>Ga0209611_10013893_pt1 | contig 10921 bp, 6 predicted proteins | sample S1TSphgellanicum_3_FD_187693 | JGI IMG/M metagenome (GOLD analysis project Ga0209611, IMG submission 187693) | Host-associated microbial communities from peat moss isolated from Minnesota, USA - S1T2_Fc - Sphagnum magellanicum MG (SPAdes) (version 2) | ecosystem: Host-associated > Plants > Peat...
GCGGTGGAACAGAGGCGCAGAAGGCGCGCTGGCTGCCGCAAATCGCCGCCGGCGACCCGCTTTGCGCGATTGCGATTACCGAGCCGGATTTCGGCTCGGATGTCGCCAGCCTGTCGCTGCGGGCGACGAAAACCGGCGGCGGCTGGAAGCTGAATGGTGCCAAAACCTGGTGTACGTTTGCCGGCAAGGCCGGGCTGCTGATGGTGGTCGCGCGGACCGACCCGGACCGGCGGGCCGGCCACCGGGGCCTTAGTGTTCTGCTGGTGGAAAAGCCGTCCCATGACGGCCATGAATTTGAATATGCGCAAGCCGCCGGCGGCCGGCTGACGGGCAAGGCGATTCCCACCATCGGCTATCGCGGCATGCATTCCTTCGACCTTGCGTTCGAGGATTTTTTTGTGCCGGACCAGAATGTGATCGGCGAGCAGGCGGGACTCGGCCAGGGGTTTTACATCACCATGGCCGGCATGACCGGCGGCCGCATGCAAACCGCCGCGCGGGCCAGCGGAATCATGCGTGCCGCTTTGCTGGCGGCGATCAAATACGCCGGTGAGCGCAAGGTGTTCGGCGCGCCGCTGCTGGATTTTCCGTTGACGCGCGTCAAAATCGCCCGGATGGCGGCGCGTTACGCCGCCTGCCGCAAGCTTACCTATGCGGTGGGGCGTATGCTGGATGCGGGCGGCGGGCGGATGGAGGCGAGCCTGGTGAAGCTGCTCGCCTGCCGCTCCGCCGAGCTTATCACGCGCGAGGCGCTGCAAATCCATGGCGGCATGGGCTATGCGGAGGAGATGCCGGTGAGCCGCTATTTCGTGGATGCGCGCGTGCTCTCTATCTTTGAAGGGGCGGAGGAAACGCTGGCGCTGAAAGTGGTGGCGCGAACCCTGCTGGAAGCCGCGTTGAAATGAGCCGGGACGGAATCCTGGCCGGCATGCGGGTGGTGGAAGCTGCCGCCTTCGTTGCGGCACCGCTTGGGGGCATGACGCTGGCGCAGATGGGGGCGGATGTGATCCGCATCGACGCCATCGGCGGCGGGCTGGACTTTCGGCGCTGGCCGGTGACGGCGCAAAATACCAGCTTGTTCTGGTGCGGACTTAACAAGTCAAAACGCTCGGTGGCGCTGGATATCGCGGCGCCGGAGGGAAGGGAGCTGGCGATGGCCATCATCTGCGCACCGGGGCCGGATGCTGGCATGCTGCTGACGAATTTCCCGCCGCGCGGCTGGCTGGCCTACGAAACGCTGCGGGAAAAACGGGCCGATTTAATCCAATTGACCATTCAGGGCGACCGGCATGGCGGCTCGGCGGTGGATTACACCGTCAACGCCAAAACCGGGCTGCCGTATCTGACTGGACCGGAGGGCAGCGATGCGGTGAATCACGTTCTGCCGGCCTGGGATCTGGTGACCGGGCAGATGGCCGCAACCGGGCTGCTGGCGGCGGAGCGCCACCGCGCCCGCACCGGCGCAGGGCAGCACGTGAAGCTGGCGCTGGAGGATGTGGCGCTGGCCATGATGGGGCATCTGGGGTTTATCGCGGAGGCAGAGGCGGGGGTGGAGCGGGGGCGCCATGGGAATGCGCTTTACGGCGCCTTCGGCCGTGATTTTTGCACAAGAGATGGCGCGCGGCTGATGATTGTCGGGCTGACGGCGAAACAATGGTCATCGCTTTGCGCGGCAACCGGGCTTGGCGATGAGATGGACCGGCTAGGGGCGAGGCTCGGGCTGGATTTGCGTGCGGAAGGCAACCGCTTCCATGCGCGGCGGGAGATTGCGGCACTGATTGAGCCGTGGATCGCGGCGCGGGCGTTCGCGGACATCACGACCGTTTTTGCGGCGCATGGCGTCTGCTTCAGCCGCTACCAGACGGTGCGGGAACTGGTGGCAAGTGACCCATCTTGTTCGGAAGCCAACCCGATGTTTTCGCGCATCGAGCAGCCTGGCGTGGGCGCCATGCTGGCGGCCGGGCCGGCACTCGATTTTTCCAGCCTGGCGCGGGTTCCGGCGCAACCGGCGCCGCTGCTTGGCCAGCATACCGAGGAGGTGCTGCATGAGTTGCTTGGGATAGACCAGGCGGCGTATGGCAAATTGAAAGATCGAAACATTGTTGCGCACGCCGCCGGTGCGAATATTTAGTGTCGCCCGCGCGCTTCCTGGCGCAACTGGCTTTTCAGGACTTTCCCGGCCGCGGATAACGGCAGTTCATTTCGGAATTCCAGACTGCGTGGACATTTATAGCCAGCGATAAACCGCCGGCAATGGGCCTGCAATTCCTCTTTGTTTAACTCGGCCTCCTGCTTGAGGACGATCACGGCGTGCACGCGCTCGCCCCATTGCTCATCGGGAACGGCGATGACCGCGCAGGCGGCGACCGACGGGTGCTGCGAAATCGCATTTTCGACTTCGCCTGAATAGACATTCTCGCCACCGGTGACGATCATATCCTTCAGCCTGTCGACGATGAACAGGAATCCATCTTCGTCCTGATATCCGCCATCGCCGGTATGCATCCATCCGCCACGCAGCACCGAAGCGGTCTCTTCCGGCTTGTTCCAGTAACCCAACATGACGGAAGGACCCCGGATGGCGATTTCCCCGACCTGCCCCGCTGGCAATTCCGCGCCGTCCGCGCCGATGATTTTGATTTCGGTATGCGCGCAGGCGCGGCCGGCGGAGCGCAGCTTGCCCTCCGCCCGGCCCGCCGGCGTGTGGTAATAGGCCGGCAGCATGGTGGATATTGCCGTTTCGGTCATCCCAAAACCCTGAACGAAGGAGGCCGAAGGAAATGCCTGGATTGCCCGGTCAAGCAGCGCACCGGTGATCGGCGACGTGCCGTAAAACAGTTGCGACAGGCTGGACAAATCATGCTTCGAAAATTCCGGATGGCTGATGATCATGTTCATCATCGTCGGCGCCAGCAGCACGTCGGAAACGCGCTCCTGCCCGATCATGATGATTGCTTTCAGCGGGTCGAAACCCGGAAGTGCAACATGCGTGCCGCCGCCGAGAAAATGCGCGAACATCATCTGAAGATCGCCCATGTGAAACATCGGCGCGGCATGGAGATAAATTGGTCCCGTGCCGCTGGCCAGGCGCATTGCCAGCGCCGCTGAAGCCATGTTCGTGTGGCTGAACACGACGCCCTTTGGCTTGCCCGTGGTACCGCCGGTATAAAGCAAAAGTGCCGGGTCATCGCCATGACGAAAGGCGTCGTCAACCGCGGGACTTTCCGCCAGCAATGCCTCATAGGATATCATGCCAGGCGGCGGCGCGCCGGTACCGGTGTAAATGCATTGCAGGGCGCTACCCAGGCGCAAGCACAGGGCTTCGGCCACCGGCCGGAACATGTCGTCAACCAGCATAAGCCTGGTGCCGCTATCATCAAGCGATGCCAGAATTTCCGCCTCGGCCCAGCGAATGTTGATCGGGTTGGCAATGCCGCCGGCCCACAGAGTTCCGATGACATATTCGAGAAATATATCCGAGTTCAGGCTAAGCATTCCCACCCGGTCGCCCGGCTGCAAGCCAATGTTGCGCAGCCCGCCGGCAAACCTGGCAACCCGTGCGGCAAATTCGCGGTAGGAATGGCGGCGCTCACCATGGATGGTTGCGATCCTCTCGGGGCTCTGCCGTAGCGCCGTGTGCAGGCTTTGGGTCAGATAAAACGGCACGTGATTTCCTCCTCCTTATTTTCGTTTTAATGGTTCTCGTCGCGGATCACCCGGCTTTCGCCGGCGGCCACATGGTTCGCGCCACCCGGATAAACGCGGTGGCGGCGGGCTTCGGCACCCAGCGACGCCGATACGCGCAGCATACGAGCAACGGTTCAAACAGCTCCGGCTGGCCTAGAACGGCAAACCGCCCTGAAAATCTTTTGGTCGCCGCATAGGCTTTCGCGACAATGCCCACCAGCCCAAACTCCAGAACGAGCCGTTCAACCGCCGGAAAATAATCGATCATATGCACCTTGCGCCGCCAGTCATGGCCGGCTGCCTCATAGATCGCGCTCACCGCGCCAAGCGATGGTTGCATCGGTAACGGAACGACAAACTCGAAATTGGCGAGATCGGTCGGTCCCAGCGGCTTGATCACCGTCAGGGGATGATCTTTTTTGACGAAGAGATTCAGGGTCACATCCGTCATCGGCTCGCAGCGGAATTCCGGCCATTGCCGCAAAACATCCGCTGGCCCGAAAGCCAGATCAATCTGGCCTTGCCGCAACAGCTCCGCCATCCGTTCCACCGAACCGCTGACCATTTCGAGCCTGACCGACTCATGAAGTTTCAACAGCCGGACACATGGTTCAATCAGCATCCATTCCAGAGAGGCCGGGCTGATGCCAATCCGCAGCACACCGGCAAACCGGTCGCCATCGCGCTTGGTGCGCGCGAACAGATCATCCACATCGGTCAAAATACGTCCGGCGGTCTCCACAAACTGCCGCCCTTCATCAGTCATCCGCGCGCCGCGCGAGGTGCGGAAAAAAATCGGGTAGCCGAGTTGCCTTTCCGCTTCGGCGACGCTTTTGGTAATGGCGGACTGCGTCAATCCCAGAGATTCCGCGGCCTTGGTGAACGAACTCAGCCGGGCGACGGCGACAACATGTCTGAGGCGATTATCGAACATTATCATTCCCGCTTGGCATAAGGCCGCCGAATTATGAATGAGAGCGCTCTGAACCGCTATCATAAAGATCCACGCCTCTTAATGGCCGGCGCCCAGGCGGCGAATCGGGCCGGCGGGCGGCTCGAAACGCGCCCCATATGTCCGCGCAAGCTCGCCCGCCCGCGTCATGAATGCCGCAGCACCATATGACTGCACGAAACGGAAAACCCCGCCGGTATGCACCGGAAAGCCGAACGCCAGAATCGACCCCACATTGCCGTCGCGCAGGGTCTCGACAACGCCTTCATCAAGGCAACGCAACGCCTCCACCACCATTCTGAACATCAGCCTGTCCTTGATGTCCCGCGCCGGCATCCCGGTGTTGCCGCCGAAAAGCCCGGCCAGCCCCGGCCAGAGTGTCTTCTCGCCATCCGCCTTGTAGTCATAAAACCCGCGCCCGGCCGCGCGGCCCGGCCGGTCCAGCCCGCACATCATCGCCTGGGTCTCCCCGCAAACCTGAAATGTCGCCGCGTAATCGCCGCCAAGCTCGGCATCGAGCTTTTGGTTCGCCTGATACGCCCGCAGCATCATATCCATCATCACCTCGTCCTGCACCGCAAGCGGCCCCACCGGCATGCCGGTCTGGCGCCCGAGGTTCTCGATCACCGCCGGGTCCACCCCCTCCCGCAACAGCCGGTCACCTTCGTCCGGGTACATGCTGAACACCCGCGAGGTGAAAAACCCGCGATGGTCATTCACCACAATCGGGGTTTTTTTGATCTGCTGAACAAAATCATAAGCCTGCGCCAGGCATGTTTGCCCCGTCTCGGCGCCGCAAATAATCTCCACCACATGCATCTTCTCAACCGGCGAGAAAAAATGCAGCCCAATGAAATTTTTCGGCGTTGAAGCCCCCTTTGCGAGCAGCGAAATCGGCAAGGTGGAGGTATTGGTTGCAAGGATCGCATCTGCCGGCAGAACCGCCGCCACCTCCGCAAACATTCTCTGTTTCAGAGCGACATCCTCAAACACCGCCTCAATCACCAGGTCGCACCCGGCCAATTCCGCGAGTCGCGCCGCCGGGCGGATCAGCGCCAGCGCCTCATCCCGGGCTGCCGCCGTCATGCCACCCCGTTGCACCCGCGCATCAAAAATTTTGGCGGCGAGGGCCTTGGCGCCTTCCGCCGCCTCCAGCGAAACATCCTTCAGCACCACCTCAATCCCGGCGCTGGCACAGGCATGGGCAATGCCGCGCCCCATCATTCCGGCACCCAGCACGCCCACCTTGCGGAAACGCTTTTTTTCAGCGCCAGCCGGCCGGCTTGCCCCGGCGGAAATCTCGTTCATCTGCAGGAACATTGTCCGCATTAGGCTTTCCGCGGCCGGGGATGCCAGCAGTTCGCAAAAATTCTCGCCCTCGATCGCCAACGCTGCCTCGAACCCCACCAGCGTGCTCTCCGCCGCTGTGGCCAGTATCCGTTCCGCAGCCGGCAACAGGCCGCGCGTCTGTTTGAAAATCATCGCCGGCATCACGGAAAGTGCCGAGGCATTCGCCAGGTTGAACATATCCCCGCCCGGTATCGCAAACCCTTTGCGGTCCCAGGGCTGCGCCGCTTTTGGGTTGGCCAGTAGCCAGGCTTGCGCGTTCGCCATCATTTCCGCCCGGTCCGCCGCCACCGCGTCAATTAACCCCAGCGCCAGCGCTTCGCGCGCCGCAATCTGCTTGCCCTGCGTCAGCAATGGCAGCGCCTTCAGCAAGCCCAACAGCCGGACAGCACGGACGACACCGCCGGATGCCGGCAAAATCCCAAGCCCCACCTCAGGAAAGCCAAACCGCACCTTCGGGCCGTCAATCGCGACGCGGTAATGGCATGCCAAAGCCAGCTCCAGCCCGCCGCCCAACGCCGTGCCGTTCAGCGCCGCCGCAACCGGCCGCCCCAGCGTCTCCAAGCGCCGCAGTTGCGCCTTCAGATGCCCGATAAACGCCTGCGCCGCGTTGCCGCCCGTATCACGCAGCGCCAGAATCTTATTCACATCTCCGCCGGCCACAAACCCATCCTTCGCGGAAGTCACGATCACGCCGACGAAATTTTCCCGCTCCGCCTCCAGCCTTGTCAGAGCCTCATCCAGCATCGCCACATATGCATCATTCATAATGTTCAGCTTGCCGGCCATGTCGATGCTGACGATGGCGATTCCCGCTTCGTTGATTTCGTAATTGGCGTCACGCATGTTCCATTCCCTTCAGACGCGTTCGATCAGCGCCGCGATGCCCATTCCGGCGCCCGCGCAAAGCGTGACAATGCCGCGGCGAAGCTGCCGGCGTTCCAGCTCATCCAGCAATGTCGCCACCAGCATGCCGCCGGTTGCCGCGATCGGGTGGCCTAGCGCGATGGCGCCGCCGCACACATTCACCTGTTCCTCCGGCACGCCAAGCTCGTCCATGAATCGCAGGACGACCGAAGCGAACGCCTCGTTCACTTCAAAAAGGTCAATATCGCTCAAACTCATCCCGGCCTTCGCCAGCAGCTTGCGCACCGCCGGCGCCGGGCCGGTGAGCATGATCGTCGGCTCGCTGCCCACCACCGCCGTCGTCACAATCCGTGCCCGCGGGCGGAGACAGAATCTTTCGCCCGCCGCCCGGCTGCCGATCAGCACCGCGCTCGCGCCATCCACCACGCCGGAGGAATTGCCCGCCGTATGAACATGGATGATGCTCTGAACCTGGGGGTATTTCGCAATCGCCACCTGGTCCATGCCCAACGCGCCCATTTTTGCGAAAGATGGTTTCAGGCGCGCCAATATCTCCATCGTCGTATCCGGCTTGCAGATTTCGTCCACCGCCAGCACCAGCTCGCCAAGGCGGTCCCTGACCGGTACGACGCTGTTGCGAAACCACCCCTCGGCGAGTGCCGCCGCCGCCTTTTGTTGCGAGTGCAACGCGAATTCGTCCACCTTCTCACGCGTATAGCCGCCAAGCGTTGCGATCAGGTCGGCGGACACACCCTGCGCGACATAGAAGGCAAGGTTCATCAATTCCGGGTCCAGCGGAATCGCGCCGCCGGCCGCCCCCATTGGCACGCGCGACATCGATTCGACGCCGCCGGCGACCACCAGGCTCTCCATCCCGCTCATGACCTTCGCCGCCGCGATGTTCACGGCCTCAAGCCCGGAGGCGCAGAACCGGTCCAGTTGCATGCCCGGCACGGTGTCCGGCCAGCCGGCCAGCAGCGCCGCGGCCTTGCCGATGGCGGCACCCTGCTCGCCGGTGGCAGAGGCGCAGCCGGCGACGACGTCATCGACATCGGCGGGATCGAGGCGATTGCGGGATGCGAGGGCAGTTAGCAACCCCGCCAGCAGCCGAACCGGCTTGACGCGGTGCAGGGACCCATCCTGCTTGCCCTTGCCGCGCGGCGTGCGCACGGCATCGTAGATATAAGCCGATTCCATTTCTTGCTCCCCTCCCGGCCCCGCGGCCTTTAGGTTTGACCGAGAGCCGTAGCAGAAACGCAGGCCGCCAGGCCAAGTGATTATTTTGATTATCCATTCCTGAGAGGAATACCAAAAGCGGCAAATGAAATTGTGTTGACCGACCCGTCGGACTGAATATAGTGAGCTAAACCCGCCGCAAAATTTCGTGCGCCGGAACAAAAAATCGCTGAATCCGCGAAGGGAAAACCAGAATGCCGGCCTATACCGCCCCGCTGCGCGACATGCGCTTCACCCTGTTCGAGCTGCTGCGTGCCGATGAAAAGCTGCGAGACCTGCCCGGCCACAACGAAATTGACGCCGCGCTGATTGACCAGACACTTGAAGCCGCCGGCCGGTTCGCGGCGGAGCGGATTGCCGGCCTGAATGCCGCGGGAGACGCGGAAGGCTGTAGCCTCACCGCCGAAGGTGTACGCACGCCGCGGGGCTTCAAGGCCGCGTATGACGACTATGCGCAAGCCGGCTGGCCGTCTCTGGCATGTTCGGCCGAGCATGGCGGCCAGGGCTTGCCCAAGATACTGAGAACCGCCGTGGATGAAATTCTTGCCGCCGCGAATACCGGGTGGGCCATGGGCTTTGCCGTCGTCAACGGCGTCTATACGATCCTGTCCCGGCACGCCGCACCGGAATTGCAGGCGATCTATCTGCCGAAACTGGTCTCCGGCGAATGGCTCGCCTCGATGTGCCTCACCGAGCCGCATTGCGGAACTGACCTTGGCCTGCTGCGGACGCGCGCCGAACCGGAGTCTGACGGCAGCTACCGCATTAACGGATCAAAAATCTTCATCACCGGGGGCGACCAGGATTGGACGCCGAACATCGTTCATCTGGTCCTTGCGAGGCTGCCCGGCGCACCTTCCGGCAACAAGGGCATCTCGCTCTTCCTGGTGCCGAAATATCTTTCCCATGGCGAAAGCCTCGCCAATGCGCGCAACGGCGTCTCCGCCACCGGCGTCGAACACAAGATGGGCCTGCGCGCCAGCGCCACCTGCGCCATGAGCTTTGAAAATGCCAAAGGCTGGCTGGTTGGCGAGCCGAATCGCGGTCTCTCCGCGATGTTCCTGTTGATGAACGACGCACGCCTCGGCGTCGGCGTGCAATCCGTCGGCATCGCCGAGCGGGGCTACCAGGCGGCTGTCGCTTACGCGCGCGACCGGCTGCAAATGCGCGCCGGCTTGCCCGCCCGGCGGCCGGATTTGCCGGCCGACCCGATCATTCTGCACGCCGATGTCCGGCGGATGCTGCTCACTCAGAAAGCCCATATCGAGGGCGGCCGCATGTTGAATTTCTGGCTGGCCCTTTGCATCGACCAGGAACATGCCCATCCCGACCCGGCTATGCGCGAGCAGGCTGGAGAGCTTCTGGCATTGCTGACCCCAATCGCGAAAGCCTTTCTTAGCGACAACAGTTTCATGGACACCAATCTCGCTTTGCAGGTCCATGGCGGGCACGGCTATCTGACGGATTATGGCGTTGAACAACTCGTCCGCGATGTCCGCGTCGCGCAAATCTACGAAGGTACAAACGGCATTCAGGCGCGCGACTTGATATCGCGCAAAATCCTGAACGACGGTGGTGCCAGGCTCCACCGCCTGCTTGGGCTGGCGAGAAATTTTGCCGGAGCACAGGAAGCGACGGAAATGCAGCTGTTTACGGAGCCGCTGCTCCGGCTTTGTGAACGTATCGAAGCCGTTACCGCGCGCATGGCCAGGGCGGCATCCCACGATCCGGAAGAAGCAGGTGCTGCCGGCTATGACTATCTGCATGCGCTCGGCCATCTGGTGTTCGCATACCTGTTTGCCAGGACGGCGGCCGCCGCCTTGCCGAAGCAAGACGGACCGGACGCTTTCTATGCCAGCAAACTCGCGACCGCGCGATTTTACTTTACTCGAATTCTGCCGGAGGCCGATGGAAGGCTGGCGATGGCCGAGGCCGGGCTGGCTTCGCTCTCCGCCATCGATGAGGCGCGATTATTCGCGTAGGCACGGCGCAGCGCCCCGGTGTCAATCGGCACGCAAACGGGGATCTGACCCACTTTTGATGGAATTGACACGCCAAGGTGACCATGATCGCCGGCCAGCCTCAGCGGATGCTCTGGCTCGGCCTGGACAATCCGCTCATCGCGTATCTGGCAAAGCGGATTCGGGCGTCCGCCGGAGCCGGATTCGCGGTCGCGATCAAATCGCCTGGCGCGCTCTGCGATTTTGTCCGGCGCCTTTCAAAGCGGGTTTTCAGGCGGCGGAAAGGCCATCCGCGCCAAGCTGGGCATGACCCAGGAGGAATTCGCCGGACGCTTCGGTTTTAGCGTCAACACCCTGCGCCATTGGGAGCAAGGCCGCCGCGTGCCTGAAGGCCCCACCCGCGCCTACCTCCTCGTCATCGACCGAAACCCCAAAGCGGTACAGAAGGCGTTGAAATCCGCATGACGCTAGGTACTCTGCTACGCACCGCCCTGTAACCGCTGCCTCCGGCGCAAAAATAGCGGCGAATGGCGTTCGCAGTTCTGGTCCGAATTGGCGTCCCGTAGGGGATTCGAACCCCTGTTACCGCCGTGAGAGGGCAGCGTCCTGGGCCTCTAGACGAACGGGACGAGGCGTAGGCGGCGTAGCCTCTGGCCCGGCGCTGGTCAAGCCGGGGCGGCGTCGGTGACGAAGAAGCCGGCGGAGGTGCGGCCGTTCCAGGTTTCGGCGCGCAGATAGCCCGCGATGTGCAGCGGCGCGTCGCCCGCGCGGGAGAGCGCGTTGGCAAGCTCGCCATCCTTGGCGCGGAACAGCAGCGCTTTCAGCCTTCCGCCGCCTTCGCCCTCGATCATCGCGCGGATGGTGTTGCCGT
>Ga0209611_10013894_pt1 | contig 10920 bp, 6 predicted proteins | sample S1TSphgellanicum_3_FD_187693 | JGI IMG/M metagenome (GOLD analysis project Ga0209611, IMG submission 187693) | Host-associated microbial communities from peat moss isolated from Minnesota, USA - S1T2_Fc - Sphagnum magellanicum MG (SPAdes) (version 2) | ecosystem: Host-associated > Plants > Peat...
AAAAAAAATTCTGGTTCTCATTCCAGTTCCAGACATAATTGGAATTGAGAACCCAATTCTTGTTCCAATTCCAGTTCCAGAACCAATTCTGAAAATCAGACCCAATTCCAGTTTCAGAACCAATTCTGAACGTCAGGCCCATTCCAGTTCGGATTTCACTACCCAGAACCAAAACCAGGTACCCACCCAACACTGATCAATACCCAGGCACTTGGGCCTGTAAACTATAGACCTACCAGACCAAAACTGGACACAACTTACAAGTGTGAACTAATTTTTGATTGGTATTCTCATTGACCCATAACCCTTAATAATTGAACCAAGCTGAAGGGCTAGCTATGGCACCTAGTAGCTCATTTCGGTACCTCCTAGTCAGCAAATTGTGGAGTGAGAAGGGTCAGAAGCGTGTGCACCAACAGAAACAGAAAAAGGGCCCTGTGACAGCAGATACCTAGCAAAAGGTCGGCTGATTGGTAGTCCCCAAGAGTGAGTGAGTCAACTGGTCACAAGTGGGACACCACATGGCACAGTGCAAAGGCACAGAGAGAGAGAGAGAGTGAGAGAGAAGGGTTAATTGTATTGTAGAATACAAAACGTAGATATGGGTGGTGGTGTGGTAGTACGTGGGTAGTTCTCCAAACTTCTTGACAGAGTCAGTCAGTCAGGACTCAGGACTCATCAGGGAGGATATCCTTACTTGCATTAACAACAAGATAAGTTCATGATTTTTATTACCTAGGCTACTTATATGAGCAAAATCAGTGTAAAAAAGCATTATCATAGTTGGATTTGTCTTAAGCTTATCATTACTTACTTGTTGTCAGTCTTCAACGATGATGGTTTGTTTGTTTGTTTGTTTGTTTGCAGGAGCACAAACAAACCTCCTCCATGTTCCCAGTTAAATGCAAGGTTCCAACTTTGATTCCAATTCAAAAGACTACTCAAGAGTCAAGAGAGGAGGCTGGGTGGGAAGGGGACTCAATTAAAATCTGAATTGAATGGAACTGAATTTGAATTTTGAAATTTGAATTCCAATAGTATTCTCTAACTGGATTCAGTTTATTCATTTGCTGGATCAATGCTATATTATGTTGTCTTGCTCAATTGAATCCCATTTGAGATGTAACGTCTTTTCCTTTTTGGCTAGCCTTAAAACGCATGCTTTTTTACTACTGTCTGGCTGGCTTGCAATCAAAACCTCTCAAAGAGCTATCAGATCTCTTGGGTGTCAAAATCCAACAGCGTCATAAGTTTGTGACTTGATGAGAATCCACATGTCCACACTCCACACTAGTCATGACTCATGACTAAGAGATTAGAGTTTGAAATACAAACACATGACCACATCTGAGCAATTGGTGTAAGCACACTACAGTAGTGAGCAGTACAGGAATAGCACAGTTCAACGCATGTCTGTCAAGCAAATAATAAATTTAATTAAAGTTTTGAAAGATCCCATGTCCAAATAGAGCGTCTATGAACTGACATGGTGCGAAGGGGGAGGAAGGGGAGGGGGGTTGTTTGTTGGGCTTGTCAGACTTGAAAGTGTCTTATTAGTAGCTGACCTTCTAATGTCATGAGGGTATAACTTTAAACAGAGATAGGTAGTGTTTTAATCATTATGGATTTGATTTGGGTACATGGCTATGAACTATCAACCTGACATCAATTATTCCATCATGGTCTCTTGGGGGAGAGATCTGATGAAAAAAACATTATTTGGGGACAAAGCTACAACATGATGCAGATGATGAAAATATGATTTCCTATCAGGTTTGTTTTGGGGTGTGCATTGGAGTTGATTGTGAAGGCTGGCTGGCAGCTGAACAAGCCCCACTGATGAGTCCAAGAGGCACACTAGGGAAAGGGAACTTCCAAAAGACCTAGTAGTACCTAGTAGTAGACCAGGTCAACATTAATGAGTTTTCTTTTTTTGGGCGATTTTTTTTTTCAAAAATGAAAATTTTGAGAATTTTTTTGAGGGGTTTTCATCACCAAAATTTGAAATGTAGTTTTTTTTTTTCCAGAGTCTACATCAGGTTCAAGTAGGTAGCCAACAATATAGAAGGATGCCTTAAATGGTTTTACTTTCATTTTTATTTTTTTGTCAAATTTGGCTAAATTGTCTTTGCCTTTCATGCTACATTGCAAAATTGCCCAAAAGAAAAAAGAGAACACAAATGCTAATTTGGTTCAACTCAACACTACTTGGGCCTCAGATTCAACAGGACTACTTTGAAGGGTAATCCATTTACTTCTTTATTTTAGCGTGGCCTCCCCAAGCGAAGATGGGAGTGGCCTCTACATACATACAAAATGAAGCTCAAGAAAGTTTTGACCAATTTCTATGAAATTTTGCAAGCACTTCTAACAATGGTATGACAAATTTTCAATAAGTGTCTAATTTTTTTGAATAGTTTACTATTGAGTTGAGTTTTTTCTTTGAGTTTTAGCCAGAAATACCAAAATGTAAAACAATCTTGGGCAGGTATACCCAAATATGTATTATATATTGAAGCTGGGTACAAGAACATAGGCATTGTAAAATTATCAATCCAGGGTAGGGTAAAATAAATGATTATCACTTACCTTATTTTCGTACTCATGGGTGTATTAAGCTGAAAAACTTGTTCACGTAACACAAGTGTAAACTTTTAATGTGTTAAGTTGAATAATGAGTTTGCCTAGTATTAGGTGTCATTAGGACCAATGTTGTGTCTGTAATTGTAAATGTCCAATTTACACAGCATGTAAAATTGTGTGTGTAAATCATTTACATTTACACACTTAAGTTTTTACACTTACATGATGTTTAGTATATGGGTATGTGTAAATAAAAATGAAATACCCTCATTTTAAATATGAAATCATAATTTTTAATCACCTTCCAAAATGCAATACCCACATTTTGTTACAAACCCTAATCTTTTGTGGGAGGATGAATGAATAAACCAATGTTGTGTGAGTATATCATTTACCCATATATATCCATTGGGTATGGGTAAGATATATTTTGCATTTTTATTTTTTTTGCAAAATCAATATACCTTAATCAAATGGATATCTAAGAATATATAATTTTGAAAAAAATACCCATTTCATAACCTTGGATATAAATTTTTAAACCCTTGTACCCAAGCCCAAGTATGTTTACAAACCTGAGTTAATCTTATTAGGGTAATTTTCACCTAAACCCTAAATCTGTCGCCACTATTTCAATTAAACCTTAAAGTCACCACCATTATTTACATAAACCCTAAAATTGCCACCACATTATAACCTAAATCCTAGCATTTCAATGCAACTAATTTTTTTTTTAAAAAAAATTTTGTGTATTTGCCTCCTTTTGTTTTTGGTTTTAAAGGCTCTATGTGTGGGTATGTTCAAGCTTTGTGAAACTTTGTGTGTATATTTGCCTCTTTTTATGTTGTAGTAAGAGACTTTAGAAAACAAGGGATTTTGTAGGGGAATTTTGTGTGTGTGCATCCATTTTGCTTGCTTAATTATTTTTTGTATGTGGGGAAGTTTTAATGGTTTGGGTCTTTTTGGATGTAAGCTCAAAGTGTAGCAACTACTTAAAGGGTGAATTTTTTTTTAAGTGTACCACATAGGACGAAAAGGGCCTAATCCTTATTGAAGTTCTTTCTTATCTTATATTTTGATCCCCATAAAAAATAATGAATCAAAAGTTGTCAAAATTTTCAAAAGGACTATATTTTAAACTATTACAATTCTAAATTCCATCATAATCATTCACAAATATGTCTTTACATGGTAAAAAAAGACTAGGTAAAAAAGACAAAAAAAAGGTGACATTGTGACAAGATTTTAATACACCTTTAAAAAATTGCACCTTAAAACATCAACTATAATCACCAACAATTACAAGAATAGCCATTAGCCCAACAACCCAAAAAAATAGCCATCAACACAATCAACATTTACTTTATAAGGGACAATAGTAGCAACAACATCATTGCATTAGTATATTAAATAAGGTTCCATGCTCCCTAACTAGTTTTGTGAATTTCCAAGTCATTTTCAATTTTGATGTTCCCTGGCCAAAGTAAATTTCTAGTTTTGTAATTTTCCCAATAAGTTGTGTGTGTGAATGGGTGGGTGTGGAGGATTGTTGTTTAAAGATAAAATTAAAGAGATTCTAAAATTGTGTGTTTCCTATCCTATTATAACTTATCCATGGCAAATGAAAGCCCCAATTGTCCCATTCTAATTCCAAATGGTGATGGCCATGACACTATTATTGCTTCTTCTTCCACTAGTAAATAGATCTAATACCGCCATTCCTAAATTGAGTCAACAACTAGTTGCATTATTCTAGCAAGCGAAATTTTGGGCTCCATGGGATCAAAGATATGTTCCTTGGGCATTTTTCCAACCAAATAATGATGAACATGTTTCCCTTGAAACAAAACAAATTATTTGTTATATTTTGTGTCATTGAGTTCCTTTGGATCCTCATGTTTTGGGATCAAAAACTCGAGGTAAGAAAAGATTAATTTTTTATAAAATTGAAAATAGAACTTCAACCATGAAAAAACATTATGAAGTTGAACATTCCAACATTTTCAAAACATATGTTACTAAGATTGTACAATGATGACGTTCAACTAAAACAAATGCTTTTGTAAAACAAAGTTCCAAGGTTCGAAAAGTTGTAACTCCAAGATTCATTTCTGCATTTTTTTAGTAATACTACAACATATAAAAAATCAAATGAAGAACAAAAAGCTTTCTTTAATGATCTTGTGTTGGTTGTTATGAAAGGGTTATTCCCTTTAATTTTTAAGCATAGTAAAAAAATATGGATGAGGTGATTTGGCTTATAAAGGGACCCATGATTGGTGTTTCCATCACATAGAACCTTAATTAAAAAGGTATTACCTTATTTGGTGAAATGCACACTTGAAAAGTTTGTTTTGCCTTATATCAATGTTGCAATTTTTATCACAACAACATTTGACCTTTGGATGAGCAAAGGTGCACTTAATACTTTTTCCCTTGTGATTCATTTCTTAACATTGGATTGGGAACCAAAACATGTTATAATTGGTCTATTTGAGGCAAGAGGCACTACTGGAATTATTCTTGCTAATTAATTGCAAGTTTTGTTTGAAGAATACAAGTTCATTAACAAAATTATTTGTTGTGTGAAAGATGAAGGCAAAAATTTGTCTACAATGATAAATGCTCTTAAACAAATTGTTAGTTGTGAAAAATTAGGGATATTGGCACCATTTGAAGGAGTTTGTTTTGGACATGCCCTTTCTAAAGCTTTCTAATTTGCCATTTTTAATGAAAAGGTAAGTTCAAGTTTGTAACATGTGAACAACAAATTTGCACAATCTTCAATTCAAGTATATATAACATGGCCAAAACAATGAAGAAAATGAAAGGTAGAGTGGAAGAAAGCTTGTTTAGTTGTAGGTTTACAACCATGGAAGGCAAGATGGACATCTATACAATAGAATGTACAGACCATAGGTATGATTGTAGTCAACCTTGTTTGACTTTCTTAATAAACTACACTTTAGTGGCATGTTACAATTACATTACAATTAGGGTAAATGTGGTACCCAATCAACACCTTTTTGCAACTAGTCTAAGACTTCAACACATATGAACATGCCACATGTATGCATTTTCACTAGCCATTAAATATGACACTTTAAACTTATTTGCAAGTAGTTGTCAACTATGATTCCTATTCATACAATTTGTTGTGCTATTAGGTTACCATTATATAGGTACCACTTTTCCACTATTTTGTGATTATTGTTCAATTGTTTTATTACTAGGATTCCATTACATTGCAATTCACAACATCATATTGCTTTATAAACATGTGAGCCCGTATAATTCATTGAAAGTGAAAATTTGCTTTTAAAATGAAATTAAAAACATGTGTATATGGTATTACAAACTCAATTAAGGTGTACATATGGATTTGCCTATATATGCCTTGATATTTTATACCCTAAGTGTCTAATAGCTTCATTGATAAAGGTCAATTCTTTCACATTAATCGTGGGCCTATGCCTATTATTAAAAAAATCAAAATGAATTACAAAGGGTAATTTTTTTTCCTTTTAATAACTAACACTTAATAAACATGTAGGCCAAAATAACCAAATTGGCCAAACCAACATGTGGACAATTAGTATGTAATTAAATTTCAATTTGGAATTTGAAAATATGATATTTGGATGAATATCCCCTAAGCAAGTGACATATGGTAGGAAATTAGCAAATATCTCCCATTGCATCAACAACCTTCATGCATTTATGCCTATTGTAAAAAAACTCAAGATGAACTAAAAAGGAACAAATTTTTTCTCAAAACTTTTTTTGCATTTTTTAATCTTTTGGTAATGCAATTATCATATCATGTGCTAAAAACCTAGAAAGGTTGTTACTAATTTCTTTGTTTATTTATTAGACTTTAGGTTGAAGATTTTTGTTAGTTGGAAGTTGAAAGTTTTTAATTTTGTTTTTAGAGGTTAAAGGTTTTTTTGTTGTTGTTAAAGCTTGAAAGTTTTTGTTTTTTTTAAAATTAAATTGGAGTTTGAAAGTTTTTGTTCTTATTCTTGGAGGTGGAAGGTTTTATTTTTGTTCTTAAAGGTTGAAAGTTTTTGTTCTTATTTTTGGAGGTTGGAAGTTCTTGTTTTAGAGGTTTAAAATTCTTGTTCTTGTTCTTGGAGTTTGAAGGTTCTTGTTCTTGTTCTTGTAGGTTGAAAATTTTTGTTCTTGCTCTTGGAGGTTGAAGGTTTTTTCAAAAATAAAATGGTGGTTTTGTTTGGAAAAATATAGCCAAGTAGAAAAAAATGTTTAGGTGATACATTGTATAATTTGGTTAGGTTATTAATAACTATGTCATTGAATGTGTTATTTGTTTTGTAGTAATCTAATCCTATACACGCAAGAAAACAAATTTTATAACAACAAAGGTATGGTGAATTCTAACTTCAATATTCCAAGTATGTAATGCATTTTATTTTGAAACCACCATTGTATGCAAATGTAGTTGATTATAGTTTAGTTTTTATCAATGTTATGTATGTTGTTTTTTAACAATAAATAAGTTATGTAAGTGGCATTGCAATTGTAAGCTAATTTTACTTAAATTGAAAGGATGGACATCTATATATCTTTTGCATTATAGTTTTATGTATATGTTATTGTTCTCATTTCACATGTGACATTGAATATCATAGTATGGTAAATTTTAAGTAGACAAGGTGGAATGAAAAAATTATGGTTCAAACTCCATTTCAACAAAAGGAAAACATTAATTTATAGATACATAGTATTTAATATGGCAATATTTGATTGTTTTGATTCATGTCATCTTTGTGATGACCTTTTGTTTTGATAGAGGAAATTTTTTGTTACAAATAGCTTGGGCAATATTATTTTGATTTATGATCAAACTGTGTTTTGATATTTAAAAAAAAGTTATTATAATGCATTTTCCAACCTTGAATGTCAATGCATACAATTTCATATTCATTTCATGTTTATAAGTAGTTATGGAATGCAATTTTACATCATTTATCATAATTTGCATAATGATAATGTGTGTGCAAGGTTTGCACATTTGTATTGTAAATTGCAATTTAGTTGTCCAATACTACTAAAATCAATTCCCATACAACTACATTCGAACCCATGTTAAACACCTAGAATGAAAAATCATAGAAGCATTAGGTTTGTTGATGGATGAATGAAAACCCATGCAACATTAAATTTGTTGATGGATGAATAAAAATCACACAAGGTTTGTCAATGGATGAATTTGCTTAGTAGTTATTCCATAGTAGTTACCTAGTTGCCATTTGTAAATTGGGCACATTGCAATTACACAATTAATACCTTGTGCTGACATGAATTGTCACATAGTTGGCAATTAGTTGCAATCATTAATGTATTTCAATGCACTTGTGGTTGCAAAGGAATTGCAATAGAAATTTTTAAAAGTTCATTAGTGATGGATGGATGGATGAAAAATAACATCAACATGATGTTACAATGATAGTTGCAAATTAGTTGCATTGAAGTTGCACAATTATTGTTTGTGCATAGTTGCAATTGAGTTGCATGAGTTGCATACATACAATGAGTTGAGTTTGTTGCAATTCATGTAACTCTTTTGGTAACACTCATGTTGCAAAAATACGCTAAGTTGGAATGAAGTTGCAAATGGTCATTGCAACTCAAAAACCTAGTTGCGAGGCTAGTTGCAAATCATCCAATTTGTCATAATGCAAGAAATGCTAAACATCCCCCATCAAGTTTTATCTAGCCACCTTTTTTGGCTTATCCTTTGACATCTTGGATGGTTTTGCATTGAATTGTGCTACACAACTTTTCATGTTCTACATGTTTCACAAGAAGAACATCATTTAGTATGTTTTGCATGTTGTGCTACATTAGGTTGAATTCAAACCTCACACCTCCCCTATGAAAGAGAAAGTACCAAGTAGTAGCATACTTTCAAACCTTGAAAACAAATAGTCTTTTTTATAATTAACATATGTTGCAAGGTCAAAATAGTAAAACATAATGGAAGAAACAACATTTGGAACACTCTTAACCACATTTTGTGACAAATAATGCTTATCGAGAGGGGGATGTTATTTAGTGTCTTCCCTCACCGTCCCATGTTGTTGGAAAGCCCTTAATGAGGAGGGGTGCAAGGTAGTTTGGTAATGTTTAGAATAGTAGCTCTAAATATTACATCCCATTGTACCAACGAATGCAAAATCCTAATGCTCACATTTTTTCTGATGGAAACTTTGTGAGAATGTAGTCTAGAATAAATACACAAGAGGCAACTAGGACATAAAGAAAATGGGGAACTAAGTCTAAGTTGATGATTTTAATAATGACAAGTAACAATTTTTATGTGAGGATAGATGGTGGGTACCCAAGAACATTGGCAAGAAGGAAAATTGGGTAGATTAAAAAAATGAGCCATAATTGAAGAATCTACATATCCTTGTTGGAAGAGTGGATATAATGTTATAAGGCCTAAAGTTTTCAAAGAGTCAAGGCAAATAGACTTTGAAAATCCTATGTTGCCTACATATGTGTCCTTCAGTTGGCATCTAAGTGATACATATTCTATTTGCATAAATAATATATCATCATCATCATCATCATCATCACATATTTGTCCTTGTTGTGGCAAGAATAGAGCATAACAAGAAGAACATGTTTGGCCACATGCCACCACTTTCCCTCAATAGAACAATTGTGCACAAATAATGGGGACTTGTCAAATGTGAAAATGTTGAATGAACAACAACCTAAAACATCATAGTAATGGCAAAATGCCAAAGAATTCCCCTAGCAAATTAAAATCAAAGCTTTCCCTTGCCTATCTATCCAAAAGCACATTTTTTTGTGGGGCCTGGGACCCAGTTCAATTGCCCACATTTGGAGTCTTGAACACATTATGTTATATTGTCCAACCTTCCCCAGTTTAGAATATTCCAATCTTTACAGCTGGGTACAGCCTTTTTTTTTTTTGGGGCCTGACCTGACCTGACAGGCTGTTGGATAGCAGCCCCTAAGTCAAGCTCATTAGCAGAGAGGGCCGACAGGAGTTTCCACCAGCAGTACACTGGGTTTGAACCCTGGACCTTTTTTTGAAGTCTCAGGGCCCCAGAATGGGCTATACCAGAGAGCCGTCACCCTTGGGGAAACGGGTACAGTAAAATCATGGGGGGGTGGGGCTACAATTCTCAGATAGTTTCCAAATTGTTGCTGTGTTCATCCCACCAAACAATTTAACTCTCCCATACCTATCTCCCCAGGAATCATATCTGAATTTGATGATGGGTTTGAATTCTTTTGAATTACAAATACATTTTATTCCAAAGGATCAAAAGTATTGCAAAGAAAGATTCAATAATTTATATTATTTCAATTCAAATTTGTACAGCCACCCAAAATAAAAGAAAAAAACAAGTCGATCTCTTTACAACCAGGTGAATCAATAATTTGTCATATTTTGACTTCCGTAGCAAGTGCAGCAAAGTTTGCAACACCTGACTTTGGGATCTTTCTTTTCGGGATCAATCAGTTTCCATGCCCAGGGTACTTCCTGACTTGCAAGTAGCCCCCCGCCCGCCCGCCCACCCCGCCCCCCACCCCCTTGCATCATCTTGATTTTCTGACTATGCTCAACATCCGGTAGGTGATCATTTTGATTCTAAACGAACCCATTCCTAGCAAAGGGATAGACTTGGTAGTCCACACTCCACACTCCATTATGCACACCAGAAAATTTGTGGGTCATAGAACTCGGGGGAGGCGGTGGGGGGTGGGGACCCTTTGTGCAGCTCAGGAAGTGTCAGGTAGTTATTGGTCCAGGAAGAAATCGGTACCCATGCACTTCGGAAAGGGGCATATTAGCCCACACCAAAATTGGCTATGTACAGTTTATCACAATAGGTAGTGCGACGAACAAAGTCAACCTTTCCGAGCAGAGCACACAGTCCGCTAGAGAGGCCCTTTTCTAACTAGAATCGCAAACACTTGGTCATTGAGAGCTTCATGATTTGGGGGCACCTGGAACTCATCCAAATACCTAATCTAAAACTTGAGGAATATGGTTGTAGGTGGGGTCACATACCCTACTACTGTGGCAGCTTCCACACAAAATTATATTAAATTCAATATTTTGGAAAAAAAAATTGGTTCAAAATAGTTAAATTTTTTTGAAGGGAATTATTAAATTTTCAGGAGAGAATATATTATTTATTTATTTTTTTTTTTTTAAATTTCAAAAATGAGATTTTCAAAATGAATTGATTGTTTGACAAACATGTGTCGTAGCCACCAATGTACACTACGACTACTACAATAATGTATGTTGGTTGGAGCCTGCTTTCGTGC
>Ga0209611_10013895_pt1 | contig 10919 bp, 12 predicted proteins | sample S1TSphgellanicum_3_FD_187693 | JGI IMG/M metagenome (GOLD analysis project Ga0209611, IMG submission 187693) | Host-associated microbial communities from peat moss isolated from Minnesota, USA - S1T2_Fc - Sphagnum magellanicum MG (SPAdes) (version 2) | ecosystem: Host-associated > Plants > Peat...
TCTAGAATTGCCAAGAGTGCCTGTCAATAACAGATCGATCAACAAAACTCTACAATCACTGAGAAACACATGCACAAGGCAAAGAACTGCATATTCTAAATGGAAAGTTACAAAATTGTGGGGAACATTTTCCAGGGTTCAACAATAGCAAAAGAGCATTGTGCAACAGAAATTCCATGTTTCCATGTTTTCCTCTGCTTAATACCTTGCAACCAAAACTTAACATACTTGTGTGATTTCCAGTTTTGTAATTTCCATGCATGCTATCACCTATCAGCCATATCTAATGCCCCCATGCTTTTTCTTTAGTGCACTACAGAGACACTCGGAAGACCAGGGCTACCATTTAATGAGATGCACGATTATTGTCCCTGAGCAACATAGCAGAAACTGAGAAGAAAACCTGATTTTCATAGTCACCATCAATCCATTCTTCAAGCTCGACCTCTGAACTCTTCTTGTTAACATTGTTGTCCGTCGCATAATGTTTCATAATCTTGATCTGGCTCTCCATATCTGCAACCTGTAGTTCTTACAAGGCAAAGTTTACATGTACTGATTTTTTTCATCAAAAAAATCGATAAAATTTAAGAATCCGGAGAATTGAAGCGGTTGGTTTGGAACTGTATTTTTTATGGTGCGCTCTCAAGCTCTCCAAGCAATTTCTCAGTAGAATCCTCTGGGAACCCTAATCCATTTCGCCTACTCTAATGTGGGAGGTGGATATTCTCTACTCCTTCCATAGTAGATGCTGTCACCCTCCCCGTGCTGACCTTTTCACCTTCAGAGGCATCAGATAGGTGTTGATCTTGCGGAACACCAGGCCCCGTTCCAACGCATAAAAGTCGAAGGTGTGAAGTTGATCCTCCATCTCGGAGATCAGCATCTCATGGTCTCGTTTGAAAACCTCGAAGTCCGATTACATAGCTCAAATCCATCTCACCTGCAGCAGCAGCAACACCAAACAAGCTGGTGAAGCTTTGCAAACTGACCAGAGAATGGCAACATTGAGTTCTGTAGCCAAGTTGGAGACTGTGTGTAGATGGTGCACTAGAGCAGCCATGGCTAAAGCATGATTGGCAACAGTTGCTTTTCCCTCTATTGTGGTGCAGAGAAGCTCCAGAATCCCTAAAGCAAGCTCCACATTGCTTCTTTTGGCATTTGTAAGAAGCTCTATGTGTCGCAACCCCACTTTCGGACTAAGTGTGAGAATGCAACTCACACTCCCAAAAGTGGGAAAATGGAGTCCTCCGGGACTACCAAAAATTTAGAAGACAATTTGAGGGGTCAAATCTCCTTGCCTTGGTGCGTTCTTTATATCAATGGAAAGCTCTTGAAGCTTAGATGTCCAAAATGGCCTCGCATTGTCCATTTGGACATCTTCAACCCAAGTTATGGGCAAAAGAAGGGCCGGGAGTCAAACTACCAATTTGACTCCCGACCATTAAAAGTCAGGAATCGACCTTTTCCTGACGTCGCCTTAAAAAGTGCAACATGGCGTTGGAAAGCTCTCGACGAGAGCTACAACTTTGGTTTAAAGCTCGTCCCGATCCAAATTTGGGGCGAAGAGCTATGACCGTCCAAATTCCCGGGACTCCAACCCGGGACAGTTTCGGGACTCCAACTTGGGAGTCCCAAGAAAAAGAGCCATTTGGATGTAGCCTCAGCGGAAAGCTGCAGAGTATACTATATGGAGGAAGGTGGTGGCTTCCCCCGAGTCCGGGCTGTGGTGAGTCAAGTAGTCCAAGTTGCTCGCCGTGGCTTGTCCCAACACCCAAGGGTGTTCCCGAATGCTAACTAACCCTCTTGTCGTTGGTTTTGGATGCAGATTCAAGCTTGATCTTTTAGTCCATCTTCCTAGTCTTATCCTGGGACTTCTAGCACGCCCCTCTACCCCTCTTTAGTGCTGGAAGTCGGGAGCACCCCTCAAGTCCCAACTTTCTGCAACTCAACATAGTTGAACCCTCAAGTGGGTTCAACCCGAGACTTGGGAGTGTGTCACTATGAGCAAAGGAACCACTCCAACCTATGCAACCCTAATCCTGTTTCTCCTTGGAATGCAGATGGTAAGCAAAGCCTTCAAGCCGGCCCTGATGGCCTTGGGGTAGAACTCCTCTTGCAACAACTTGGCTACAGCTTCAAGCACTCCCGGCATCGTTCCGGTGCTGCTGTTGTGTGACGATTTCGTTTCCGATGCGATTCCCGCAAAAACGGTTGCGACATTTACCATAGCATCCAAGCTTCCTTTGTACAAAAACCAAACTAGGGTTGCAACCGAACTCTGCGTCAGAAGTTGCTCTTGTCGCTGTCTGTTTACTCCCACCTCAAGAAGCGCAAGGATGGCAAGCGCTTCTTCACAAACCTCTAAGTTGAAAGAAACTCTCTATTGCTTCTTCTTCTTCCTCTCTTATTCTTCTTCTACCTACATTGGGTACTTACATCGGAGTTCTAGAACACCACCGATGACGCACTCCCAACTCCTTGAAGGATTCAAATGTGAGCCCAAGTATAAAACAACGGAAGAAGGAGGAGTCGGAACACGCTCCCTAGTTCATAACACTTTGAGGGGTAGAGGGGCGTGTTGGAGCTCCGGGATGGGACTAGGAAGAGTTGACAAGCTTCACTCACTCACACGGGCCTGCACACAACCCACACAAAGTGGTTAGTGCATAATTGGAGCACCCTTGGTGCTAAGACAAGCCACGGGCAACACGGACACACAAGACTCACCATGGCCCGAACTTGGGGGAAGCCACCACCTTCCCCCTTATAGTATACTCTGTAGCTTTCCACAAAGGCTACATCCAAATGGCTAATTTTCCCGGGACTCCCGAGTGGGAGTCCCGAAATCGCGCCAAATGGGACTCCCGCAACTTTGGAGCCCCATAACTTTGCGAGCAGACCTTGGATCACAATGCGGTCTAAAGCAAAGTTGTAGCTCTCGTCGATAGCTTTTCAACGATATGTGGCACGCCCCCTGCAGCTAAGTAAATCGGGTCAATTCTTGGCTTTTTGTGGTCGAGAGTCAAATTGGAATTCGACTCCCGGCCCTTCTTTTGGCCATAACTTGTGTTTTAGATGTCCAAATGAGCAATGCGAGCCCATTTTAGACATCTACGTTTCAAGAGCTTTCCAATGATATAAAAAACGCCACAAGAAATTGAGGTTTGACCCCTGAAATCGCTCTTTGAAGTTTTGGAAGTCCACCGGGACTCCATCTCCCAAAGTGGGAGTTGCCTTGGGAGTGTGAATGTTCATTCCCTCACACTCCCTCACACTTTCTTACACTCTCGGGAGTATGTGACGTGACTCCCCGGGATCCTCTTGGCCCGCACCCTTGCAATGCCTTTGCTTTGATTCTCGGGCTTCCTCTTGGTTCACACCTTTGCAAGCCCTTTGCCTTGGTCGTGAGCCCAAGGCTAGGGTTGCGACAACCGATCACCGAAGCGAGCACAGAGATGGCGTCAAATTCTTGGATGCATTTGCGATTCCTCTCGCTCTTTCGAACCACCGACCTAATGTTCTTCAGACTAGGAAGCGGATCCACGGAACTCTGCACTTCGCGAAGCATTCTGGCCACGGTATTTGCAGCCACGGGCACAGAGGGAGTCGAGAGGAGTCATACAAGGGTGTCGGATGAGCCGCCGCCACCATGCGCTTCGCACCAATTCTGGATGAGACGCCGCAACGTGTGGTTCGGCACGAGCTCCAAGGAAGCCAGCATTTGCATCGTCGTTGGACATGTATGGTTCCCCGCTTCTAGCCATGGCTCGATGCTGCTTCGCTCGTAGCTTTGTCCTATGCACAACACCACCGGATCCCTCATAAGCTCCAACGAAATCAGACATTGAAAAAGGATGGCACCACTATTGCTGTTACTTCTTCTTCTACCACGCTCTTATGAATCTTTTCTGGCCTCATGATCTAATCTCAGAACTTTCTTTCTTTCTTGCAAGCGTCGTTTCCAGCTACAATTATTCTCCTTTAATAGCTTCTCTCCAGAGTTTCAACAAAAGATAAATTCCCTAAGCACATCAGCAAAATTCTTCTTACAATACAAAAACATTACAAAAGCACGCATATAGTCAATCACAAAACAAACCAACAAGACTGAGTACCAAACAAACACAAAGCTTGATTAAAAAGCAGTTAGAGTGCACAAATTAAAAGAGCGTTGAGCTGCTGATCAATATCACACAAATGGAGAACTAGTGTAACTACTGCAGCTGTTCATTATAATACAAAAGTCTGACAAAATTGGGTTTGTTGCAGAATTAGAAAAAAGTGAAGATCAGACAACCCAAAAAGCCCATAATTGTGAAAGACTGGAAACGAGAGAGAGAGAGAGAGAGAGAGAGAGAGAGAGAGAAAAAAAAAAAAAAATAGTGCAAAAGATCAAGCAACCCAAAACTTGCAGCACATGCACCCAAAGCTCCCCGCCGCTTACTTCCACGAAAGAGAATGCGCAATCTTTGTCCCTGTATGGCATCACCTTTATAATCCCCTTCATTATGGACATCTCGATCACGACTCCCTCGAAAGAAAAACTCCCCACCCTCCTCCCCATAGAGAAAATGAAAGGGGATTTCTTTTGTTTTCTTTACCTTCCCCACTTTGGCAGCTTCCAGAGAGGCTTTCTCCAGCACAAAGATGACTCCACCATCCTTTGCAGATGGAGTTGGAACTAGAGCTGCTGCATTCGGAAGACTGCTAGGTCCAGAAGCGTCCTCCTCTGCAACATCTTCATTCCTGTCCTCTACACCCACCATCCTAGAACTCTCCCAAAAACACCAAACAAGCCAGATCGAAGCAATTCTTAGTCTGGAAAAGCAACAAGCCAACAAGCAAGCAAAAAGGGTTCTACAATTCCTCTAACAAAACCCAATCTGCAAACAAAAAATTGTGCACAACCAAAAGAAGAGTGAAGGAAATCCCATTAGGGTTTCCAACGCCGAGGTTTAGGGTTTCGTTGAGAAGCTCGAGACAGGTAGGTGGCAAAATAGATTAAGTTATTTTTCACCTATATCCTACACCTTATCAATGGGATTGTAATTTGTAGGCAACCCTAATCCTAGACATGCCTACAAAAAATGTGTACCTAGCTTACCAAAAGACCATAGTTGACCTATTTTGGTTGCACATGCAACTATGAGTATATGCATATCAAATATATACGATGATATATCACATAAATCATCCAAAGGTTGGGATGAAGGTGATCATAGTTGCACCATAGTTGCATACACACCCAAAAAGGGGGCAAAAATCCATTGTAGTTGCATAAAAAACCAAAGATGCATGCGAACGACAGTTGCATCCCAGATTGCATATGACAGAATTTCTAGTAGTGTGTGTGGTCATCAATGAAACTCACGTAGTACTTGCATCCTCCAATGGATTCTGTTTTTGTGGTCCACACATCTGAGTGGATCATTTCCAAAGGTTTGGAGCTTACATGACTTGTTTGAGCTAGGAATAGATGCCTAGCTTGCTTCCCCAATTGGCATGCTTCACAAACCTCTAACATCACCTCTTTTGCTCCAAATTTAGAAAGACCTCCAACAAATTTTTGTTTCTCCATGAGCTTAAAACGTTGGAAATTAACATGGCCAACCTGCTTGTGCCAAATTTCAATGTCTCCAGCTCCTTTTCCATGTGTGAATAACATGGAATTCACTTCAGGCATGTTCACATCCAAGGTGAACATTTGTTCATTCCTTTTTCCTTTTGCAATCAATTTGCCTTAGTTCTTCATGTCTTCCACAAAACATCCATTTGGGTTAAATGTCACCTGTAAACCTTGTTCCACCATCTGGCCTATGGAGACCAAATTTTTTATTATAGTTGGAACATGAAGTACATCTTTCAGGTACTTTGTTTGCCCATCTTGCATGGACAATGGCACTTTGCCAATTTGTGTGATGGGATGTGTAGTGTCATCACCTGTTTCCACAAACCCTGGTGTCTTCAAATCCTTGGTCTCTAAACCATTCTTCATGACTAGTCATATGGTTTGAAACTCCAGAATCCACATACCAGACATTGTTGTTTGATACACCTCCTATCATTGAATTTGCCATGTGCTGCATCACAAATAATTGTTCATCACCTTGATTGTTAGTTGATGCATAATTCCCTTTGATAACAATTCTTTGCCATGTGCCCAAATTTCCTGCAATAGTAGCAATTTTAGTCGCTATTTGGTTATTGACCTCAATGATTTCCACCACGACTTCCACAACTTCCTCGACTTCCTCTTCCTCCAAAATTTCCTCGTCCACCTCCATGAGCTTGACCTTCATGTTGATGATGTTCACCATGTGAGCTTCTGTGTCAACCTCGAAATGAGGTTTTACCACCTCTACCTCTACTTTTATTGATATTTGAGTAGAAAGCACTTTCTTGTGATCCTCCATTGGATGAAGTACCAACAATTCTCAACTCTTCACTTACAAGTAGTGTTATTAAGTCTTGGAAGTTGGGAAATGTTTCTTGAACTGCAATTGAAGTACGGAACTGGCTATAATCTTTTCCAAGTCCATTTAAGGTCACAACCACTAAATTTTCATCATCTACAGGGACTCCTATAGATACAAGAACATCTGCAAGGTTTTTCACCTTTGTAAAATATGAACAAACCTTGCAGATGCTCTTGCATCTATAGGAGCCCTTGTAGATGATGAAATTTTAGTGGTTGGCTCCTATAGATGCAAGAGCATCTGCAAGGTTTGTTCATCCTTCAAACTCCTTCCTTCAAGTTCTCCCCAGTTGTATTTGCTCCACTTCAAAACTTTGCTTTGATGTCTTCTCGAAACAAACTTTTGTCACAACAATTTTGCAAAGCTACTCCACACACAGATGACCTTGGATCGATCTGAAATTTTGGTGAAACATAAAAAACTATGTCTAATACATTCTCTCAAAATTTCAACTCATTTAACTTCATAAAATGAGAGATCTTGCTACTTCCTTGAAGTCACTTCAAACTGGGACCTGAACACAAAATGACTTACAACTCACTCTTAGCAACTCCAAAATCCTTCAGATTTTGGGAGACATATTAAATATATGTCTTTTATACCTGCTCAAAATTTCAGCTCTATTGATGTTGATCACAAAGAAATATCACTTTAAAAAAAAACTGACTTCAAAACTGAGATTGAAACTTTAGATGCCTGGATCTCTCTCAATACAAATCGAAATGACATGAAATTTCTCTCAAATACATATTCCTTTATGATCTATATGATCCCAAAGCTGTAGATCCAAAAGTGCTTAGACAAAGGAGATATGACCAAAAAACAAGATCTGGCACATAGTCTTCACAAACTCATAACTCTCACAAAACATATCCTTTTCTTTTGAAAATTTGATAATAGAAGCGTCTTACAGTCTTCTATAATCTCTCCAAGTTTCATTCCAAGATCTTTTCATAGATCTAGATCTAGATTTAAAGACCTAACTTCCATAACCTTTGATATGTTAATCTCCTCTCACCTCTTTTCTTTTCTTTTCTTTCTCTTCACATTCTTTCATTTTTTCATTTCTCTTTTGCATTTGACAAACTCCTATGATATTACTAGAGACTCTCAAGCTCTAATTCTAGAGACTTTCTAGCTCTAGATTTCTTTCTACTTTCTCATTCAACAACCTAAGCTTTGATACCATGTTAACAAATAAGAGATCTACTCAAGTGCAAACATAAACCTTTATTGAAAGGAGACTACAACATAATGCTCACAACATCAAGAACTCTCCAAGGTTCTTGTCACATGAAATACACAAACTTGTGTAATGAAAAAAAAAAAAACCAAACCATCAACACCAAGGTATTTAACTACAAGACCAAACAATAAATAACCAAACAAAAATAAGTAACGAAAGTAATTCAACCTTGTGAAGTAACCTAATTACTTTCCTACTCCAATAACTAATGAAACCTAACTAGTTGAGCTTGAATTCTCAACAATTCTAATACCCTGAGTTATAGTTCTTGTTCAACGACATAATGAATCGCAGGTTCGAAATTCTAATTCTTTGTTCAAATTTTTCATTTTCCTAATTGTCTTGATAATAAGGAGGTGAAGTAGATTTGTACCTTGGTATTATTTCCCCCTTTTTTGACATGTTGAGTCTCTATTCTTCTTTTTGAATTAGAGTATCAAAGGTATATTACTGCATCAGATCAGCTGATTCTAACATAACTTTCTATCGAGGTTTAGATTCTCGACTCCTTTGTCTAAACTCAACCTGTGAGTTTGCATTTTCAATCTAACGTTCTTCCTTCTTGGAATTTTGTAGCAAATTGTTGGTGCACCTCAGTGCTTCACCAATTTACACTTCACAAAGAATAATCGTTGTTACCTAAGGCATTTTGTGGCTTGCAAGTCTCTCTTCTGTCCATAGATGTCTCTATTTTGTCTGATAAACTTTTTTAGGTGTTTTAAACCACTGATCTACTTTATTCACACTCAAATTATTATTAATGGCAACCCCATTTTCCATTTGTTCATGTAATACAACTTGATCTAATTGTCTTTTATACTTTTAATTAAAATTCTATTTTCCATCTATCCACATCCTAATTCAAATCTGAACAAGCTTTTGCATTAAAACAAAATCCTCACAGTTAGCTACTCTAATTAGATTTGCTTCCTAAATAAAAAAATAATGTTCAAGATTTGAAAAAAATGTAGAAAACGAAACTAAAGTTCATTATCTATTTATAGAATTACAAATTTTAACAAGAAGACATAAGCAACATTTTAAAATTCACTTTGAATTCAGACCTTGGGTATTGGAAACAACTTGAAAACAAGAAATGAGAAAGAAGGCACAAAGACATGTCTAACCCTAGAACAAAGGGAGTATAGTCACTAGAAAATAAGGTTGGACCGAACAAATTGAGACCTAAAACCATAAAAAGTGGTATATAGTGTCGATAGTTTGTAAAAAAATTTAAACATTTTTTATTGGCGAAATATTGTTTAAAAGTGAAAAAAAAAATTCAAAAATGAAAATGAAGTGTATTTTGAAGGTTTCAATCACCAAAAATGACCCCCCAAAATTTAAAAAAATCACCAAATTTCTACATTTTGGTTTCAATAATTATTAAAGATTTGTGATTCATATCTACATGGTCCTCTACATGATTGCCACTTTGGCTATATGAAAAAATTCAAGTGAAAAAAATAGCAAGACTTTCTTTTCAAATAGAGGGTTTGGCCTCTTATTTACATTTCTTCACACACAATCTCTAGAGGCTTGCTTGTTGCCATAAGGTCTATTCCTTGACCTCTTTCTACATTTGTTTGAACATACCATTGTCTTGTGTTTTTTTAGTTTCTAGAGCATAAAGAAAGAGTGCGTTTGATTCAAGGCCAAGTATGCTTGCAACTTTTCCAAGTTCCATGCAAGAGGAGGTTGTTGGAGGCAAACCAAACCCATATGAAGAACAAAGAAATTGGAATGTCCAACATCTCAAGAAGGTCTTCCAAGAACTTGGGGCTTGAAGAAGCTAAAGTAGATTTGTAAGTAGATTTGTAAACCAACCTTTAATGTTTTCCTTTCACTTCAATATTTTTTGCTTTGAACCATTTTTTATTTGGAACTAATAAAGTTTCAAACCCTCCCTAGGGTCATGGTTTCACAAATGAATCCTTGGCAAAAGCTAGAACTCTTGTTCAACAATAGCATGTGTTAGGGTTTTAATTGTTTATCTTGTAGCTTTTTGAGGTCTTGAAATCATGCCTAGTAGGTTCATTGATAAATAATATTCATCAATTTTTTTTTATTCATCTAAGAAAATTAAGAGAGGATGTTAAAAAGGTGTGGCTAAATATTGCAACTTGAGAGAGTGAGTGAAAGGGGGGTTGTAATGCTATTGGTTTGGACTATGGGTTTGCAAATAAAGTGTGTGTGTGTGATAGAGGGTGAAAGAATGAAGGGGTCCTATGATTGTTCTTTCAACATTATTGGTGATGTTAGTTTATATTTTTTAACAACATATCTAGATCATATTCTTAAATTCCATATGTAAATTAGAAATATGGAAACAAAAAAAGATGGCCATGGGTTAGGGGCATTTATGTATTGTCTTAACTTATTTACATTGTTTTACTCCAATGTATCAAGTGTTGGCTATGGGTGTAGGTTTATGGGCTCCTAGTTCTGCCATGACTATTGGTGAAGCATAAAAACCCTAAACCCTAAACCCTTCAACTTCTCCTCTAAAATTGTCCTCATATCTAAATTTCTTATGAGGGATTGAAGGGTGGTAGTATGTGATTTGTTAATTCTGGTGTCTCTAGTTTAATATGCTTATACTTACCTCTTCATTGAGACATCAAGATTAACTTGTTGTAATTGTCTATATTTTTGCTTATGGGTTCCTTGTTTTTTTTCTTTTTAGGTCTCAAAGAAATCCATACCAAGTCCTCGTGGGCAAGCTTACCTAATGGTTGCCCAGGATGTGTAAGTAATGAAAAGCTCCACTCATCTCCTAAGCAACATGAGTGGGCCTAACTTTCCCCTAAACAACTTGCCACAAGTCTACCAAGGTGGTGGACCACTTGGTCCTAATTGGCTACAAGGTATGCCACAACAACAATTAAGACAAGGTGACCTTGGACAATGACAACATCCAAAGTTTTTACAAGGTGGACCATAATCATATTACATTGGCCAATGGGGTCTTTATGGCTATGGCCAATATTGTGGGCCAATCCTTGGGTCTTATGTGCCTGCCCAACAAAATTAGGGTGTTCTAGGTCCACAATGCACTCCAAGTCCACAATTGTGCTCCAAGTTCACAATGGGGGGTTGGAATAGGTTTGCAGTATGCAAGAGGTTCTACATTACCAAACTTTATGCCCAATTTGGAGTAATCATTCTTAGATGGCCCACATAACCCCCTTCCT
>Ga0209611_10013897_pt1 | contig 10919 bp, 7 predicted proteins | sample S1TSphgellanicum_3_FD_187693 | JGI IMG/M metagenome (GOLD analysis project Ga0209611, IMG submission 187693) | Host-associated microbial communities from peat moss isolated from Minnesota, USA - S1T2_Fc - Sphagnum magellanicum MG (SPAdes) (version 2) | ecosystem: Host-associated > Plants > Peat...
CTTCTTCCTTAGTTCAACAAGTCTTGTAAACTTCTGATTTCTTCTCTGATTTCAGGAATTCTTCTTCCTTAGTTCAATAAGTCTTGCGAACTTGTGGTTTTCTTCGCTGATTTCAGGAGTCCTTAGTTCAACGTTTGCGAACTTGAAGAAGTTGAAGTCCTTCGATTGCGCGGCGTGTAACTTAGTCGGAACGATTCCGGCATGGCTGGACGGTAGCTTCTCGGATCTAGAGTACTTGGATCTATCATTGAACGCCTTTTCTGGAAGCATTCCCTCAACACTGATAGAATTGCACAAGTTAACAACGTTGGAGCTTTACGACAACAAGCTTACAGGAGCGATTCCGGAACAAGTGGGGAACCTTACATCTCTCGTGGAGCTCGATATTTCAAACAACTTTCTCATCGGCTCAATTCCGGCAAGTATTTCTCAGATCACATGCTTGCGGCTACTTCACTTGCAAAACAACAGCTTGGCGGGAAGCATCCCTTCCGAAATCATCAACCTCAATCACCTCTCTGACTTGAAGTTGTACATGAATCGGTTGAATGGATCTATTCCTTCCACTCTTGGGAGCAACAGCATTCTTTACCAATTCGATGTCTCGAGTAATTTCCTCACTGGTCCGATTCCGCCGACTTTGTGCACCGGTGAGAAGCTATGGAGGTAAAAAGCAAGCTACACTCTTTAAACAAGAACGGAAGAAGAATACATGTGCATTATACCTTGGTGAGGACTGAAGATTGCTTTTGTTGAAGTGGAGCATGAAAGATCCGGTACATAATAATACTGAAAAGCTTGGACATACACCTCATGAATTGTCTGTGTTGATGAAAAAATGCGTCGTCCGTCACGCATGCTCTCTGTTTCGTGTGGCTCGTCATGATATTTTGCGTAGAGGTTTTGTTGGCTCCTCCCCTTCAGGATAAGAGACATTGTGATGCACCCAGAAACAGGCCAAAGTTTTGTATCCCTACATTCTAGGGTCATGTGAAGGTTACTACTATGGAAACATTCCTGGCATAAGCAGCTCCAACGGTGCTCAGTATGTAGGATCATGTGAAGGCCACTACTATAGAAACATTTCTGGCATAAGCAGCTCCAATGATGCTCAGTATGCGGCCTTGCAAAAGAGAATAGGATGAAGAAAATTCAAAACATATGTTTCCACTTTGCCGAGTATGTTGAATATTTATTGTCCTTGTGGATGTCATTTAAAGGGCAGAGCCATTATGCGAAGAGCCGGTTGTTATCTAGTCTTTTGATTATTACTTACATTTGTGCACAGCAGGTTGATCTTATTCGACAACTTTTTCTCCGACGAGTTTCCGGAGCTATACGGAAACTGTAAGAGTTTGATTCGACTTAGAGTTTCCGGAAACCAATTCGTGGGAGCTTTCCCTGAAGGCTTGTGGAGCTTGCCTCGTTTAAGCTTGCTCGAGATCTACGACAATTTCTTCGAGGGAAGCATTCCTGCCTCCATCGGGAATGCGACGAGTCTGACATCCGTCAAGCTTTACAACAACACAATTTCGGGTTCGCTTCCCCGTGAACTTGGTCGCCTTCAACAACTAGACAGCTTCTATGCTTCACGCAACAATTTATCAGGTATCATTCCAGAAGAACTCGGAGATTATGGCTCCAGTTTGACCAGTTTGTATCTTGACACAAATTCTATACGAGGACCGATTCCGGCTTCAATTGGCAATCTTTCGAAACTAGTCTATCTGAGTTTGGCGATGAACCAGCTCGAAGGTCCTCTGCCTGCTCAAATTGCAAAGCTCGATGGTTTAATCTATTTGGATGTTTCGCACAACTTGCTGAGTGGCGATTTTCCAGACGCCTTGGGAAGGATGGCACTCTCCAACTTCATCGCCTTCAACTTCTCTGACAATAACATGTCAGGCATTCTGCCGGATTCCATACTGCAAAGCCAATTTGCTTCTGAATTCGTCGGAAATCCTCATCTGTGTACTACTAATACTTTCTTGATTCACTCTGCCAACATCTCACAGGCATGTTCGAAATTCGTTTCTTCCAATTCCACGACCCGATTTCGAAGCGAAAAGAACCGGGCCAGCTTTCGCTTGCATATGCTAATCCTCACAGGCGTTATCGGTGTCCTGCTACTAACCCTTTCGGTCGTCGCCGTCGTCACAGCACTGGTGCAGCAACAGCCCCGATGCTTCTTCTTCATCTTCTTCTCTTCCGGAAAAAACAACAGCTTCATGAAGTTTTCTTCTTCCGGAACCTCTTACCAGTCGATGGACCATGAGTGGAATGTGATCTCCTTCCATCCTAAACTTCAGATCCGCAACGAAGATATCCTCGAGTGTTTGGATGAGGACAACGTGATCGGAAGTGGCGGAGGTGGCAAAGTGTATAAGGGCACATTAGGGAAGGGAAAAGCTCTTGTTGCTGTGAAACAATTGTGGGGGCGAGGAAACCGAGGCAATACCTCCTTACATGATCATGGCTTCAAAGCAGAGGTGGTAACATTTCCTTTCCTTTTCTCAGCACAAGAGAAAAACACACAATAATTCTCTTTGCTTCTCTATCATCACAGGCAGCACTACAGTTTTTCTTTTCACAAAACACCTCCTCTGTAGCCTTGATGATAACCAGTGCCTGAAGTGTGACCTAGAGCTGATCTGTGTAGGTTGAAACTTTGGGAAAGATTCGGCATCGAAATATTGTGAAGCTTCTCTGTTGTTGTTCAAGACTTGACTCCAATTTACTTGTGTACGAGTACATGCCAAATGGGAGCTTGGGTGATCTATTACATACTACCAAGGGTGCAAAACTGCTGGACTGGAGTATGCGCTACAAAATTGCAGTTGGAGCTGCTCAGGTATGTAAGGCAAGAGAATGCAACTTCTTGTAATCTTAGGAGTTGTCAACAATGCATTGAACTTGAGAAACAGAAGTCTTGCACCCGTTGCTCTCACCAAGCGAACAGAAAAGTGCTCAACTCCAATAATCTTTGCCTATGCAGTAGGCAACAGAGAACCGGAATCATATTAAAACCTAGAAAAATAATTCATGGTTGTGCATGCAGGGTCTCGCCTATCTACACCATGATTGTGTGCCTCGGATTTTGCACCGAGATGTGAAGTCAAACAACATACTATTGGATGCAGATTATGAAGCACATGTTGCTGATTTTGGCTTGGCCAAAAGCCTACAAGAAGACCACATGTCCATGCAATCAGCTGTTGCCGGAACTTATGGGTACATAGCTCCAGGTAATGTTTCTTGCTTCATTGAGAACATCAGCATGTTGGTCCAGATTTCAGTATATGTGTGAAGAACTCCTTTGGACACATCTGAGAACCAAAATGTTTTCAGCTTGAATGCTATGCTAAACTTTTGAACCTTGGGAATTTTGATCTGCAGAGTATGGTTACACATTGAGAGTGGATGAGAAGAGTGACATATATAGCTTTGGTGTGGTGTTGTTGGAGCTCATCACTGGAAGGTATCCCATTGATCCTGAATTTGACGATGGAACTGACATTGTGAAGTGGGTGTCTGCAAAAGTCATCGCTAAGGAAGGTCTTCACACTATTTTGGACCCATGCATCATCGATGGCAAGGAACTAAGTCATAATTTTGTTCACTTGCTGAAAGTGGCCCTCTTCTGCACCCAAACATCACCCAGGAAACGACCAAGTATGCGCAAAGTGGTCACCATGTTGTTGGAAATTGATCCTCCAAACAGACCCGGAGCTGTGACAAAGCTGCTGCTGCAGAAGAACCAACCATTTTAGCCTAACTCATAACAAGCTGATGGTTCTTTCAATAAAATTAGTTGTTCCAACAGCAAAGTGTCATTGATAGATTTGACCAAAAACATGAAAACTGTTGTCTAAATATGCAAAACAATGTCAAAGGCACAACCCAGATGTACAATTAGATCTGGATAGATGCATGCTTCTCAGCCTTGATGGGAGGAGATGAAGATTCTTGTGGGGGATGCTGCTGCAGCAACAAATTGCCTCTTCTTCCCCAAGTTATGAGCTTCTCAAGTTCACTTCTGTGCATTGTCTCATCCAGAGTCTTCTTCAATGGTCACCAATTGCCATCCTATTTGTTGCATACCTTCACAGGTACCTTCACATTCATGGTGACTCATTCCTCAAGTCTTATCAGACCTACACGTCTCATGGCATTTCTCCACTTGCTCCAGCTCCCCTTGTAGAATCTATGATTCTTTTGCTCTTCCCAACCTGTACCAGATGTCACCCTATGTGAAGGGTCAGCTATGGTGAGGAGTAACGCTGGAGATATGTCTAAATGAGCCTGACAGAGTGGGAAATTGGAGAGGAATTCTGCAGCAGCAACAAGAGATCATGCAAATTCTGCAGAACCAGGCCTTCTTCTTTGAGAAAGGGAGGCAAGACATCTTACCACATTGCAATGATATTTCTGACAATGAAGCTCAGGTAACTTTACAGTAGCATTGATTTTGAATTTGTTAGAGCATTCATTTTGGGCAGCTTCAAGGAGCATAGCAGAGCAATACTCAAAAAGTTTTGGAGACACTTTTCCAACTCTAAAGGACCATTTTTTCTTGACAGAGAGTGAACAGGGACCTCTCTGTAGTTTGTCTTGTGGACATTCGCTGCCAAAGCACAAACAGGAACATTGATTTAGAATCTTTTGACCAAAAGAGGTTGTTTTCTCTTATGCCCATCAAAAGCAACCAAGAGCACAGAATAAAGAGCAGGAGCATGGGGATCTGACACCATGATAAAGGTTAAATCCTCTCACTTTTTCTTGTTTTTCCTCCCAGAATCCTTGATCCATAGAATCTAGCACTTCCTTCCACAACCTTGAAAACCCCAGAGAATCAGATACAAAAGTTGCAAGCTCAGTTTGAACTCCGTGTGGGATTCCATATATCAAAGCTCTTCTTGTTTCAGACACATGTGCATGTTGGTACAGGTTGAACAGAAAAAAAGTGCTTGGATTTGGTTTTTGCAGTTACAGTGGAAGCATATGAATGCAACGTCATCCACTTAAATGCAAGGTGGCCATGGCTAAGCTTACAGCCTGCCATGCTAATTCTTGCATTTATATGCTCACCCAGGAGAAGGAATTTGGTGTGCTGCATACCAACTTCACAGTGCCCAATTCAATCTCAAATTATGACTGCTTCATAATATTGAAGTATGGGTTCCTCGTCCACATGATGGAAACAATTCTCACAAGAATTTGTCACAGCTCAGAAATTGCTGTTATTGCTCAGTATCTGTAAATCTGCAACTTTATTTGTGCTCTCATTTGGATTTTATATTGCTTGTGTCAAATGGTGAAGAGCTAAGGGATTATATAGAAGTGAGTCTTCCAGTGATCCTCATATTCTTGCATCTTTTTTACATGTGTAGATATGGGGGCATATCCTCTGGAAGGAAAGAACTGTCATGAAATGACAGTGTGCCTTCTGCTTGGTAACATGGAGGTAATTTTTCTTGCCTCCTGTCCTTAGGTCTACTACCTATGTTCTTCAAAATGAATCTCAATCAATTTCTTAATTCAGTCTCTTGTACAAAGTTTTTGGTTGCATATTAAAAACTAAATTCTTGTTCCTATTCTTTGGATTTCATGTACCAAAATTTCTACTGCATGTTAAAAGTTGAATATAAATTTGGTCAAAAGATAAGGAAAGCACACAAATGTTCTATTTCACAGATGCAAAAGTCATGCCAACTGCTAGAGGATTACATAGTCATGTGAAAATGTAATTTTTACTGGTTTTCATGTGAGCCTTGTAGATAGGTAAATGGTATCCCCACCCAGTCAAATAATTGGATCTTCTACGTATGTGTCCATTCCTTTACATGAGTGGGCATGTGCATCCACAAGTGCCTCTCCTTCATATGTCGTCTACTCACCCAATTCCTATATGCTTATACTGTCACTAACTTTACCCTGTTCAATTATTTGCACACAAAAATCGCAAGATGTTAGTGCACATAGGAATGTGAAGGCATCATGGATCCAGTTTTACAAATTAAACATGCAAGTATCTGACCTTGAAGAATTGATATGAGTGACCTTTGAGGAAGAAACATATTGGATGAGAAGGAGCTCAAACATCTAGCATGCAAGTCACTACAACGAACCTATTTGAGACTAGATGCAATACATGGTAAAGTTTGTTCTTTGCAAGTACTTGATGGACTCATAGTAAACCTCATAAATTTTGGGAGGGTGGTGGGCTTTCATTAGCGGTAGGTTTGCTCATAGAATTCCTTTTTAAGGCATAGTTGGGATACATATGCCAGACAATTGGGGTATATAGATTAGGGTTGGACATATAGATTGCACATGGATATGAATGGCTGTTGTAATAGTTGTATAGATGAGGATGAAGTACATGAGCACTAACATGGAAACAAAAGTCTCAAATGAAACCAGCAGTGGCAATGAGGAGAAGGATGTTGAACTTCTTTTGATCATCATGGAATAGAATAGGAGAAAATGGAAAAGAAAACTTGGGTAATGGTGTGGGCCTATGAGTGCATTCAAAAGTTTCAATTTTTTATGTACGATACCACTTTCCGCTAGGCTGATTTCTGTAGTCCTGAAGTGCACTAAAAAGGTTTGGACTCATTTCTCAACAAATTTTTGAGATTGAATAATCTGACTATCTATGTTCCTATAGATAGGTACATAAGAGATTATAGAATGTAATATAAATTAGACTCTATAATTCCTATAGAAGTTCAAGGACTTAAAGGATGCCAAATAAAATTATATTTTTCTTTTGAAGCACAACAGCAGACCCAACCTTGCAAGCCATTGCCACCCCCAAGTCAAGCTCATTTGAGCAAGCAAAGGGCTGACAGGAGTTGCACTTCACTAGGTTTGAACCCAGGACCTATAATGAGGTCCCAGAATGATGCCAGTGAGCCATCACCCCTGGGATTAAGAACTTGTAATTTGAATCTTAAAATCAGAAAATAAAATGTTGTTTCATAATTTATCAAGATTGAAATCACTATGCAATCAACTATAATTATTTGTCACACATTTAAGGTGTTCAACATATGACCCTTTTTTTCCCAAGTCATTTCTACCATTAACAATATCCTATTAACCGTGCACTCCAAATACACTAGGAAATTTGCATCTACAAAACTATGAAAATAATGAAAGATAATAAGTACATGCAAGAAAGGTGTGTTTACTTATTATTAGTGAAACAATAAAATAGTAATCATTGGTCTCAAGTCTCAACTACCCATTGGGTGTAAATTAAAACCATCAAGCACTGGTGGTGGGTGGGATTGGATAGCAACCTGATATGGTTATAACTACTGTATTCCAGAAAAAATGGGGGAGAATTGTGTGCATACCTACTTCATTCAAGGTAGGTACATAGATGGATGTATGCACATTGTAAACCCTACAATTTTGGGGTTTTTTATTACCTCATTGTAGATGCCTGGGGTGGTTGGTACCTAATGAGGAGATTGACTAAACCATGAATCAGAGCCCACAATCAATGGATGGCCACAAAAACTATATAGTTACCAAACCAGATGGCCAGCTCTAAACCAAACAACCACCAACTTACCATCCATTGAAAACCTGCTAGTGCTACTACTCAATTGATGTTGGTTTTCCCCTTGAAACCCCTTCACATCCTTCACACCTGGTGCTAAGTGCAGTTTAACTCAGCATTTAGAACTCAAAATCAAGAAGCTGATTCACATCAAAGATGTTTAGTAACAATTTTGCAGAGGTGGATCGTCGCTGGAATATAATGTTATCTCAATGTTAAGTGAATATTTATGTAACTTTACATTTTTTGAAATACTAGATTCAGAATGAAAAATTCAATGGTATGAAAAATGTCCAAAAAAGGAGCATCTAAGTCAATGCTAGTAGTGTTCAAGAAAAACAACTACAATCTTGTCATGGCAAGCACCGTCACCACTAATTATAAAGTCCTTCCCCACCATCATCCAAGCCTTTTTTTCCCCTTGTTGTCACTGTAGTTAGGTCCACCACCAAATTAAGTCCACAACAAAAGTAGTTTCACGCATCATAGAAGTTGCATCAATCACATGAAAAACATCACCATACAAGGAACGTCAAACAAAAGCATGGACATCTTTGGCTCAACAATCTCAAGTTTCAACAATTCAAGTGATGTGTGCATGATGATGGTTCTCTAAAAAAACTATCTAACCAAGAAATTTAAAAGTCGGTCTCCATAGATTAAAGGTGCTTCAATCGACAAACAAATTTGCATCCACAAAATGTCAATTCATAATGCAATTCAAATGCTTTTCTATATCAATGTTTGAAACTCAATGCAAATATTCACATCATTGATAAAAGGTGTTTAACCAAAAACTAAACATAAACAAAAGAAAAGTTACAAAGTTCAAATGCATCACTCAAGAGTCATCCACACAAGAAAATTGCAACCAAATTGGGATATGGCCTTCATCAAAGTCAAAAGAGATGAACACGTAGCAACCCACGTCAAAATCTAATCAAAACATCATAGCACCACTTGAAGGCAACGAAATTCAAACCTTGACCTTATTCACTTAAATAATATTAAATGTGAATCATCTCTTTGAAATTTTTTGTGGTTTTATTACTTATATATTTTATTTGTTGAAATGGTCAAAAATAAAAATGTAAGCTTTAAATTAGAATTTTTTAATTATGTTAATTAGTCAACATGCAAATGCTAAAACTACCCAAGTACTACAATAATACATGGTAGTTTTTATAATAGAAATGTGGGTTTGACCTATGGTTTGTTGCATAGTAAGAAATCAACACAACTTCTTGAACTCTTTCACATCAACTACAATTGTCGCACTTTGGGACCAAAATATCAAACCTTTGTAAACAATATTGAAAGCATAAACAAACCCATGTAGGACAAAGCAGACCATGCATTTTTCCATTACAAAAGATTCATTACAAGTCATAAAATTAACATTGTAAGCTAATGTAAATTGAACAACAAACCCAAATTTCAATAGGAATTGCTTCACTATATTTGGTGTCTTTTTATATTGTAACTTCTTTTCAATCTTAAACAATGTTGTTTAATCATACAAAAGTTATCAACCTAGCAATTTTCATCAAATTTAGTTCAAAATAACTTTGAAAACTAAGTAATATTTTTAAGCTTCACCTAGTCATCTAAATCATCAAACAACACACTGAATCCACACAATTTTGTATTCATGCAAAGTAAATAGAAGCACATACCTAAATTCTAACATTAGTAATGTGATTTCAATGTTGTTTGGTGCTTTTGATTCAAAGAATGCAATAATTGTCACTTACATCATATCAAGTAGCAACATTATCAAATTCATTATAAACATAACAACATACAACAAAAAGCAAGCAACATGAACAAGTAGATAGCAAAAGTGTAAACAAAAGAAAAGAAAAAGTCAACAAACAAAACAATGAAAGACAAAAAAAAAAATTTGATGTTGGGTGCAACTATAAAGGGTTGTTGAATGTAGCAACAAAGGATGTTAGGTGTAGTTTTAAGATGTAGTTTCAAACACAAATGCAAAAATTGTAATGTTTCAAATACAAAGCTTGGAAGCTTACAATACAAACAACAACAAAAACAAGAAAAGCAAAGCATGACATAAAAAACATGAATTGTACTAGCAAAACAAAAGGATACAACAATAGTTATAAGTGAATGTTAAAGGTAGAAAATTGTCTTATGTTATGTTAGTTAAACACCATGGGTGTTAAAAGACATGAGTACTATCATTGGATGGTACTTATTATCATATGGCAAAATAATCTCAATAAAATTCTAGAATGAAAGTGTTTTCTAATAGTAATACCATTAGTATAGTGAATTACCTTATTGAAATAGAATAATCAGAAGTTGATTCTAAGAAGAATTTTAATAAAAATAATATTAATTATTAAAATAAGATCTTAGTTTACTTGGAAGGGCATCTTAATAACTATTTAATTATTAGTGATAAATCCTCACACAAATAATTCACATTTTTGTAAGCTAACAACCTTCATTGTTGTCGAGCTCTTGTTCTTATACAACCTACCAACATTAAAAACATTATCTAACTTAACACACTTTTACTTGTTACTATAGAGCTCCTTCTCCTTCACACATACGTGAAGAATAAACACAAAAAGAAACCAAAAAAAGAAAAAGAAAAAAAACATGTAGAGCAAACACCCAAAAAAATCATAAAAAAAGACATAGAGCAAACACCAGAAAAAAAAAAAAAAAAAAAAACTTGTTGTGGTCAGGGGTCGTGGGAAAAAGAAACGCAACTTCGTCCCAGGACCCTCTCCTGAGGCTAGGTTGAGTTTCATTCATCCCATCCAAAAAAATCTCTAAACTGGATTTTTTTCATCCATCCCTCACTGGTAGCTGTCCGATCCCAACCCACCAGATGGGATGGATGATGGATGGTCTGACGATTGATCATCGGATGATCAGCAGCAGACACAGTGGCACGCACACCCAACTTGTTTTTTTTTTACTGGCGAAATTTGGTCAAAAAGCGAAATTCAAAATTCAAAAAACAAAAAAAGATTTTGAAAGTTTTCAATCACCACAAGTGAGGGGGGGGAGGGGGGTTTAGGGTTTATCCTAAACCCTAAACCCTAAACCCACAATTTAGCTAGCTAGATTTTTGGCTAATTTTTTGGCTAATTTTTTTTTAGGGATGATCGATCGCCACTGTTTTTTTGCATCTTCCTATGGATGATAGCCACTTTGGCTACAAACAAAAAATTCCTAAAAAAGACACCACCACCGAGTGATCTCACACCCAACTACTTCCCAAAAGGCCAAACTGTTGCAACAATTTTGTTGCTTGTACCACAAACTTTGTGCAATGACTGTTAAGTGTACGAAGAAGGATGTTGGGTCC
>Ga0209611_10013899_pt1 | contig 10917 bp, 9 predicted proteins | sample S1TSphgellanicum_3_FD_187693 | JGI IMG/M metagenome (GOLD analysis project Ga0209611, IMG submission 187693) | Host-associated microbial communities from peat moss isolated from Minnesota, USA - S1T2_Fc - Sphagnum magellanicum MG (SPAdes) (version 2) | ecosystem: Host-associated > Plants > Peat...
GCAATCCACGACGACCGCTCCGCCCACTCCGCTGTATTCGATCATGGCGTACAGCAAGTTGCCCAAGGCTTGCTGGAGTCGGTTTCGATCCGCGGACACGATGCAGGGGGTCGCAATCAGGGGAAAGGTCACGCGAACGCCGTGCGTTTGCGCCTGCGCCTCGATCATCGCCTGACAGTCCAGCATGACGGCCGCCAGCGATACGGGTTCCAGCGACAATGCCAACGCTCCCGACTCGATGAGGGCGAGGTCGCGGGTCATATCGATGAGCTTCTCCAGATGCCAGCCGGCCTGGAGGATCCGATCGATGCTTCTTTTTTGCGCGACGGTAAGGGCGGGGGTTCCCGATTCCAGGAGTTGTGCAAAACCCAAGATCGCGCTGAGCGGTGTGCGAATTTCATGACTCATGAGCTCGAGTAAGTCCGACTTGTCGGATTCCTCTCGGCGGAAGACGTGGGCGCTTCCGTGGGCGCCAACGGCATCCTCGAGAATGTCGGAATCGCCAGGCTTTTCAACCATCACCGGACCTCTTTGAAACGCCGAAACAACTCTGCATGCATTTGGGTCAGCGCCCAAGGCTAGCGGCTATGCGGATCTCACTCTGTACGCTAACGCACATAAGGATCCGCGTATATCGGCGTGTACGTGCAAGGCTTCATCGGCGATAATCCAGCGATGGCAATTGAGCTCGCCGGAACGCCCTTGTCGCTACGCCAGTCTCTGCGGGCGGCGACATCGGAGATTCATGCGCGTCTGCATCTTCACGCAGGCTTCGCGGCGATTCAAGACGGTACGATCGACCTCGCCGCGTACCGCTCGCTGCTGGTTCGATTGTATGGATTCCATGTGTCCTTCGAAGCGGCGGCGGGCATTCCCAATGACCGCAGCGGCTGGCTCGAAGACGACCTCGCGGTGGTGAGTATGGGCGGGCATACGCTCGCAACGGTCCCCCGGTGCGCGGCGCTGCCGGAATTCGATAAGCCGGCGCGCAGGCTCGGCGCGATATATGTCATCGAGGGATCGACGCTCGGCGGCCGACACCTCGCACGCAATCTCGATTCGTTGTTCGGCCCCATCGGAAGCGCGGGACGGCGTTTCTTCCTAGGTCGCGGAGCCGATACCAACACGGCTTGGAAGGCGTTTCTGGCGCGCATGACATTTTCGGCGCGGGCGCCGGCCGATCGACGGGAGACAGTGGAAGCTGCCGTGGGGACTTTCGGCATATTCCAGGAATGGATGGACGGTTGGAGGGACGTCACCGCGTGAGTGCGACAAACCCATTGCCGGCCGATATCAATCTAACCACCTGCGACAGGGAACCGATCCATGTTCCGGGCGCCATCCTGCCGCACGGCGCGATGCTGGTGCTCGACCCGGAGAGTCTCGAAGTTTTGCAAGCCGCCGGGGATTGCACGCGTTTGGTCGGGGCGACTACGCAGGAAGTCCTCGGGCGCTCCGCGGACACGCTTTTTAGAGGCGATCAGATCGAACGCATCCGGGCGTTGGCTACGGCCCTCGATCTGAAGAAACCGCGCCATTTGCTCGATCCATTGCTTCGCGTCAAACCCGATTTTCCGCTCGATGTCAGCCTGCACCGCAGCGGCGGTTCGTTGGTGTTGGAATTCGAGGCCGCTGACGCGTCTGACCGATTTGCGACCGATCCGTTGGCGGCGGTTCAGGAAATGATCGCAGGCTTTGGCGAGGCGGGCTCGCTGCAGTCCCTATGCCAATTGGCTGCGGAGCGAGTTCGCGAAGTCGCCCAATACGACCGCGTGCTGGTGTATCGGTTCATGCAAGACGATTCCGGATGGGTTATCGCGGAGAGTCGAAAACCGGAACTGCAGCCCTTTTTGGACCTGCATTATCCGGCTGCTGATATACCGAAACAGGCGCGCGCGCTGTATGTAAAGAGTTGGTTGCGACTGATCACACAGGTCAACTACGATCCCGCCCCGTTGCTGCCGACGAACAATCCGCGGACGGGCGAGCCGCTCGACATGAGCCAAGCGATCTTGCGTGACGTATCGCCCGTCCATCGGCAATACCTGCGCAACATGGGCATCGACGCTTCGATGTCGATTTCGATCATCCGCGGCGGCAAATTGTGGGGGCTCATTGCGTGTCATCATTACTCGCCACGCCTGCTGCCGCGCCACCTCCGGGCGGTGTGCGAGCTGTTCGGGTCGATGTTTTCGCTGCAGTTGGAGGCGCGCGAATCGGGGGAACAGTTCGGCGCACGGCTGGCAAGCCGGATGGTGCTCCAAAACCTCATGCTCAATCTTGCGGGCGCCAACGACTATGCCGTCGGGCTGACCCAGCAATCACCCAATCTGCTCGACTACATTCACGGCGGCAGCGTGACCGCGGATGGTAAGCGCCAGGGCGGTGTCGCAGTCTGTGTCAAAGGCCAGCTCACGTTCTTGGGAGCCACACCGAACCAGGATCAGATTTTGAGTCTCATGAGCTGGCTCGACTCACACATGACCCAGTCGCCGGGCATTTACTCGACGGATCGGCTCCCGGAAGTATGGCCGCCGGCCGCTGCGTGCACGGATACCGCTTCAGGGTTGCTCGTGATCTCGGTGTCGCCGGAACCGTCGAATTTCATCATGTGGTTCCGTCCTGAATTGATCGGAACGGTCAACTGGGCGGGAGAGCCGAAGAAGCTCTTGCTGGGTGGCGCGGACGGCGATCAACTCAACCCTCGAAAGTCATTCGAAGTTTGGAAGGAGACGGTCAAGGGACGATCCTTACCTTGGACGTCGGGTGACCTCGATGCCGCCTTCGACCTCCGTGTGTCCCTCCTTCACGTGGTCTTGCGCCGCATCAATGAGGCGGCGCAGGAGCGCAAGCGTGCCGCCGAGCGCGATGCGCTGCTGATGCTCGAGCTCGATCACCGCGTCAAGAACACGATCGCCAATATTCAGGCTCTCGTCTTGCGAACCAGCCGCAGCGCGGAGTCACTGACGGGATTCGTGCAAGGGCTCGACGGGCGTATCCGGTCGATGGCGAAGTCGCACAGTCTGCTGTCGCAAAGCCGTTGGGAAGGAGTGTCGATCGATCGGCTGTTGCGCGAGGAGCTCGATGCCTACGCCACGGAGCAAATGAAATTCGAATTGAGCGGAGTCGATGTGATGTTGACGCCAAAATCGGCGCTTTCGCTGTCGCTCGCCATCCACGAACTCGCGACCAATGCAGCAAAGTTCGGCGCTTTCAGCCAACCGCTGGGCCGCGTCGCCGTACAATGGATGCTCACCGCGGACGGCGGCATTGATTTGTCGTGGCGCGAGACCGGCGGCCCGTTGGTGACTCCACCGACGCACGTCGGCTTTGGAACCACCTTGATCGAGAGAGCATTGGCCATGGAGACCGGGGGCACGGCGACTCTCCACTATCATTCGACGGGCGTCGTTTGCAATGTGTTTCTGCCGTCGTCCTCGGTGCTGCCGCGTGCCATTCCTCAAAGCAGCGAGCCGTCGACGGAACCCATCGCCATCGACCGCGCTTCCGACGGCAAGGGAAAGCGTTACCGAATCCTGGTGGCGGAGGACGCCTTTTTGCTGACGACCTTGCTGCAGGATCTATTCGACACGCTGGGATGGGAAATGATCGGCCCGGCAACGCGACTGGCCGATGCATTGCAATTCGCCACGAATGAGACTTTTGACGCCGCCCTGCTCGACGTGAACTTGGACGGCACGATGTCATGGGAGGTTGCCGTCGTGCTCAGACAGCGCGGGATCCCGGTGGTCTTCGGCACGGGTTATAGCGTTTCCGCGATACTGCCGGAGAATCTTGCGGGAATTCCGGTGATTGGCAAACCCTACCAGTTAAGTGAGCTGCAGCAGGTGATACAGCGGGTGATCGTCGCACACTCACCCCATACCGCTGTGCCGGCGGCCGTATCCCGAACGCTCTCCGCGGCACCCTGAGGCGCATCGTCGCCCGCAAGTTGTGACGTAAGTCCCAAAACCCTGTCAAGGAAGCGTCAAGCTTCGCGAAAATCGCTTGAGGGTGCGCTACTTTGTCCGCTACGGGACACATTGAGCGGCTTACCCGATGCTCGGGCAACTAATTTCCGATACCTTTCTTGGGCCATTGCGATCGCGAGAAGTCGTCTCCTCGGCGTCCATTCTGGCCGATCACTTCGTCAGCCTGAGCCGTTCCTCGCCAAGAAACGTCGACCAGGCAATCGAACGCGCGCTGGCGCGCGCCGTACTCGATCTCCCGCAACCCTTGAGCTTCTTCAAGCGAGCGAGATTCGCCCAGGCATTCATGTGGCAATTGGTCGAACAGGGCGTCGATCGGAGTGTCGCGGATGAGGCCACCAAATCCTTGTTGCTGCGTCTCGCCCTCAAGGCAACCGCCCCGCGTGCGACGCACGTGGCCCCTAAACCCGATGAGGAATTCCATCGGGGCAATCGGTTCTTCGGCGCAAATGCTTTCGAAGACGCCATCGCTTGTTACGAACGGGAGATAGAGCTAGCGCCCGAGCACGCCGGAGCGGTGAACAATTTAGGGTCGGCGCTGTATAAGCTCGGTCGCTATCCCGAGGCGAAGGAACGTTTTTTACAGGCCATTGCCATCGATCCGAATCTGGCCGAGGCACACACCAACCTCGGCACTTTGCTGCGTGGCGCGGGCGGCATCGCGGAATCCGAACTGTCATTCCGTCGAGCCCTCAAATTGAATGCCAGCGACCTCGACGCCGCGGCCAATCTGGCGCTGACTCTCATTCTTCTGGGTCGTTTGCGCGAAGCACGGCGTCGCCTGGAAAAGGTGTTGAAGCGTGATCCGCTCAACCTCAACGCCGCGTTTGGCATGGGACAGATCGCCGCGATGGAGGGTCGCTTCGACACGGCGGAGAAGATATTCACCCGCATCCTGAAGAAGGACCCCGGCATGACCGCTGTCTGGGCCGCGCTGGTCCGCACTCGAAAGATGTCCGCGGCCGATGCCCCCCTGCTCGCCCGCGCGGAGGATCGCGCGCAAAGCGTCATCGCACCGTTGGAAGAAGCCGATTTGCGGTTCGCGATCGGCAAGTACGCCGACGATGTCGGCGACTATGACAAGGCCTTCCGCAACTATTCTCGGGCCAATGAATTGCTGAAACAAGGCGCCGAAGATTACGACCGCCGCAGCCGCACGAGGTTCGTGGACGATTTGATCGCCGGATATACGCGAGAGGCGGTCGCGTCAGCCGCTCGGGATGCTTCCGATTCGACCCGGCCCATCTTTGTGGTAGGCATGATGCGTTCGGGCACATCCCTGGTCGAACAAATCATCGCCTCCCACCCAGGCGTCGTCGGCGCGGGCGAACTGCATTTTTGGAGCGATGTTGCGAGCCGACACGAGGCAATGGTACGCAAAGGAATACTCGATGCATCAATCAGACGAGACCTCGCCCAAGACTACTTGAATACCCTGTCCGCACACTCGGCGACCGCGGCACACGTCGTCGATAAGGCACCCGTGAATGCCGATCATCTGGGCTTGATTCATTCGGTGTTTCCGCGCGCACGGATCATTTACCTGCACCGCGATCCCATCGACACCTGCCTCTCAATCTACTTTCAGCAGTTCTCCATCGCGATGAACTTCACGATGGATTTGTCCGATCTCGCGCACTACTACCGGGAGCATCGGCGCTTGTTCTTGCATTGGCGTGACACGCTTCCGCCGGGAACCCTCTTGGAAGTCCCGTATTCCGGTCTCGTAGCCGATCTCGCGGGTTGGACCCGACGGATATTGGAGCACCTGGGTCTCGACTGGGACGAACGCTGCCTCGATTTTCACCAGACCCAACGTTCCGTGATAACGGCGAGTTCATGGCAGGTACGGCAGAAGATCTACGGCAGTTCGGTGAAGCGCTGGCAACACTACGAGCGGCACATCGGCCCGCTACTCAGCCTCAGAGACTTGGATCGGGACTAGAGAACTCACGCGCGCCACGCGTGCTCCGTACGCGGCGAATGAAAATGACGCCCGCGCATGCCTTTCACTGGAAATGCGCAACCCAGGTTGTGAAAAGCTGCCAACGGTGCCAAGCAGGTAACGTGAGAAAGCAAATCAATACCACCAGCATCACAGCAAGGCCAAACCACGTGGCGCGCTCAACTCGTCGCTGGGTGGCGAGGTCATAGGCGATTAGTAACAACGGTTGGAGGAGATAGAAGAACGCCAGTGCGAACGGTGGTCCGTTTTGGATAAAATCAAAGGGCCAACGCGCAAGCGCGGGGCCGATGATTGAGGCGCTCGCAAGTGTCATCAGTCGTTTGTGCTCGGACGCGTTCCTGCGTCCGGCGAGCCCGACTGACATCAAAATGGCGAAAGCTACGCTCTGCGCGAGGTCGCCCGCAAAGCCGCCGGCGCTAAGTCCGCTGGGTTCTCTGCGTAGGGCCATGATCGCCGTCGCCGGACCTACCAGTACCATCGCAGCGGCCCACCAGCCCAGCAAAATGCCAAGCTTGCGATGCGTCGCCACATGGCGGGTTTCAACCAATGCTATCTGCGTGATGAAAAGGGCTATCCAGCCGACGTACAAGATGGAGTGAATATGCACCAGCGGACTGGGAAGCTTTGCAAAAACCAGTCCTGCGCCGATGTAGCTGGGCCAGAACCCGAGCAGCACATAGACCCCGAGCAGCAGCGCTATCAGGGGAAAGAACAACCGATCGGTGCGTCGCCGCGAAATGATGCTCGCCATTGGGCTCCCGTTGTCGCCGCGAAGGCGACTATTTCTTTGAACACAAATACGATCAGCCGCGAGAGATTACTTTGGGGTTTTACCCGAGGTCAATCGAATACCTAACGGGCCGTATTTTCACGGCGTGGATGTTTGCGCGAAGTAGGTCAGCTGATTGGCAGCGATTACCAATGCACTGCCTATTGCAAACGCTGGATGAACGCGACGATGGCGCCATGCGTCAACCAGAAGACAACTCAGCACACTCGCGTACATCATCCCAAGCACCAACAACTCGACGTTGTCATGCGTTACGTTCGCGATCAGGCGCCCATACGCCGGGGGCAACAAGCTGATCATGGCGATCAACATCAGCCGCTTATGGATCTCCCGTCGCCGACGATAAAGTACCCCGGCCAAAACGAGCCCGGCAAAAATCAACAAGCTGATGCCGTCGAAAGCGACGAAGAGTTCCATGAAAAGCATCGAGTCTCCGGGGCGGCGATTGCGAGTGCGGCGCCCGAGTAGAAGCCCCCGCTTTGATGGTTATCTGCGACAGCCACGCGCCGCCGCTCAGTGCGCCGGTCCGCAGTAATTCCACAGTTGGTCAAATCCCCGCCGGAACTGCCATGCATTGACCGAAAGCAAGATTAAATTGAGTGAGCCCCACAGATAACTTCTTGTCATTACCATGTGGAAGCAAAAAATGATGATCACCAGCGGCGTCAATATGACGATCCCTAAAGGCGTTGTTCGTCGAAACAGCATTGCGCCGCCTCCGACGAGGCAGGCCTGCACAGTAAAGGGTTCATGAACAGGCTTTGCGCCATTGCCTTCTCAAGGGGAGTCGCTGCCGTCGCCGCGTCTTTCACCGCGTCATTGGTAATAAACCCAATAATGCCGACACCGAAGTACCACAATGCAAAAATCAGACGAACAGCGATGGATAGGTATTTTTGCAGCACAAGGTTTCGCCTCTTCGACACTAGATAACCTTCCAACCATCGGGCCCCTTATTTTTCTTCGCGTCTCCCATGCCCTTGAGCGCCGCAGCGACCTCGGTTCGACGCTCTAGCAGGGCGTCTGCACGCAAATCCGGTTCAACCAAGGCCATAGCCTCATAGTGCTACAAAAAACTGCCCATTTCTCAAGATCCGAGATCCTCCCTGGTGACGGTCGGCTGAACCATTACACGTTTTGAGAATGCGAGCAATCACGGAAGAAGCCGGCTAAAAACCGGCTTTGACCCGCGCCGCTGCACACACCGCGGCCGCTGCGCTCTGGCGACTGAGGAAAGGCGCGAGGCAAGCACGCGCCGCACGCGGACTCCACGAAGCAAGGATCAGACAGCCAAGCACCGCGGCCTCATCGGCGGTCACGGGCGAAGCGTTGATGCCAACGGGAGATGCAATGGCCAAGTCGCGCTTGCGCTCGAAATCGAGGATCGATAGGAACGTTTCGAACCACGACCACGCGAGTGCGAGATCTTGTTCGATCCAAAGCAACTCGAGCGGCGCACGCTCGCGCACGGAACGATCCGATGCAAACCACCGGCGCAACGTCCACACGGCAAGACGGGCGAAGGCACAACTCATTCCAGATCCCTCCAGTCAGGACTGGACCGATTAGATACGAATGATTCGCATTTGTAAATGCGAATGCTTCTTGTTACAGTTCACGCACTCTGTAATCCACCCAGGATCTCGCATGCCGATCAAGCCGCTCCAGCCCTTGGAAACGACCACTGCATTTCTGCCCGGGACACTGGGGCGACTGACGGCGGCGGGGATCGCGATGAGCGCTGCGCTGACGGCCAATGCGGGTACCGACACCGAGGTCGCCGCATCCAACGAGCAGCAACCCACGCTCCCCAGCGTGGAAGTGACCGGCACGGCGATCCACTCGGATCTCGATACCTCGCAGTCCGTCGATACCATCGACAAAAAGGAATTGGCGGAGCAAAACCTCTCGCTCGTACAAGATGCGCTGCGAAACGTCCCTGGCATCACGCTAAATTCCGGCGAAGGCGGATCTCACGGGGATTCAGTGAACCTGCGGGGCCTGTCGATACCGGACAGTTTCTTTCTGGACGGTGTCCGGGACATCGGCCAGTACCAGCGCGACACCTTCAACTCCGAGGCGATTTCGGTGTTGTTGGGTCCCGCGTCCGCGGTGTTCGGTCGAGGATCCACGGCCGGCGTCATCAACTCCATCAGCAAGCAACCGCTATTGACGCCCTTGGCCGCGATCAGCGTCTCCGGCGGCATGGGCGACTACTGGCGCGGCACCGGCGATTTCAATGTGCCCTTGAGCAATACTGCGGCAGCCCGCATCACCGTCATGGATCAGCGCAACGAAGTGGTCGATCGTGACCAGGTGATTTACCGTCGCTATGGCGTCGCCCCGACACTCGCGTTCGGCATCGGCACACCGACCCGATTGACATTGAGCTACTTCAAAGAGGAGGAAAACAACCTGCCCGATTATGGTATCCCCTTCATCGACGGGGCACCGGCGAACGTCAATCGCAGCAACTATTACGGCCTCGTGAACTACGACGACACCCGCACCAATACCAATATCGGCACGCTTCGTTTCGAGCATGATTTCGGCGACGACGTCACGTTGAGCGACAGCGCGCGGTACGGCAACTACGGCTTCCGGTACCTCGTGAGCGGACCCTTTCTCGGAAACGACTACGTCGCGCCGCCGCCGCCGGGCACTCCGTATGCAGACATCGAAGTCTCGCGCGATCAGCCGAGCAGCGCCGGGACCACCAGCCTCGCGATCAATCGCACCGACCTCACGACTCGATTCGATGTGGGCGGTTTCCAAGATGTGCTGACCACCGGCCTCGAACTCAGCAAGGAGCAATCGAACGTCAGCCGCTTCAACAACGGGCTCGATGACATTCCTCCGACCCCGCTGCTCAACCCCAGCGGCTTCGGCGTACCGCCGACTCCGCTGGTCGTATACTCCAATCCTGACGGACGCGGTAACGATGTCAGCGTGTACGCGCTCGACAGCATCGCGCTAGGGTCGCATTGGGATGTTGACGCGGGATTGCGCTGGGACCGCTTCGCCTCGAGTTTCAGCGACTCGAACCCGGACGTGGGGCCGGTGAGCTTCTCCAGGACCGACACCTTCGTGAGTCCGCGCGCCGCGGTGATCTTCAAGCCGGACGACTCCCAGAGTTATTTTCTCTCGTATGGCACATCCTACAATCCGGCCATCGAGTACCTCATCATCGCGCCTTCCGACCAAAGTCTCTCGCCGGAGAAGACCAGCAATCTCGAGTTGGGTGCGAAGATCAAGATTTCGGGCGGCAGGGCCGAGTTGACCGGCTCTCTCTTCGATACCGAAGTCAAGAACGCCCGCAATTCCGATCCGGATGACCCGACGATCCAAGACGCACCGTTCGATCAGCGGGTGAAGGGCGTCGAGGTCGGCATCAATGGCTACGTCATGGAGGAGTGGGAAGTCGCCGCCAACTACACGCATTTGGACGACAAGATCACGGCGACGAGCGACCCATTGTCGCTCGGCAAGATGGCCCCGAATACTCCGCACGATGCCGCCAACGTCTGGACCACGGTCGAACCGACCGAGGACTGGACGATCGGCGCCGGCATGACGGCGGTAAGCCATCGCTATGCGGACACGGAGAACACGGCTGGTGTACCCGGCTATGTCTTTTTCAATGCGATGACCTCATATACCGTCAACGCACATTTGAAACTGCAATTGAACCTCAACAACGTGACCAACAAACTCTATTTCACCGGGGTCTATTACTCGGGTGTGGATGAAAATCATGCGCTCCCAAGCGCCGGCCGAACGCTGATCGGGCTCGCGAGCTACCGGTTTTGACGCCCTCTATGACCGGTATGCCCAATGTGTCGATCGTCTCGCTGCTCGGCACGATGAATGCGGGTCGGCGGGACGCGCTCTTTGCGCAGGATGCCGCTCGCGCGGCTCGCTGGGTCCGTGCGGTCGCCGTGGAAGGCGTGCCTCAGGCTCAAGTTTGCTACGGGCGACTGCTCCTCGAGGGAACCGGTGTCGAGAAAGATGCGCCCGCGGCACTCTCCTGGTTTCAACGCGCTGCGGCGCAAGGCGATGTCGACGGCATGAACATGGTCGGCCGCTGCCTCGACAACGGTTGGGGGACCCCTGAGAATCCTACGGCCGCCGCCGCCTACTTCAGCCGCGCCGCCGCTGCCGATCATGCCTGG
>Ga0209611_10013902_pt1 | contig 10915 bp, 4 predicted proteins | sample S1TSphgellanicum_3_FD_187693 | JGI IMG/M metagenome (GOLD analysis project Ga0209611, IMG submission 187693) | Host-associated microbial communities from peat moss isolated from Minnesota, USA - S1T2_Fc - Sphagnum magellanicum MG (SPAdes) (version 2) | ecosystem: Host-associated > Plants > Peat...
AAAAGAAGAAGAAATCGCCATTTTTTCAGAATAGGTTCCAATAGGTCCCCAAAACAAAAATATTCGACGATAAGTGAATTAAGATATTAGTTGAGATCTGGGTTTCAGGACCTCGACAGACGGACAGTTGGGATCTGGGTTTCAGGACCTCGACAGACGGACAGACGCCACCTGCGGGTTGTGCCATAGAAAAGGCCGGTTCTGCTAGCGTGTGTCTCTCCGCCACCTGCGGGTTCTGCCACAGAAAAGGCCGTGTCTGTGCAGAATTGTTGTCGGACAGACAGACAAAACAAGTGAATTTATATAGTAGATTGAAAATCTCCAAAAAATTTTGATTTTTAGCATTTTTCAAATTTTTTTGGCTATACATTGCCAAAAAAATGAATGGTTTATCTTTCTTACGCAATATTTTCAGGAAAAATAATGTGACATAGTGGTTAAAATCCCACTTTCAGTTTGAGATTCAATTCTTCTTTCAATTTTTTAAAGGACAAAAATGAATGAAATAAAATAGCCTTTAAACATCTTCTTCAAACTACCTGCCCCAAAAAGAAAGGGACTTCCCCATGAAGAAGCCAACTAGGTGATAACCCAAAACAAGTCCCCCAAGGAGCAACCTAATTGTTAGATGAGCATGAGCAATGAGCATGCAAACCTAACTGTTGTGAGCACAAAGAAATCTTTTTTAATTATTTTTGCTAGGTAGACAAAATATTCTTGCCACATATACAAAAATATTATGTCTACGTGGCCAAAAATTCCCATCTATGTCAAAGGAACATTTCAATCACAAAAATAATACTTTCCTAACTTTATTTAAAGGTAGGAATAAAAGGAAATAATTAGATCACCCATTATAGCGTTGTCCATTATTACTCAATATTTAACTAACACGTTCAATTTAATGTGTGTGATTTTTCACACAATGAAACATGATTCATACATACCAAATTTATGAATCAACATCAATTCAATCTTTTAGCAAATCAAAACATATTAAATTATAACAATAAAACCTAACACAATTTTTGGCCTTCGAACGAAACACATAGCAACATCTTGAATGTTGCAATGAACACTATTTTGTTACAAAATTTGGTGTCACTTTTAATTATTATTCCTACCTACATAAAAGCTAAAAAATGAACCAACAAGTGACAAACTTCATCACAACTCCAAATTGAAAAATGAATGAAATTTTCAAATTGTTCACAAAATGTGACATGTTAGAATTCATAGTACATGTGTTTACATGGCACTCATTTCCCCCATTTCCCTAATGAGCTTGAAATCATAATCATAAAGTCCATGCAAGTGTAAGATATAAAAATTTTAATTGTAATTTCATATTACATCTTGTTTGAAGTTTCATCCAATAAAAATTTATAAATGCATTCATATCTAAGAGAAGAAACCCCCAACAGCAGGTTGAAAGTCACCACAAGAAGCCAACCAACCTCCCATTGAGTGTAATGTTGTTTTTACATCGTAAATGACAATGTGCGTTGAACAACCTTCCCATTTTATGTTATGGGCCACAACATTCCATTTGTAGGTTGATTTATTAAAATGGAGCTTATCACATTGAACAAACTTCAAAGAAGGATAGGTTGTCATATATTGAAAACAAAGTATTTTGTCAAGGGACTTCACCTCATCTTGTGAAAGATTGGTCCCTTCTTACATAGGCCACATAGACAAAACTACTAATCCATAGACTACAACTACCCCCCACACAATGATTCATGTCATATGCACATAACTAAAACTTGTGAAGCTTGTGGGGTGCAACTATTAACTATGAAGACAAACCAAAGTAAGTAGGGGCAAGAACATGAATGGCAATCAATTTAGTAATAATCTTTGGAATACAAGAATGGTTGGTGATTTTTTGCAATGTTGAACACTTGATGTGCAAGGTCAAAGGACATCATTCTATATGCCAATATTCCATCTCCTCAAGGAGCTTCCAAGACCTCAACACTTCCATTGGCAATATTCACAACCTCATATTGATCAATGTTATGAAAAGACCACTAAATTTGCACATGTGATTTTTCAAGTTGGTTGTTGACACATGGGCGAACAAAATTGACATGATCGTGCCTACGTGAATCCCTTTCTGATCTTGAAAGCAAGTTTTGTTTTGTTTTATAAAAGCCAAAGATCTCCCCTTCCATATGTGTGATTATTGTTGTGAAATATGAGTTTAGTGCATATTTTAGAATTGTGTCTTCAAGTTGCTTCAAGTCATTAGATTAGCTTGTTTTATGTAAGAGAAGCTCACTCTTATTAGGCCCCTAACTTGATGGACCACCCTTCTTGAAATGGTAATACAATGTTGTTTGCTTGAAAGCTCGAACATAATCATTAAAAGTTACAATGTATAAGCAAATTCCCATTTTCCCTAATTGTTGAAGCCATATGTTATGCAAAGTTTTAAAGGGGTTGCAAGTGGGCATGTCCATAAGCTCCTCCATAATGAATTTTTACAAAAATAATATATGTATGTCCACATCATTTACAAGTTCTATAAACATGCCATGAATACAATGTGGGATGGAAAATGGGAGGGAGGGATCGAAAAGTTAAGTGTATCATAAAACCTCTCAATTGTCTAACACATAAGTGCACCAATTCTCCAACTTTTGTAGCCCAATTGCATTCGCAACCCCCAAGGAATACCACCAGCATTGAATAACTACAAAGCAACCATATGATATTTCCAATGAGGTGGCATTCTTATATTCATACGACAAGTTCTTGTGTTGTTTTCACATCTCCCATTTGATTTGTTATTTTGTATGTCTATCCATACATTGAATCTAATGGAAGTAACATGTTCACTATTTATTGACCATGGGTTCATTAGGATCCCCACTACCATACATGATTCATACGGTGTTCTAATTTGCTTGAACGTTGTCAACCATGAAGCCCTTGAAGTTTAGATTAAAAACAATTTTTTTCAACATCACCTTGTCCAACTTTCACCACATGACACATTGAACATCTATTTTTTCAAATTTCATGTCACAAATGTAGTCATCATCATTTTATAATAAATTAGATCATACACATGGTAGGTGAAGGCCGTCCAAACTTGGACATGTTTCACATGATCAAACATTATCCAAGATGTTTGGAGGTCATCCCCAAGTTGAATTTGTTTCATCAAGTCACATCCAATACTATCTCCATCCATAGACATCTTGAACAACAACATTTTTGCTCCAGATTAATGTCCACGAAAACATATTTATGCACGACATAATACATATGAGTTTTGCACATGTGTTCACATAGAATAACTCAACATTACAAATTTTGCAATAGGGCAAGCCAAGAGCAAAACGATCATTGGTCAAACCATGAACAATGTTGCCAATTTAGAAGGTTTCATTATGATTTCCATTCAAAACAAAATGACTATAAAGATCGTTTCAACATTTCAAATGACCTAAGCACCATGTTTTGCGAAATTATTATTGATGTTCATCGCCTTTACCTTGCACCAAGAATGTTCATTGTACTTCCTATCCATTCCTTGCAACTGACCAAAATGGCCATCCAAATTGTCAACAGGCAAAAGTTCAAAAAAAACATCACCATCAATCGTGATTAGAATGTTAAAAACATTATCAATGCATAAGGTATCATTGTTCAATTCTCTCAACTTTGAGGAGGCATGTGAGGCTTCCAACATCACCTTCAGACAATTTGTTATACTAATCACACACAAGACATATCCAAATAAACAAATTATCTAATGGATTTAAGAAAATAGTTAGTACTAGAAATGGAACAATTACTAGAAGAAAATAAGGAATCTATGACTCCTTATATGACTATTTTTTCAATCATTGAGGACACAAATGACTAAAGGCCTTAAAGTCATATTGGACAAGACATTTAATCGTAGAGGACATGACATGGTAGTTCTTAGCTAATAGTCATTATGGACACATGTGGAATCATTGTGCCACATCAAATACACATGTTATGTGACATGGATGCCAGCATGGATTGACATGGCAACACATATTCCACGTAGTGGTCATTATGGACAAAAGTAATCTACATGATGTCAAGTAAAAAATGATTTGGATGACTATCTTGATTCATAAATGAGCATAAGTGTCAAGTTTTCATTGGCTACAATGTATTACAAGGTACATGTGTGACAATATTTTTTCAACTAACATATGACAACTTGGTTTCTTCTACAACACGTGGCCATTAATTATTGGTGCATGTGGATGGATTTTTCCACATGTTAATCATAGATTAATAATTTGGTAGTTGTCTCAAGTGTAAAAACATGCATCTTATGCAATTGAATATGAAAAAACAAATGTTTTTTTCTCGTTCATTGGACATGCGACATCATATGATTGTGCCACGTGTCCTCATATTAAATTCCATTTGTCCAACATGTGCCACTTTATAGTTTGACACATCTATGGCTAATTATGACATTATATGTAAAAGCAAGGTGACATATAATCAATCCTAAGTGATTATGTAGTAGTATTTCAGTGGATGAATTTTGTAATGACGTTAATTTCATGAAATGCCACGTGTACAACATTAAAAAATCATTATATTTGAAATTAAACTATGTAACAAAACTTTGACAATGAATTATTTTGCCAATTCAACATCATGGGTCATAACAAAGTGGGTGTCCAAAGAGGCACCAAAAATAAATAAACATGTCATACAAATTTATTTTTCGATCATTGTGAAGACAATGTTAAACAAAGCCTTTTACATACTTCCAATTCCATAAGGCAGATGAACCTATAACATCCCCCATTGTAAACTAATCAACTGCTTCATTTGTGCCCATTAATGGGACTTCAACAACACGAACAATTGAAATATTTACTTGAACAAAAAGATTTGGAATTATAGAGTTGTGCCATTTGTCAACCCCCCATAGTCTACTGATTTTGCTTCCTACAACGTTCTATTTTGGGCTCTTTGGGTTGAATAGTGTCACCAACTAACCTACAACAAACTACAATCCTGCTAACAATAACTACCATTAATTTACACCAAGATCAACAAACCAACAATTCAACAAACTAAATTGGTTCACAAAATGAATAATAGCAATTTAAAACATGAAGAAAAATGGGTACCAAGGGCAATTGCCCACCTGATGATCTTTTGCCTTCTCTTTGTGAAACTTTAAAAGTGTAATCACCCTACCCTTCAATTCTTCTCCGAATAGATTCTGTTATACAACCAAATGGATAATCATTGTTCAGGCCAATCAAAACTCCTAAATTGCAATATAACCCACCCAACAATCTTTGTTGAATTTTCATTTTTATTGTAACTAAAATTTCAACACCCTTTTAAGATTTTTTGCTAAAAATCTCAATGATCTCCTATTCAACAATTTCTTGTTTATTGGTGAAGCCCGAGGTTGCAAAACAATATAAGATGTTCCTTCAAAACCATGTTTGGGGGCCAACTAATCAATCAAGTTAGGATATGATACCACCTTTCTTGATGGAGGAGTTGCAATCATTAACATTTGTAATGAACCACTTGCATCTATACAACCCACCCCAATTTTGCCCCTAGAAAAAGAATGTACACTCCCATTACCACTACCTACACTAGAAGTGTCTAATGGATTTGATTCGAACAACATAACATCTACACTAACTGTAACCACCACATGAAACAATGGAAATTGTTGTTCACAAAGAGCTTTGGGTTCAACTGAACTAGGATTACCTTGGTCCTTCAACTTCCCTAAGAAGTTTGAAACATGAACTTGATGTTAACCAATGCTTAACTATTAGCATGTGTTTTATCCAACACATTTGAAACCTTCCCATCTAACTCAGCTTGGTTAGTTTCCAAGCTAGTCAATCTCGCTGACATTTTCCTTATACCTAATAAAATAATCCACTACCTAACTGTTGAAATGAATTGTAAATGAAATCATTAACATTGCCACACTACTATTGGCACCCAATTTTATCAAAAGGTCAAGGGTAACACAAACATAAAAATTAATCATGAAAATAAATTACAATTGTTTAAGTTGAATTGAACTTATATATGTTGAACTGGTTTATTTATTTCCTTATAAATCTTCTACAATTTCAATCAAACTTGGGCTTCTTTGCCTTTATTTTTTCTACAACATAATCCAATTATGAAGTTAAAATATTATACACAAAACAAACAATTTTCATTCAATGAAATTGTGATGTTAATTAATGTTGAATTGTTAAAAGCAGTTACCATTCGAGCTTCCTTTCTAGCTCTACCCAATTGACCCACATTTGACAAGTTTTTCACCAAATTCTTAGCATGTACCATCTATTCTGCTTTCCTTTCTGTTTATGGTTTATTATAGTAAACCTTCAATTTCTCCCAATGAATAGGTTTTATGTTCACCAAGCACTCAGTTTTGCCTCCCAAATACAAAACTTTCAACTTGCAATGTTTTGTTTTCAACCATCTTTTCATAACATTCTTAAACCCGAATTCAAACTCCTTATCTAAGGTTACCCCCAACTTATCTAAGGATGAAAGCTCGTGGCCTTCCCATTGTAAAACATTAATGTTTAAAATTTTGGGGATTAAAGTCCTCACCGCCTCATCCCATGCATTCTTCCCTACACATCATCTATCAACATCCCACTTTTATTATGGTACTACGAGGTTTGTTACTAGTGACCTACCTAGCCTCACTTACTACATCATTTTTTTTTTCACAACTCTCCTTGTTATTTTAACTATTCTTTGATTTGGCTAATGGTACAATAGCTTGTTGCATTGAAGGGACAAGTGTTTGAACTAGAACTTGACACACATGTGGTTGTTACATTGTAGGGGCATTTATTGTCCCCATATATTGTGCAACAACATTTGGAGGTGCTTGCATCCATGGCCCAAGATAGGACAATGGTCCATATTGTGCCATTACCCAAAGGGGGGGGGTGCATCCATGGTTGTTGCAACCACCTAGTTGGTGCTTGCCATGACCACTACCCTATTGTTATGCATTTTTGCTTATCACGAGCATGAAAAATTATAAGAACAAAAACTAAACCAAGGACACAACAAGGAAAATAAATCACAAGAAATGCAAGCCTAAGTTTAATCCAAGAATGAAAACACAAAGATGTAAGGCAAGAACATAATATATGCTAGAAGATGATTCAAACAAAACTTTATTCTAATAACATATGAAAACAAAGGTTATGATAAGAGAGTGTACCCAAAACTGGTGTTGAACAAACTAAAGGTAATGGGAGGTTCTACTTGTATTTATACCCCATTAGGGACTTAGTTCAAAGAAGCTTTCATAGAAGCTTCCATGTGTGCACCGACCAATGAAGCTTCTTGAGAAACTTGCTAACTCAAAGAAGCTTCCATGAAAACTTCCATGTGTGCACTAACCAAGGAAGTTTTTAAAAAAACTTCTTAACTAATAGTGAAATAGGAGTTAACTAAAATTTAATGATGATGCAAGTGATGATGTAGGCGACTATGTTGGTGTAAATGATGATGCAAGTGATGATGCATGTGAATATGTCGGTGTAAACGATGATGCAAGTGATTATGTTGGTGTAAACGATGATGCAAGTGATGATGTAAGCAATGGGCGATGGTGGTGTCTATGACATTACTAGACCGGTTGATTCAGATGGGGTTGGAGCAAGGGGTATACTTCTTTTGTCGAAAGTTTATAACAACTTCCTCTTTCTCTCCATCTTTGTCATAAAGGAACATGCCACCATTTCAACTACCTCATGATTTTCTTCATGCTCTAACTCCACATCTTTTTGAATATCTACCCCTAAAAACCAAACAACACACAAAAAATAGATTTTGAATGTGGATCTTGAATAATTTCCATCCATCACAAATTCTTTCCATTGCCATACCCTCTTCAAAACCTAAAAATAACCATTTAGGTACATGTGCAATGATTACCTATTGACTTTAGTAGCAATTTTCAATAAATGACGGGTGTACATGACTAAATAATAAACCTACCCAAAATAATAGCAAACCCATAATACAAAATTTGCATCATCTTAAAATTTCTAAAATCATTAGGAAGACACATAAATGGCACGTATGTTGGCTAGAACTCAAGAAACAAGAATGTGCCTCATTCTTCATTACAAAACTGACACTTTTTATACTTGTTTAAGTTGCAACAAAAACATCACTACATTAAAAAATTTATTTTTCCAACAGAAACTCTCAAAAAATTGCAAGTAAAAAACCACATGTTTGTTGTAGTTCTCAACTTTGGACTGAAATCCATTTTAATGGATCTTGCTTTTAACCACAACAAATAGTCCAAAACAAGTTTAAACAAAATTCCCATACACATTAGCAATTTTCAAAAGACCTATAACAAGTATATAACATGCATGTAGGTAATGTTCTGGACCCAAGTTTTGTGTAAAAGAGAAAGATACTATGGAAAGGAGATTAGACTACATACATAATGTCCAAGAACCCACTGTAAAAACAGTAAATAGAAGGTGACATTAGGTATAATATTACCATTCAATCCTAGAATGAACAACATATCCAATTTGAGTTGGTACTTCTTATGGGTATAACTTGAAGAAGATTCCAACCAAAGATAACAAAGCGTTGTAGTGCATGTTTTCTTGCACCTTAGTGGTCCAATAATGTACTAGCCCCAATAGAGGATAGGAATTATCCACACAAAGGTGGCATTACTCTTATAAACCATCTGAGGATCTTTGTGTTTAAATCATTGCCATGTAATACAGAACACCACACTATGGAAAGAAATAGAAGACAATGTGTGAAGAGAGCCAAAATCTATGGTTTGAAAGAAAATGTATGACAATGTGCATGCAAGAAAGCTAAATTGTTGATTGGTTTGTCTGTTATGGTGTGATAAACTACAAAGCCTTGGTCAAAAAAATGTTGTTCAATGATTTCAATCTTGTATGCCCAAAAATTTAATTATGTAGTTTGCCCTGTCACTAAAACATGTTTTATCATGCAAATGTGTGTCATGAATGTTTTAAAATGTTGATAGCTCTTATAAAATATTTACTGCATGAATTCAAAGGGAGAGGTTTTCCAACATTTTTAGTGTTTCTACATTAAGCCAAAAGATACACAAGTTTTGAAATGAAGAAATTGAATGAAAGAGGGGGAGATTTTACTAAAAGAGAGTGAGAGTTTCTTAAGTGAAAAAGGAATCTTCAAGAACTTAGTGTTGTTAATGCACCCCAACAAAATGGTGTTCTAAAGGGAAATAACAAAACAGTGGTGGGAAGAATCAGATGCATACTCCTATGTAAAAATTGAACCTTAAATTTTTGGGTGAAGCTGCTCATACTACTGTCTACATTCTAAATAGGATAGGAACTAGAGCCCTAAAGGAAAATCATCTTTGGAAGCTTGACATTAGTCATATGAGAGTTTTTGGTAGCATTACTTATGCACATGTACTAAAGGAACTTAGACACTGATCCATTCCACCATATAAGGTGTCATCTATGGTTCTTTATTGGCCCTGCCTCGTAAGGCAGGGATATCGTGTTGAGAATCAGTATAGAGTATAGTAGCTTCAAGGGATTTTGTCCCCTAGAAACTAGGTGACATGATTCATCCTAATTTGGTTGTAAAAATATTCACATTCATTTTCTTTGCCACCACCTCAAATGTGCACCTAGCCGCAAGTGACTTTGTCACCACCCATAATCCACAATATTAAATATAAAATTATTTTTAAAAATAATAATTATGCCACCCATCATATGCAAAAAATTCATGTAATTCTTTCAAAATGTGACAATGTGATTGAAAACATTCAAATACACATGTTACAATCAGTTGCTTCTCTTTTTTTTTGGGTTTGAAATTTTGCACAAATGTGAAAAGTAAATACAATAATGGAATATTTGATCTTTTTTTGTGTGAAAAAAGTCAGATTTGAAAAGAATTGAAAATTATGTTGGAACATTTCCCTATTGGTTTTTTTTTGTTAACAAAATTTTAAATGTTTAGATAGGTTCCTAGAACATGCCATCATTTAATCTGAGATAACTTTTAGCTTTCTCATAATTAATGTGATGTTAAAATGAAAAACAAATCATCACAATTTTTCTTTCACAACAACATGATGATGTACATTAAAATATATTAAAATATATATTTTCCCCTAGTTATGACCAATTTATCATACAATATCAATTGTCGATATTAAATTAATGGCAGGGCCATTGTGTATAACACAACTTGTTAAGGGATTTGTGAAGTAGCCTCTCTCACAAGGATACCAAAGAATATATAGCAATAAACAGCAAGATGTTTGAAGAATTTTTTAAGGATTCCTATTCTAGGTGGTAACCATGGTAGTGGGTAGGTGTAAATGTAGTGGAGTTTTCATTTTTCTTTCAAAATTAGTGGGAAAAACCATGAAAACAACTTATTTTTCTTTTCCTTTTTAGCCATTTTGAAGAATAATTGACCAAGATACGAAAATTTATCACAAAAGAAACAATGGTGCCATAGTCTATGACTAGGTAAATAGGTAGGGTGCTCTTTGCAAGGGGTATTAGCCCAGGCCAAAAATGGTGACAAACTCTTTTGGGAACAGAAATTTCATGCAGCCAATGGGAAGGCCCAAGTATGCACTCAAGGTGCCTTGCTATTTTTCCTTTTAAGTTTTGGGGGGGGTGGGAGGGAGAGAGGGGAGGAGGATTTTTTTTTCATTTTCCCCTGGTTCTCAATGTACTCCCACTATGTTCCCTTCAAATTCACATTAGGTTCTCAATGTGTTCTGCATAACACCTCATTTTATCCCATATGCTTTGGCAAATGTTGTCCTCCTTTCACCAATATACATGGGTAGAAGGGGAGGAACTCAATTCTCTAT
>Ga0209611_10013903_pt1 | contig 10915 bp, 1 predicted proteins | sample S1TSphgellanicum_3_FD_187693 | JGI IMG/M metagenome (GOLD analysis project Ga0209611, IMG submission 187693) | Host-associated microbial communities from peat moss isolated from Minnesota, USA - S1T2_Fc - Sphagnum magellanicum MG (SPAdes) (version 2) | ecosystem: Host-associated > Plants > Peat...
GAGAGACGCATACCTTAATTTTCATTTTGAATATAGGATAAGGTGCCGCATGGCAAATAGCTGTATTTTGCTGATTTGTGTGAATAATATGCTTTAGAATACTTTTGATATGTGATTTGAGCATACAAGCCTGGTCTTGATATTGGGTTAAAGTCAAATTTTTGGCTGATATGAGGCAGGTATACACCTAGTATTACCTTAGGTCTCCTACAAGGGAGGTATTGGTACAAGGCTAGTATTGTCTCAAGTCTGGCTGCCTGGTAAGGTCTTCAATACTAATATTGATGCTAGGTGCAAACCTATATATACCAGCCCAACATTGGTTTGTACTCCAATCCAAGGATCTTTGGACAATTGTTTATGACTTGGGAAAGTAGTTTGCATATGATTGAATTGCTTTAGGAGTGTTGTGTGAGATAATAGAGTCGAGGTCGATATTTTGAGTGCTATTGACTAATCATATATGGAGGAACTAATCATAACCTTTATGACCGTAGTACATGGACATATTCTTATCAATAAACGGTAAATGATAGGCATGAGTCATTACTAGAAGTCTTTTGTGGTAGAACTTATAAAGACTTTTGTTATTGATAGCTTGACAAATGATAAACAAAGACATCATTTCATGGCAATCTAGATCATGAGCATAAATATAAACTACATGGAGATAACAATGGAGAGAAATTACTTTCGAGGATTCAAGGAAAGACAACTCATGAGGATTAAAAGAAACGAAAAGTGAATGCCTAACGTTTATCCTATTTTGTAACTATTTGTGGACTAATTAGTCAAGCCAATAGGAGGTATAAAGTTCAAGCTTCAATAAAAATATGTTACAACTTGTTATATTATATGAAGAAATATTAAAGGCATTGAAATATTTCAAAATATCCCATGGTGAAAATTTGTGAAAGCAACTTGAAACAAAGTTGAAAGACTAAGGAATGATCATGATGATGAGTTTTTCAATGTAAATTTTCAGCATCTTGAAAATCTAGATACTTTCACAAGCTCATAACTTCATATTACTTAGCAAAAGAATACAACATAATGATCATCATATTTTGGCAAGTTGAAACCATTAGATGCATGAAGCATTTCAAAAACCTACATTTCAAATCTTGGGGCAAGGTGCCTTGTATCTATTACAAAATATGTCCTTAATAGGTTAGGGACTACACATCGTGTTGGGATCACTCAAATAGGAACATGGTGCACAAGGAAACCTAATGCTAGTCATGAGTATTTGGAATTGAAACTTATGTCCATATATCAAAGTAGTTTTATAAAGAAATATTTGCAATTTTTCAAATAGATTACACAAATCAAAACTCTAAGTTGTGAGATCCAACTCATAAAAATTTGTTGTAAATAAGGATGCTAATTTTTATGTAGAGGAGAAGGGTGGCCCTAGAGGCCTTGCCTTGTTTTGAAGTGCCCAAGCACAATGGTGGTAACTTGAATGATGGGCATCAAAAGAAACAAAAGGACCAAGAGTGTGAACCTTCTCTTGTATAAATCATTGGACTTTCTTTTCTTCAAACTTTTTCTTTTATAATATCATTCCACGCTATCTATTCCTACCCCTTGCCATTAGGAATTGTGGTTGCAAGAAACATGGAGTAGAAATCAACACCATGCTTTATTCTTGCAACTTGGGGTTAAACACGTTATCACAATATTTGTAGAAATTTATCTTGATTCCTTTGCATTGATTATGATTGCATCTCATTGATTGCACTAATCTTTACCAGTGATGATGATAATTAGATTCTCAAAAAAAAAAGAAAAAAAAAGAAAAAAGAATAGAGGTAGGGTGGACAAATGTTTATGAAGTGGAAGTACTCTTCTAGCATGGGATGTATTCTTGAAATATCATATAAAGCACAATGGTTATCAAATTACATGGGAAATAAACAATTTAGTGTTTTACAAAGATGTTGAAATGCAAATATCTACAATCTTAATGAATTTTAGAATACAATTAATCAACTTTCATGACGAAGTCCATATTCGTCAAAAAGTGATGGTCTTGTTCATCATGAGCAAAATGATGTGTAACCCTAAATGGGGTCATGTGGTAGTTATTGAGTGGTTGTTATTTTTTTTAATATTTTAATTTGGGTTGTACATTGAATATGGGAGGCTACAATGTGGTTAAATATGCATGGCAAATTTGATTTTGGTAGGGAACATCATCAATAGATTTCAAGCTTGCATTTTACTTACATGGAGGCAAGAAATTATGAAGAGGGTTTAAAAAGTTTCTTGAGCTAAATGATGTGAAAAGTGATTGGAAAGTTGTTTCTTTTTATTTTTTTGGAAGGAAGTAGTCAACTACTAAAGGGAAGGTAATATTTATTAATTGCTTGAGAGGTGAGCTTGAAGGATTTGTTGTGCTAGATGTTTGCACTCCTAATTGATTATCTTTGCCATCTTGATTTTAAATGTGTACAAGTTGATGAAAGGATGTTGTACATATAACCCAAATGGCTCCAAACTTGTAGGTGTAGACAAATTTTGTGTCATGATTAAGTAAGAGTTATTGTTCAAGCAATAAGATAATTATGAGGTCATGGGAACATTATGAAATTTTGTAAAGGATTTGAATGATTTCATCATGCAATAAATGATAAGTTTTGGCTTTAATTTAAGCATATGAAACTTGATGCTAGTAAAAAAGAGCATGTGGGCTAATTTGGTGCCCATAAGTTGTTGAAACGATTTTGTTCATAATTGTGAATGTGAAGAACATCCAATAAATTCCATGTGTGCAACAACTTTTGCATAAATTTGATAGGCTAGGCCCAAGGATGCCTTAATGTGTTGTATTCATAAACTACCTCAAGCCAATATGACCTAATGATAAAGAGAATAAATGTTACTTGTCCACCGTGAAACCCAATTCACCTAGTCTTTTCATATCAAAGTTAAACGACAATTATGCATGACTTAAGAATATGAATGTGATGAAGTGAAAATGTGTGAAATATTGCAAGGGGTCATTGAAAATGAAAGCACATAGAAAAGTGAAGGCATTTTATCCTTACCAATTTAATTATGAACCTAAGCTAAGGTCTTTGATTTTGCAAATGGGTCAAAATTTGTAACTAGGAACCAAATGGATTATTTTGGAAAGGAATTGCAAATTTTTTTTCCCCAAAAATAACTTTTACATGCAAATGAATTTTTGAATGAATTTTTCTATAACTTATTCTAAAAAATATTTAAAATTTTCCCAATGCATCACATGTTTTTTTGTTAGTCACTACTAAATAAATGTGAAATTTTAAAAGTGTGTAAATTCCTATAGATTCAATGTTTCATCTTGAAAAATGATCAAAATTTTAAGTCATCAACAAAGATTAATTTTTTGAATATTTTAAGCTATAACTTTTTTGAATACATTATATACATTATAAGCCATTTATATGTGGCAAAAGACTATTGAAGCTCTGAAATCTTGAAACAAATTTTGAATTTTTTAAGTTTTAAAATTCCAATTTTTAAAAAAATTGAGTGTTTTTTTAATGTGGCTAATATATTTTTAACACTATTTTTTTTCAATGAATTTTTTTAATTATATGAGTCCTTTTGATTATCCTTTGCAAAATTGATTCCTAATGCAATAGATGTACATTTCAAACATTTTAAATTAAAACGAAAACTTAAAATTGGATCAAATGAATTTTTATTTTAAGTTCATGGACATTCATATGAGGGAAAAAGGACTAACTTGCCATGATTACTATGGTTTCAAATGGTAATAAAAAAAAATCTTTGATTTTGACTAATTATGTTTAACATCCAATGCCCTTTTTGGTTCCTTGTTACACATTTTGACCCAAATGGTGGGGTTCCTAATTATGCAAATTGTGGGATTTGATACATAGGAAGCAATGCATAGTGACATAATAATAAACATTGTCCACATTAGATTATTTTCCGTGGTTGTAATTTGGATGAAAGTGGGAGATGTTGGATTCATTTAAACCTAGTTGGTGATGAACAAAATCAAACATCACATCTAATATCATTGGCCTTATCTAAATTGACTACTTGAAAAAAATGTATGAACAAAAAAACTTGATACTTAGGATTGGTGATTTGTGGCTTCCAATATAAACAAATCAACATGTAAATGATCTAAAATTTTATGAACTTAAATTCAAAGAAAGTTTTTGGACTAGAGCTTAGGAACACATCTCTAATTAATGTGTTAAACTTTGTACAACATGCCCAATGGAACCTTAAAAGATACTCAATGGGCACAATAAACTAGAGTTATATGTTTTATGGGATTACAAATTCAATTGATTTATCTAGTTTTGATGCATGATTCTATCAAAAATGTGGTCGTTTACAAGAAAGAGATAGTTGAAACAACAATGGAAAATGGGAAGGTTGTTTTTATCAAAGATTTTTGGCTCATGTCTTCAACCTAGTGAAACTTGGAGTGAAAACCTAAATATTGAAAAGCAAGGAGAATTGATTGCTAAAGTGCACATAAATCATTATTGAAGAATCCTATACCAAGAAGGAAGGATTTCAAGTTGTAATACTTGCTAAACCTAATCTTGTGCACATTATTGCATTGATGTAGGTTTTATGGTTCAAGTAACTTTAAATAGGCCATTATTGAGTTGGAAATTTTGAAAATGCGAATGGATGACAAGAAGGAATTCACTATTGAAAAATTGAATGTGTTACATTAATGGTTTGAACTGGAAAAAACCCATGCAATGTTGGGTGGTTTCAACTTAAATCAACTTCATGCCTATAATTAGATGTTGGAAAAACATATTCTACTCAAGTTTGAGTTGGTATTAATCAAGAAAAAAGGGAAGAAATGAAAGGGTGAGACTTATGAAGAACATTAGGGAAGTTTAAAAGTGAAAGTAAAACAATTTATTACCAAAGCCTTTGTTGCATATCAGTAAGAGTAACAACTTTAGTGAATTCACATCACCACCTATTGAGTTATTTTCTCTAAATTTTATATTGATTTACTTGATTAAAATTTTGATAACATTAGCAAAGAAGGTAATGACACTTCAAGTAAAAGTTGACACAATTTGCATGAAGAAGGAGAAACCTCAACATTACAAGTCATTTTCAAAAAACCTAATGATCAATTAACTTCTCAAGTTTGATTAAACATCTTTTGATTTGTTGATTAAAAGACAATAACCATTGCCCAAGAAATTGTTACCAAAACACCTTTAATATCTCCAACTTTAACTACCAAAGGGCTACTAAAATAGACATTGAAAGTTTAATAACAATAGAATGTCCCATTTAAAGATTAATTAATCAACCTTCTAAGTAGGAATTATGAGAATGCAATTCTAAATAGGAAAGAAGTTAATGTTAAAGACTAAATTGAACTTTTAAAATTTAGAATTTTATGCTTTTAATAACCATTGGTCTACCAAATTGGTAATGTCTAAAGAAGTTAGATTCGAAATAATATTAATACTATAATGGTGACCTTTAAAAGAATCATGATAATTTGTTTACAAAATTAGTTGATTATCTTTTGTTTTTTTATTTATTTATTGCAATTGATGGGTGTATGCACTCTAAGGTGATTCATTTTTAGCAAATGCTCCACTCCCTAAAAGTTCATACGATAGTGTTAAAATGGCAGTCTATTTTGATATCATTAATTCAATGGGGAATTACATGGAGGTTAATGAACTAAAAAGCCCATGTGAAAATAAGCCATTCTAAATAATTTTTTAATGCACATGTTAGGAAAATTAAAATTAAAATCCACCGAAAAATGATTATGATATGGACTTATGAAAATATGGTTCATTTTAAACCATTTAAAAATCCATTAAAACTTTTTTGATTAATTTTTTTCTAGCAATTTTTTTACAAATTAAAAAATATATATTATATATTGATTCCCTATAATATATCCCAAATAAAATTCATACACAAAAATGCATGTATATAGAGGCACAAATAGCAAACCAATAGATATTTTGAACTTCAAAAGTTCATTACTATATATTTGGTGTATGTATGTTGTAATTTTTTTAATAGATGTCTTCTTTTTCAAGTTGAAAATCTAAATCTAGTCACAAATTTGAAAAATTATTGTTTTTATGCCATGTTAATAACATGTAAATGCACACCATTTTGCAAAAAACTAGATTGTTACGCAAAAAGTGAACCACCCTACCTTGCAACCACCTTGATGTTGTCTTAGCCTTAGAAGAAAGTTCCTTCTATATCTAAAGACCTATAACAAAGAAAACACCTAATTTTTAACTAGTTTGGAGCTATGAGTAATTTTCACTAACTATTAAATTAAATTGGTAAAGGTTAATTGAATTATGCATTTTCAAAATTTGTTTGAAATTTTGTAATTTATAAACTATAGTTTATTTTGTGTTTTCTCTCCTTTGTACAAAATCTTTACGTACATTTTTTTAAAAATCCTTGAAATTCGGTTTGGATCGTCCTTTCAATAGATTTCATTCGTTTAGTCATTACAACTAGCATTTTTTCCATAACCATGAATCAAGTTTTCAAAGAGGAGCTTTTGACCCATAAAAATGTTCATTGATGACATAAATATTCACTATAGTGGATGGGAGGAACATCTTAGGCATTTGAAAAGTGTGTCAAATTGTTTGTAGGTGGTAAATGTGAAGTTGAACCTTGTGAAATGTAATTTTGGCACCTCACAAATCATCTTTCTTAGACATGTAATAGATGCAGATGGAATGCATCATAATATTGGTAAGGTAAAGGTTGTAAAAAGGTATCCCATTCCAAGGATAGCTACTAATGTTCAAGCCTTTTCTACGTTAACATGTTATTATATTGCAAGTTTTTGAAAGGCTAATGGGCAATCATATTTCCTCTCTTCAAATTGATGAAGTAAGATACTTTACTTGTAAGGACCAATTTGTGTCAAAAGCACTACAAGAAAAATTGTTGTTTCTAACTATGTTTGAATTGTAATTGTAAACAATTTTTTTTAGTTGCAAAAATTGGTTGTAATTGATTTTTTTTCTTTTAATGGAGGTTTTTGAAACTTGATTTAGGGCATGTTGATTGTTGCTCTAATTTGATTCATTGTGACCTAGAAAAGTTATCCATCCTTGACATAAGTTGGCTGAGAAAAAACATAAGTGTCATCTTGTCCCAAAAACACTCACACATGAAAAAACACATTGTGGTTTTTGCAAGTAAGGGTTTGTCCAAAAACTTGCATAACTATCACCCCATAGAAGGGGAATATTATGTTTAAATGTGGGGAATGTTCCACTTTCATCAATATTTGTATCATGGCCATTTCATTATTAAAATGGATCACAAGCCTTTAGAGTGACCGATGACCATTTTTTATGCACATGGATTGATTTTCTACAATATTTTAATTTTAATATAATGCAATACATTGTAATGCTAATGCATTAAGTTAGAACCTTGTGGGAGCACCAATGGAAAAAAATGCATTATAAGAGCGAATTCATGATATGCAAACCTTGACTTTATCTAAATAAGGCCAAAAGCAAGATTGGAGGGGCTGAGGTATTAGGTTTGAAATACCAAACCTAGCTTGCAGAGTGGGTGGTTACAAATTGATTATTGTTTATATGGGATAAATCACCAAAGGTCAATTTTTATGTGAGGTTTGAAAAATTGAATAAACTCTTTATGTTGAACCATGTTTAAATGTTAATGTAGGAGAATGTGAACAATTGATGCATGAAAAAAAATAAACAAGTAGGTAGGCACAATAGGCACTACTTGGTGATGTGTTGTTTAGTAACATGCATACAAAAGGTGTGGATTGTGATATCGAAGTTGAACTACAAGATGTTGTAGAACCCATCTCATAAGATTGTTATTCACAAATTGCAATAACCCATTCAAAGGTTATGGACCAAAAACTTGCGAAGGGGGTCGGGGGGCCATGTAATGTAAAGTTTGGGATCTATGTGTGTCAAATGACCATTTTTAAAAGGGACCTATTATGTAATTGTCCAACCAATTTTTTTATCACCTTATATATAATAATAATAATAAGGTGATAATATATATATATATATAAGTCACCCTATATTAATTAAAATTCATTATTACATATTATTACATACCCTATGTTATAATTAAATTGATTATTTGAATAAAATGTACCCTATTTAAAAACTAATTAATTTATAATATTTGCCCAACAACCAATATATTGCACCCTATATTTTACTCATGTATTTTTTACTTTTTTTTTTACTAGTGTCCCCCCCGGGACCAAAAATTGATTAAACAATAGTCAATGCAATGGGATTTGTTGAAGCAAGTGCAATGTTGTGTTGATGAAAACAACAAAACACATTAGTAGACACATATTTGGTGAAAGAAGAAAGTGAAATTTGCATTCTTGACATCTAGTCCAATGAACATCAATGTAAACTTTACATAATGGAAAGGCACCAATAGGTTGTGATGTTAAAAAAAAGGGACAAAATTACGAAGGGGACATTGAATTTTTTGAGAAGGAGATGAGTTGTATTTCAAAAGTTTGATGGCGCCCATGTTAAAGGCCCATAGGAAGTTGATTGAAAAAATCATAATGTCCTTGGACACTTTAGAGAAAAATGCACTTTGGAAGAAATCACCAAGAGATTATATTACCATAGTTGGATCAACACTATGAGAAAAGTGTACATGAATGTGCAAAATGTCAACTAGTGTGTAGTTCTGGGTCAATTAAATTTACCATAAAAGAATTGCATTGCATAATGATGCATGAGTTTTTTTATCATGTTGTTTTAGACATTACTAGGCCATTACCTAAGACCCAACAAGGCAACAAATATTATAAATAGCCATTGACCATTACTTAACATGGGTTGGATTGTGAATTATGGTAGACCATGGTGTCATAACAACAACAAAATTCTTTGAAGATGAAATTATTTGTAGGTTTAAAGTTCCCAACTATGGGTTCACCAACAACAACATTGAATAGCGGGAGAATTCATGGAGTTGTGTGAATGTTTTGGAACCGAACACCAAACCATTACACCCACACATCTTCAATGAAATGGTTTAGCTGAACATATCATCAAGACCCTAAAACATGGTTTAATTGTGATGGCCTCTTTACCATCTATAGTTTAAGATTGGAATCTTCATTTGCCCAAAGTTTTATGTTAAGGCCACTTAGGTAATCCTTAGGTTTTTGAATATTTGATTTAAATATTAAATAAGTAAAAAAAATGTGTACTCCACTTTTACAATTTTTAGTGACAAATAATTACAACAAATTAGGGAAAATAACCAAAATTGCATGTAGACATTCAAGATTTTATCATTCAATAATTCCCAAAATAAAATAATTTCAACTTCAAAAACAAAATACAAAGGAAAACATTGAACAAAAATGATGTCAAGAATATTCAAAAAAAATTTGTTTACTTCTCCAAGGTAGAATCAAAATCATTACACACGATGACCCCTTGAGTTTCCCCATAGAAACCTTTTGAAATGATTAAAAATGGTGGATCATCCAAAAATTCATGGAAATCCTCAAAAAGAATTTAAACTAAATAATAAATATAATAGGATAATCCTATATACATAACTAAACCTAGTTTAATTTTTTACATTTTTGGTTTAAAAAATAAACATGTTAGAATCTTGATAAATAAAATTTTGACAATGCATTTTCAATAAACCATTTTGGTACAAAACTTCAATATTCAATTGTCGGTAAAAGGTTTTGGTACTCAAAAAATATGGTAATTAAAATGCAAGCTTTTAAAAAAAAATTCCTTTATCATTTTATTTGGTTATATGTGTGGTATCCAAGAAAATACCAAGTTCTCATCTTACACCGTTCTTATTGGGTATGATCTTAGAATTAAAATTAACAATTAGATGGTGAGATTATTTGATCATGTTGACCACAAATGAGTATAAAACCAAAATTATGTATTTATTTTTTTCGTTTTTGTTTGCACAAATATCCATTCACCTATTTATTTTTTATGTATAACTATTATGCCACACCATTCTCATTCTCATATCATGCATTTCACACATTCACAAATTATGTTAAAAACTTTGAAAAATAAACTTTCAACTCCTTTCATAAGTCTATTTCATAAAACTTTTCACTCATAAAACAAATTGTTTTCATCAAATGACGGTGTCTTCAAATGTCTCAAAAACACCCACTTTTTTACCAAATATAAAAAAATTAAATATTTTTTTAAAAAAATGTTAATTTGTGCAAAAAAATTTATAATGAATCATCATGTATGAGTGATGCACATTAATTGAGGCTATGACGAATTGATAATGACTCACCAAACCATTATTATAAAACCCCACCACCACATAAATTACCAAAGCTAACCCCTAAATAATCACATAAATAACAAGCTCTTAACATTAAGTTACAAATGTATACATAATAAACTATTAAAAAATTAAATTGTTAACATATGAACAAGATGCGTAAGGACATGTTGAAAAATGTGAAGAATGCACAAAAACAACAGATAAAGGTTTATGAACTTAAAAGCTGAAGCAAGCACATGTTGGACTCACCTTGAATTGATATGTGAAAACATGGCAACTTGGTAAAAAAAAAGGTTTAGAAGCAAAATGGGAAGGACCCCCTAAATTTTTAGGGTGGACTTCCTAGAATCCCAAATCATCCTTGTACCTTAACTTGTTAGAAAAAAAAGTTTAAAAGCTAAATGGGAAGGACCTTATAAATTTTTAAGGTGGACTTCCTAGAATCCCAAATCATCTTTATACCTTAACTTGTTAGGGAGAGGCCCAAAAGAACTCAAGAGCTTGTAAGGCCTTTCTGTAGGTCCTTTTTGGGCTATTCTCAAATGAAGTTGTGTGGTAGTTATGAAATAGTTGTTGTTTT
>Ga0209611_10013904_pt1 | contig 10914 bp, 7 predicted proteins | sample S1TSphgellanicum_3_FD_187693 | JGI IMG/M metagenome (GOLD analysis project Ga0209611, IMG submission 187693) | Host-associated microbial communities from peat moss isolated from Minnesota, USA - S1T2_Fc - Sphagnum magellanicum MG (SPAdes) (version 2) | ecosystem: Host-associated > Plants > Peat...
AGGAATTGTGATGAAAGACTCTTACGCATCAACCAAATCAAATACCTCAAGGAAATATTGAAGCATTTTTGAATGGAAGAATGTAAGCCCATTGGAGTTCCATTGGATCCCAAGGTGAAGTTACAAAGGAATGCGAATGAAAATGATGAATCAAAGGGATTTCCATATCAACAAGCGGTTGGGTCCTTGATTATGCCATGTTGTGCACACGACCTGACTTGGCATACGCAATAAACATGTTGAGTCAACACATGGCGAACCCTAACATGGAGCATTGGATGGCCATCAAACGAATCTTTTGATATTTGCAAGGTACATTGCAAATGAAATTACAATTTGGTGCAACACCATCCAAGGAAGTTCTTGGATATTGCGATGCGGATTAGGGTGGTGATCTTGGAGATAGGAGGTCCACCACAGGGTTTGTGTTCATGATCGGAGGGGGAGCTATTTCTTGGAGTAGCAAACGACAACCTACAATAGCATTGTCCACCACAGAGGCGGAATACATGGCGAACACGCAAGTCACAAAAGAAGCCATATGGATAACAAAATTGATGATGGATTTATGATACATGGAGGAGAAGCAAATGATAGTGATTCGATGCGACAATCAAGGTTGACCAAGAACCCCACTCACCATGCACGAACAAAACACATTGATGTATAACATCATTTTGTTTGAGAACGAGTTGAAAATGGAGAAGTTCGATTTGAATATTGTCCAACGGAACACATGGTGGCAGATGTCCTTACCAAGGCATTATCAAAAGAACGAAATCATAAGTTGATAAACGTGTTCGGATTAGAAACTTCATAGAGTGGGAGTGTTAGAAATATTATTTGTTTCTAATTCCCAATGTTGATGAATGTGTTAAACATTCATCAAAAGGATGAATAATATTCACATCCTTGTAGTAGTTAGGTTAGGATTTAGAAGTGGAGACTACTTAGGGTTTGGCGGCGGCTAGGGTTAGGGTTTGGTGGCGGCTAAGGTTAGGCGGTAGCTAGGGTTAGGGTTTAGTGGCGGCTAGGTTAAAGTGGTGGCTAGGGTTAGGGTTTGGTGGCGGCTAGGTTAGGGTTTGGTGATGGCTACTTTAGGGTTAGGAGATAGTATATAATGGAATGATTTTGAGTTGTCTTTCATTCTTTCCTTTCATGGTTTTGAGTGCACGTAAAACCTTCAAGCCTTGTTAGTAGTTACAAGCCATAGTTTTGTGATTGTAGCATTTGAAGCATACAACCTTTGTGATTTCTTGTTAGTTAATACAATTGTTCCATTTCATGAACTTTGAATGTTTCATTTCTTGCTTGTTTTCAAGTTGTTTCCAATAAAAACCACAAAAACAAGCAATGTTCAAAAATTAAAAAGTCCTCCAATGTCATTCCTTTCTTTTTGCTATGAAAATTAATTCAAACTATCCTCTATTCAGTCTTAATCAACTAGCTTCAATTTGCCTTAAAAATGACAACACATGTTTGCCTTAAGCAACAGCCATGACCTTGATCAAAATGAATTGTTCTTTCGCAACCTACACAAAAATGTTATTGCCATGGCTAAATACACCTCAAAATCCTTTTTCAACACATGAGTACCACACCTTGAAAGGGAATAGGTTTTTGGGTCAACCAAACATGGGTTGATATATATGCTTTTGAGGCCAAAGGTGATTCCCATAGACCTGACCATGTCAATTTCTCCTGATCATGGGTTGACATTACATTAAAACAAGTGAATAGTGTTGTGGGTTTGCATGTTAATCAATTATTTTGTAGTTCGGGCTTTGAACTCCTAGTACCTTCTCAAAGTAACCTAGAAGTGGTGGAGACCCTTTGTAGGGATGGTCAATGGTGTATTGAATGGTGTCTACCCACATCCATGGTTCAATGCTTTACACTATAAAAAAATACATGATTTCATTGCAAGGCATGAATCAATACCTTGAAAATAGTCTATGGGATTCTTGCACCATGTTATTTGGGTTGGTGGGTTCCTTTCTAACGTAAATGTTTAAAATACACAAACATTGGTTTTGTCTTAACAACTTGAGTCATTGTGTAACTGGGACCGAATAGAAATATGTCATTGATAGGCCCCAAGTTTCAAATATATGGCTTGTGCAACAAGGCATTAACCTAATTTAGAATGAAGTAACATATCTTGAAGAATCTAATTTTTCCTTTAACTCCTTATGAAAAGTAACATTTGGAATTTATTTGGGGGTGAGGGTTTTACTACAATCAAGCCCCCTTGTTGACACATACACTACATTTTTATTCCACCATGGCAATACCACAAGGTTAACAAATTTAGCATGTGCCTTAGGACGCAACAATGAGAATGTTAGGTAGCTTACAACATTCAAAAGGACAATGTAACACACCGACAACTTAGAGGCTGGTTGTTTTCTTCAAGCTCCACCACACAATTCAATAACACCATTATTGTTGAAAACCTAAAGAACATAAACATGTCACAACCCTAGCCTTGGGTTCGCGACCAAGGTAAGGGCTGGCAAGAGTGCGGGACAAGAGGGAGGCCCAAGAGACACATCTTATACTCCCGGGAGTGCAGGAAAGTGTGAGAGAATGAACCCTCACACTCCCAAGGCAACTCCCACTTGGGGAGTTGGAGTCCCGATGGATTCCTAAATATTTAGGGAGTGATTACAGGGGGGATTGAAGAGTTCTTTATATCATTAGAAAGTTATTGAAATGTAGATGTTTAAAATGAGCTCGATAACCCATTTGGAATTTGAAACACAAGTTATGGCTAAAAGAAAGGCCGAGAGTCAAATTGGTAGTTTGACTCCCGACCACTAAAAGTTAAGAATCAACCTAATTTCCTTGCATGTAGGTAACGTGTGACATACCATTGGAAAGATCTCGACGAGGACTAAAACTTTTCTTTAGACCTCATCTCAATCAGAGGTCTACACACAAAGTTATGCGGCCCCAAAGTCGCGGGAGTCCTAACCTTGGGAATTTCGAGACTCCCATTTGGGAGTCATGGGACAAAATGCCATTTGGATGTGGGCCTCATGGAAAAGCACAGAGTATACTATAAGGGGGGAAGGTGGTGGGTTCCCCCAAGTTCGGGTTGTGATGAATCTTGTAAATTTGAGTTTGCCCATGGCTCGTCCTAGCACCAAAAGTGTTCCAATTATGCACTAACCAACTTGTTGTTTGGTTTTGTGCAGGTTCATGTGAGTGATTAAGTGTTTGTCATTCTTCCTAGTCTCGTCTTAGAGCTCCAGCATGCCCCTCTACCCCCAAAGTGCTATGAACTAGGGAGCGTGCCCCAACTCCTTGCTATTCCGTTGGTTTCATTTCAAACTCACATTTGAATCTATGAAGGAGCTTGGGAGCGCATCAAGGTGCTTAGCCCACCTTTGTCTCCTTCCCAGGAGCACATGCCTTTTAGAAAGATGGATGAGGCCTAGTGTATCTCATGCTTCAACCATTTGGGATGAACCAAGCCTAAAAAAAAAGAAAAGGATATGGGGTTCCAAACTAACACTACTAGTCACACCAAGGTGATTAGATTGGAACGTAATGCTTTACTGGGGAGAGGCATGGACCTGAACTCCTTTACATGGTTATTGGTAACTTGTGTACTCTTTCAAATGTACACAACACCAACACTGATTTAATTAACTTGTAGTTTTGGCGATGCGACCACATGGCACCCCGACCAAGTACATATGCCTATCTTCAACATTCGACATTTCATTTTTAGTGTTGGGGGGAAGAGGTACCATGTAATTTGACTCAAGTTGTTTTTGATACACCTGGAGGTACATCAACTTCTGGAGAAACAATTACAACCTTCTACAAATCTATGTAGTTGGATTATGGAAAACCCAACACACTAAGTTTTTCAAACACACTTTCCAACTACATTCCATGTGTTTCTAACTACCCTTTCGTTATGGGGAACTAGCTCACCAAGAAGGAGATAAATCAGGTCGCAAATTACTTGCTAATTAAGTATGAGGATGTGTTTGCATTCTCAATGAAAGACTTAGGTAGGTGTAAAACCATGCAGTTCTCCACAAACCTTATAGATAAAACACCCATCTATCGAAGGAGGCATAGGTTGACCAAGCATGAGTGGGAATTAGTAGATGAAAGATGCAAAGAGTTCCATGAAATTGGTCTCATTCAGCCATCATGTTCTAGTTTCGCAACTGTTACAATAATGCTAGCAAAGAAGGATTCAACTGGATTATGGACTGAAAAAGGACGTGTGGGGATTATAGGACTTTGAACCTGGTTACACCTCAAGACAGGTATCCCATGCCCATCCCTGGAGAATTGTTTAATAGCATTGGAGACTCAAACATTTTCACAATTGTGGATCTAAAGCAAAGCTTCAACCAGATTATGCTCGTTGTGAATTAGGATCGTAAGAAAACGACATTCCATGGAAGCAACAAGTTGTTGGAATGGCTTGTGGTGCCTTTTGGGATTAAAGAATGCACCTATCTTCTTTCAGTGAGTCATGGACCAAGTTCTCGAAAGGGTAGATTTCCTACATAGATGACGTCCTAGTGCATAACAAGGGTCTCGTGCAACACTTGGTTCATCTTGAGGAGTTATTCAAGAGGTTCCACGAAGTCAATATGAAGATCCATCCTTAAATGTGTGAGTTTACTATCACCTCAGTAATCTACTTTGGACACAAAATTTTGTCAAATGGTATTATGGCTCATTGGGCCAAAGTAATAGCATTTTGGAGATGCCCAATCCTACTAATGTTCACATTTTGAGGAGCTTCATTGGACTATGTAATTACTATCGAATTTATGTCCAAGATTTTAATACTATTGTTCATCCTCTCTATGCATTGTTAAAGAAGGATGTTGCTTGGACATGGAGTGATGAGGCTCAAGAAGTTTTCAACACACTCAAGGAAAAGCTTTCAAAGTTCCCCATTTTGAAAAGACCTGACTTTAACAAGGTTTTCATTCTACACACTAACTAGAGTGTTTTTGGTATTAGAGTTATTCTTGGCCAACTTGATGAGGAAGGCAAGGAATATGTTATCACCTACGCATCCCGAAGCAACAACAAGGCTAAAAGCAATTATTCTTCATACAAGGGGGAGTGCCTTGCTGTTGTATGGGCCGTCATACATTTTAGGCCCTATCTTTATGGCACCAATTTCATTTTGTATACCCACCACTAACCTATCAAGTGGTTGATGACCAATGATAAGCTTACTAGTAAATTAGCTCGTTGGGCGCTTATACTTCAGGAATATGAGTTTAAAGTTATTCACTGACATGGTATTACACATCAAAATGTGGATATCATGTCGTGGAGACCCCTCATTACCTCTAAAGATTTCTTAGAAGCCAAGTAAAACTTTGACCAGATTCTAATAGTATATGTATCTGATGCATCTAGTTATCTTGCACTACTACAATGTAACTTGGTTGAGCATCCCATTGTGGATATATGGAGGACTTGGACACTTTGAGGTTTTTTCAACATGGGGAATACCCTCCTGAAGTTACATCAAATCATTGAGATCGCATACAACAACGGTCCAAATGTTATTCATGGAAGGACAATCATCTCATTTGATGTTTACCAAAAGGCGACATAGTGGTTCCTCCACCACATGAACGCCTTGGTTTTATTCAAAAGGTACACTCGGAGCTTGGACACTTTGGAATTAAGCGTACTTATAGCCTTTTCGCTCCTCATTACCATTGGAGAGGTATGTATGCTAAAGTCCAAGACGTCATTGCTAGGTGTAAACATTGTGATAGAGTGAGAACTTCCTTCTCCTCTCAACAATTCATGGTTTTTCCACTCCTTATTAGGGCATGTTCTATTGTTGGTCAAGCCTTACACACATTTCCAATGTGGATGGTGTGTCCATTGACTATCCTTGAATCTCCTTCACCTACAATAAACTCAAACTCAATTACATCATTTGAAGGTTCCACTCCATGAAAATGAGCATAATTCACCAAAGTTGTTGCCATGAGATGACTTGCTCAAGATTTTCAATGCTTACAACCTTGATAAGAAAAAGAAATAGAATTGATCATAAGTGCGCACACCACCAATCATCCAAGCCAAACCACATCAACAATAATATAAAAACAAGAAGTTCACATTCAACAAATTGTCATAGTACAAGCAAAAAAGTGCAATAGCATTATTCATTCTTGTGTCTACCTGCCAACAAACAACCCATTTTGTACTTCAAGACATGCACACAAAACTTTTGGTACTCCTTACAATGACAAGACTAGCTCAAGTGATATTTACATCAATGTTAAACACACGTAGAAGATTGTAGAAAAATCCACACACCAACACTTAGGTACCTACTATGTTATTCCCAACAAAACCAACACAACCAACCAATGAACCATTCGGTTTCACCACAAAATGTCAAACCATCACCTTCACAACATGAAGTTTAGATACATACCAATATAATAAACTTGTTCAACACTACAACTGGCATCAATTGACACTATGTCCAACACTCGAAATTACCCTTTAGACAAGGTGTTAGTCTTATCCAGACAAAGTGCCAATCTTACCCTAATTGCAAACCTTCTTCTTCTTTTGTCTTGTTCTTTGCTTGATGCAATGTGCTTTGCAACAATTTGGCATGTTGCCAACTCCATACCCATATATGCTACCAAATCTTTTGTTGGGTCCAATGGTTGTGCTTGCAATGAAGTAGTGAAGAACTCATGATCACCTACTCAAACCAAGTTTTAGTGTAGCTTCCATGTCAGATTACTCCATAATTAATGATCCAAAGGAACACAAAAATAAAACAAATATGAAATTAATAAGTCCAAATTTCTTCAACCCTAAGTCCTCTTTTGCCTTGGAATGGTGGAACAACATGTGTCCTATGCGACATGCTCATCATGACATGAAGGTGTCATGGATCATGGAGTTTTCCACTACAACATCATGACATGAAGTGCTGCAGGTCATGACGTAACACAATGGGCCTTTTTTGCACATTTCTAACCTAATTTGAAATTACCATGAATTTCCATTAATGTATATGGTTCTAATACTATCGTGCCTTATGGATATGGCATGTTTTATAAACACATCACAACATATGGACAAGGTACACCCTTGGGATGTGGCATGCCAAAACCCATAACATGCCATAATGTTTTAGTGTGGTACATGGCATGCCATATGCTTTTAATTTAATTGTGATGGGGGGGTTTATGGTTTAATTAGTTTGAGGGTCTTATTAAATCATATCAACATTGGATTTTGTTAGTTCATGATTATTGAAACAAAATTGACATTATGAATTATATTAATCTCAAACTTGCATCCTTATTTGAATTTTTGAATTGTTAGTTGAATAGAAAATTCTAGTATGATGGATCATCTTTGGTTTCCAAATGCATTGAATATTTTGTGTAGATATAAGGTTGGATTTTGCTAACATAGGACAATGCATCTTGTTGTCTGTAGAGCTTGGTTATGATATGTTATTGTTCAAGTAAGTGTGACTAGGCAAGTGTGATTGTTTGGAGCTCATATAATTTTTTTCAAGTATAGTGCAAAGTTGTGTTTATTTGCATTGGGTTTTAGTGTGTTATACACAAATGGCTCGTACCAAGCGTGGTGTTACTAAGGTTGGCCAAGAGGCCTACATTGTGCAGCTCTTAACCACTTTACATGTGTTGTTAGGAGTTGTAAAGGATTTTATTGCAACTTGTGTGGATTCTACGGTCAATGTTTCAATTTTTAAAAATGTTCCAAAGTTGTGTGAAAATATTAAGACTAGGCTTGTTAATTGTTAGAGTTCAATATTAAATTGTGAAAGAATTCTTATGGAAGATTTGTGGCCTACTTTAGTTAAAGAGACCAAGAAATATCAAAAAGAATTGAACAAGGCAACTTTGGCCACTATTAATTGGCAAGAAGAAAACTTGGATCTCTAATCTCAATTATGTCATCTTTGAAGTCAATTAGCTCAAGTAATATGTCAAACAATGGCACCTCTAGTGAAGATAGTGTAAATGGGCATATTAACTTGAATGAAGACAAGAAGGAAGTTTGTGAGGGGAAAAATAAGAATGTTCCAATTATTCTTTTGAGCTCAAGTGAGAGTGAAAAATAATTCCCACCATTGTCACTTCTAAAGCATGAGTCATGGAATCACTTTATTTGATCAAGTGAAGATTTCCAACATTTAGTAAAGGATGGTGAGTGTCCTACCATGGCATCTTCTAGCATTGTTCTCCGTGTTCATTTTTACAATTGCTTTCAATTGACCATTTTTGTGCTTAATGAGTGGGCTTTTGGGGTTTTGTAGGTGAATAGACCACCTTAAAAATTGCAAGAATGAATCTTGCACCAAGACAAGCAATTCCACCTAAGCCAAATACTGGATTGGATTATGTGGCACAAGTGTAAGTGATCCACTTCTAGACAAATTTGTGGAGTGTGAAAACGAAAAGGTGATAGGAAAGCCCTCCAAGGTCATGATGCCCTTGTTGCAAGGCATTCTATGATGCTGTTTTTTTCCCATACAAATGTTGAGGCTTGAGCAATGAATTTAGTAGAATGTAGTCGCCATAGATCAAAACACAAACACCCAAATAGTCCCCTTAGATTCTAGGACTTCGGCTTCCCTGATGAAAATTGAAATGATGTTTATATTTTGCTTAATGTATGAGTGTTTTGAATGGGGTTATGAGATGATTTTTTAAAAAATTCTCACAAGTGTACAATTTGAAAGTTTGGTGAAACATGTTGAAAACTTCATTAAGCTGTCAAAAGCAAACTTGGTTGGATAGGGTTTAGAACCTAACTAATGAAAGGTTTTTGGGAATATCTAGAGATATGTAACATTTATGATAGTTGATCTTGGCAAGCTATGGTGAAACGACCCCTTAGATTTGATCAATGTAATATTGTAAATTATAATGTAATTGCAACAATTTGTAATTCTTCAAAGATCAACGTAACATTTCAATTGCCTCCATTTTTTTAAAATATTTTGTTTGGTTCCATATACATTTGGAATTTGAATGATTGTGCTCTCCAATACTACATTCCTATATAGCTTCCAATGATTGTTGTTATGTATTTAGTTGTGATGATAACTTGTTGGTAGGACTACCACCAACCCCACGCACTAAGAAACCATTGGTGGGTTAGGACTAAAACTAATCTTTCCCACTAAGTAACCACAAAAATAAAGTAACATGACCTACACCCCACCAAGCAAGCACCAACATCCAACAATACCACCAATAGCTAACCCATTGACTTTTCAAATCAACACCAACAAATTTCACACAAGTATATAACCCATTTACCAAAGAGGTTGCAGACTTGTGTCTGTCATTGATCTAAATATTTGCATCCACTCTAGCCTCATCATCATCAATTGGGATGGGCCCGTATACAACCTACATGCATCCCATGGGCAAATCACATATATGAGCATCTCAATCAAAACACACAACTTCCAAGTCAAGCAAGCAACATGGGTACTTCCCAATCCTAGTAAGGATTAATTCTTGAACCCTAGTAATGTACCTAGATTTGAAAATGTTATAGCCTAATCCACTACCTGTAGGTTACCCATGTGATCTATAGTTCTTAAAGTAATTTTTCATCTTGAACTTTTACCATGTGCAAACTCTCCACAATAGCAATAGGTGTTTTCCAATAGGCAACCAATGACTTCCAACATTCTTCTAGACAAGTGTTGGGGCGTGTAGTTTTGCCATTGGCCAGCCAATGTGAATTCCATGTGCTTCTCATGGATTTGAAGTGCTTTGACAAGTATCGTTCACATACTTTGGCTTCAAGGCCAGTTGTAGTAGAATTTGTGATCAAGTTCTACATAAATTACCTCCCATTACCTTCGTGTATGGTACTTCATGTGTCATATAGTTAGGTCTAGGTGTCGATATGCAGAGTTTCTTATTGCTTGTTGCCACACTCCTTTCAATTGAGTGATCTCACATGTATCATATGTGGGGATATGAGTCCTTGGGGGCATGACCATGTGTGCCTGCTTCACCTCCTTGTGATAAGTTGCCACTGCATTTCAACTTTCTTTCTTCTTCTCTCAACATGATGCAACACCTGCAATTGGATGGGATTGTGATAGTACAACACCCCCTTCCCCACCTAAAGTGGGCCCCTTACCACTAATCAATACATTATTACCCACAAATGCGTGTGGGCTTAAAATTGTCCATCTTGTGTAAATGTAGCACCACCTCAAATTTCAAGTACCATTTCCACATGGCCATCATGCCCTGTTAAAATTAACATTCTAACCCCCAACAACTAGGGGTAGCCCACTTTGATATTAGTTGGTTTTATTGAAATTGTAGTACAAAGTTTCAACCTAAAGGTTTAGTTACGTAGTTGGTGTTAATTAAGTTGTGGGGGAGGCAAATTGAAAGAATGAACAAACAATTGAGATTTAAAAAATAGAACACTTAACACATATAGCTAATCATATAACAATATTTAAGCAGATTAGGTCCATTCTACTCTTGCAAAAATCCATACTCAGAACATAGATTGTATCCCAATTGCTAGGGTTAACAATTAATCCTTTTAGTGGTATGACATGAAATAACACTATTCATTTTGATATTTCAAAATCTAATATGATACAACATATGTAGTTGCATACTATGGTGGAATTATAACAATCCCAGTAAATTGACATGAGTTCACATTGTCAAACTAAAAATAAATAAAAATAATAATTAGTCATAAATGATAGAGCTAAGGAAACATTGATCCACATTTACAAGCTTTCCTTATCAATTGTTCAATTATCCCATATCCAAATATGAATGGCCACAAACATGTTGATCTTAGTATTGGGTGCATTATGTTTACACAATGATCCCCCCCCCCCCCCCC
>Ga0209611_10013905_pt1 | contig 10914 bp, 4 predicted proteins | sample S1TSphgellanicum_3_FD_187693 | JGI IMG/M metagenome (GOLD analysis project Ga0209611, IMG submission 187693) | Host-associated microbial communities from peat moss isolated from Minnesota, USA - S1T2_Fc - Sphagnum magellanicum MG (SPAdes) (version 2) | ecosystem: Host-associated > Plants > Peat...
TTTTTTGTGTTTTTTTTTTTGTTTTTTTTTTTTTTTTTTTTCAAATTTGAATGGTTCTCGATTAATGGTTTGGTATAACTAGGTTCTAGTTAACCCTCAATTAAGATTTTTTTCTTTTTTAAAGGATGCATAATAATATTGAAATTGATAATTCCAAACCTAATATTTTCAAATTATCACACTTCTGCAAAAAAAAATCCAGCAAATTGCCAATAATTAAAACACCTTTATTATGAATGATAGGATTTTATTTTTTTAAAACCAACTATTAGTTTCTAGTAATTGTGCAATGTTAAGAAGGAACTTGGGCAATCATTTCGTGGGTATGAAATTTCCAAATGCAAATCAAAATTATAATGCAGATGACTCATTTACATTGACAACTAGGTCAAAATGAAATCTAATTGTAAATCTAATGAAACTAATCTTCAAGTAAAAATCAAATCAACTCAACCAATAACAACTTCAAAAATACAACTCCAATAACATCAAGTTTAAAACTCTACTCCAATAATAGCAACTTGAAGAATAGCAACTTGAACAACATCAACTTCAAAACTCTACTCCAATAGTAGCAAGTTGAAGAATAACTCCAATAGTAGTTCCAATCACCATCCTGCATAAACAACTTTGTGAACACTATCAACCTCTACAATTTTACAAAAAAACAAATACTACATCGACTATGCCATGTCCCTCTTAATAGAAAAGGTGAAACTTAAAAACTTGAGTTTACATAAACTTGTGGAATTTGTAAAAAATTAACAAGACATCAAACAACATACCTAACATTTGATGTTGTTATCTTTCAACTCTAGAAGGCCAAGCTTACCAATGGCATCTTCATTCTCTTCCATTAAAACTTTTTCCATATCACTGAACTCATCCATGGACAATGCATTACCTATTCAAACATCTTCTAGCCAATTTTTGTAGATGTTTATATGTATATCAAGATTTTCTTTCCCAAAATAAAAGCATCAAAGGTCTTTGCAAATACATGTAATGTTAAAAACACTTTTTGCCTCAATCTATGACCCAACAATCCTCAATATTTGTTTTGTCACAAACCCAACATAAGAAAATTGCACTTCATGCATGATCTTTGTACCATGCAAGAGGATCCTTGCATTCCAATTCATTGACTTTTTTAATTATAAATTATTCAACTATTTTTTTACCATTGATCATGCCATCTCTTTTTTAGCTTCCATGAGATCATATAGTAATGTCAATTCAATACTTTCTAATGTAGCATTAAAAGTTCTTTCACTTGCAACACTTGGGTTTATAAATTTGAATACATGTACCAAGAATGGAATCAACACATGCCAATCATACTCACTTGTAATTTGTAATGTTATTTCCTTCCCAACCTATTGAATGAACAACCCCAACCTTTTAAATTTTGAATCTAACATCATTGCCAACATGTTGTGAATTTTACATTGTTGAAAATACACCATAAATAAAAGGAATGGGTTTAAGACTATTATCACTTACTTTGGTATGTTTTGCCATAAAATCTATAGTTCTACATCAAAATCTTATTTTTCACTATAATTAAATGATAAGCAATCCACTCACATTGTAGTGACAAATGAGATATCAACAAAAAACACATCAAATAATAGCCAATAACCTTGATTTTAATTAAGAACACATTGTCAAACCACATGCCTAATGTGTCAAAAATTACTTGTGCAATTGCCCAAACATGTGGACTTGGTACACAAGCTTGAAGCACCAAGGATTGTTGATGTCCATAGCACCAAATAATGGTTCAAATGCTTCAACTCCAAACTTTCTTGAAACAAAATGATTTTAGATGTAAATCAAGTTTGAACTAAAATTTTAAACTTTCATGGATGTAGTATAAATGTTTCCATGCAAGATTTGTGCCATTCTTATTGTCCCTTCCTACATTTTCATCCATGTTATGGTCTTTTACAAGATAGATTGTACCTCCTTGATTAAAATTGATGTTAACCCATAACTAATGTTTGCATCATTTGTTGCATATTAGTAGCATTTAGACATGGCTTACCCCCAACAACTACCCAAAAACAATGTTGATAACCCCAACATTTCAAACGAAACAACATAAGTTAATACATTAATCATGGTTGAAAGGTTACTCTCTTCACCCTTGACATAGGGCACAATTTTAGCATTAAACCCATATTCTACTAACACATCATTCATTTGCATAGCCATGGCAAACCCATAAGTATTAACTATTTCAAACAAACCAATAGTTACATGACAAGGTTCCCACTTATGATTGAGAAATGCACAATCAAAACAAATGTGTCAACTTTCATTTGCCATCCACAAATCAAAATTCACAATGTAAGTGATAGTAGATTAAATAAATGTAATTATAATTTTTTTCTTTTATCTTTTGATTAATTTAAGCAAGGTTTCATTCATTAATTGAAATTAAGGATGGAAACACTACTACAAAACATGGGTTTAGTTCACTACTAAACAATTTCACTAAGGCACCTATAAAATGGTATTAATTGATTCATAGTAAATTACATTTCATCATTCCTATATTTTAATCTCTACACAGTTGAACACATCACTATCTAATGAACCTAACTAGTATTGCACACACACACATGAATATATGTATGTATATAATATTTATACATAGGTATATATGTATAATTTTTGAATATATACATGTATATATTGGGACATAAATACATAATAATTTCAACTTTGCAATGTAATATTCAAAAACTTAATATAAAACTTATAAAAAATAAAAGTTGAAATAGTTATTTACATTTTATGTATGTTCACAATGCTAAAATGTGTCTTTCATGATTTGGACATTTACGACTAATGTCCTAATCTAATCATGTAGTCATATGTCCTTAGTCATATATTTTTACTCAAATTTGTGATTACATTGCAATTGCATTATGATTACATGATTAGATTAAAACTATTTTGTGACTACATGATTAGCCTACATACATTAATAACCTACCCATGGTAGTAGTTTAATTAAGTGTTACCTACCTACTATCTAGTACATACATACCTACCTACTTACCTATTAGATATAGGTAGTACATACCTACATAATTACTTATTATGTATTTACTACTTGGTACCTACCTACCTACCTATTTAGTAGGTAGTACATATGTATATATGTGTGTACCTACCTAGTATTTATTACTAGGTTCGTACGTACCTACTAAATGGGTAATATTAACATATTTACCTAAACTATTAGGCACTTACCTACCTATTTACCTACCTAACTACCTACTATTTATTATTAGGTACCTACCTACCTACCTATTAGATAGGTAGTATGTATATGTACATACTACTAGGCACTTACCTACCTACTTACCTACCTATTAAGTAGGTAGTATATACATACCTACTTACTACCTACTTATTATTATTTCTAAGTACTACTTACCTATTATTTACCAAGCTAGGTACCTACTAGGTTATTAGGTAAGTTCTAAGTTGTTAAATAAGTACTTAAGTACTTAACTTAAAAAGTAGGTTTTAAAAAATGTTTATAACAATATGGGGACAATTTGTGTCATGTAAAAATCATGTGGTGCAATGGTTAAATGGGGGTTAAGGACTTTTTCTTTCAATGTGGAGGTGAAGGGTTCAAGTACTCACACTTGTAATCTAGTGAATTAACATAACTAATTTAACTTGCTAACTAAGTTAACCTACATTCCAAGGTAGGCTAGGGCCTACATTCCTAACATATAGGTTGGGTGTTTAGCCTTTATACCATGTGTTTACATGTCACGTGTCTACATGGCATGGGTGGAAAACATATTTATTTCATATTTAATGAATTATATCCAATGGCCATAAATTATGGATCTCATCAAACACTAATGACCTCCATGACTTTATAATCACAAAAGTCATAGTCACAAATTATGTTGCGATTGAGCCACACTAATGACTAGGTGTTTTAAACAATCTGTCTTATTTGACTACATAGTCATGTAGGTCATAGATGTCTTCTATGACTAACAACCTAATCATAAATCAAGTCACAAAAGATAGTTTTTCTTAAAGTGAAATGGTTGGGTCCAAATCGACTTGTCCAAAATAGCACTTTGGTCAAATTGGACATGGGGACAAAAAAACCATAGGGGTCAAAAAAACCATGATTTATTATAATGTTTGTTATTGGTGAATAACCAATGGTTATGTAAGCCTTTTTTATCATTTAATTGGAAAATGTGGAAGAATATAATTTGGATCATCCAAATGAAACAATTATGTTTCCTTTTGGTTATAATGTTACCAACCTTTCCAACCATTCACATTTTCATTAAAAATAATATTAGATCCAATGATATCAGTTGCAAAATTTATGTTTGGAGGATTTTCTAATGTAAAGTCATGCCATATTTTACTATAAAATAAAATGAATTTATTTGCTTATTTAAATAGTTTACATTGGTCAAACAATGTATTAGTGTTGGTCTCAATGTTTCATGATTGTTTGTTTCAACATTACAATTCATGATTTTTTAGAAGTTCAAATTGATTAACTTTTCATTTTGATTCATTTGGACATGTACATTTTGACTAAAAGCCAAAGGTTTGAATGACACATGTATTTGTTGATTGATCAACTTGACTATAATGGTTTATTTGATTATATACACATAATCAAGTTATACAACCTTAGTCAAAATGGCCAATGGTCTTTAGTCAAGTTAACCATTTAGTCAAAATGGCCATTGATCTTTAATAAAAATGACTAATGGTCTTTAATCAATTGAACATTTAATCAAAGTGACCAATGATATTTAATCAAATACAACATGGTCTACTACCTTATGCATTTACCTTCTACCTACTCATCAACCTATTTACTTAATTAACTACTTACCTACCTATTACCCACCCACCCACTTACCTATTAATTACCCGCCTATTTACCTCCTATTTATTTAGATATTTTCATCTATCTACCTTCATACAACCTACCTATTCACCTACCCACCTACCTACATATTATTTACTTCCCTATCCACTATTTACGTACCTAATTTTATCCATTAGGTATAACCATTAAGTTCAACCATTATGTTTAACCATTATATTTAACCATTAAATTTATCCAAATTTTAGCCAAATTTTGGCCATTACGTTTATTTTAAACTTAAAGTTTAGCCATTATGCGTAGACATTAAATTTGATATTAGGTTTAACCTAAGTTGAACCATTAAATTTTGTCAATAGGTATAGCCTAAATTTAACCATTAAGTATAGCCACTAGGTATAACCTAGGTTTAGCCACTATGTTTAACCACTAGAATTACCCACTATGTTTAACTCATGTTTAACCATTATGTTTAACCATTAGATTTTGCCATTAAATTTAGTTATGAAATATATTTAACCATTAGGTTTTTCAACTATGTTTAACCATGAAATTTAACCATTAGGTTTATTAATTAAGTTTAGCCACTATGTTTGGCTATTAGATTTAATCATTAAATTTAATCAAAGTTTAACAATTATGGAATTACCCACTATGTTTAACTCATGTTTAACCATTATGTTTAACCACTAGATTTTGCCATTAAATTTAGTTATGAAATATATTAAACCATTAGGTTTTTCAACTAAGTTTAACCACTATGTTTAACCGTTAGGTTTATTAATTAGGTTTAGCCACTATGTTTGGCTATTAGATTTAATCATTAAATTTAATCAAAGTTTAACAATTATGTTGAACCATTACTTTAAGTCATTAATATTAACCACTAGATTTAATCATTAATTTAAATCATTGCGTTTAACCACTGAGTTTATCCATTATTTTAAATCACTGAGTATAGCCACTAGTTGTCACCTAGGTTTAGTCATTATGTTTGATGATGTGAAATAAACATGTGAAATAAAAAACTTAATAAAAGATGAACTCCTTTGATGGTGTAGTCCATAAATAAGCATTTGGTTTATCATTGTGAAGGTTTGGGTTTCAATTCCTTATACTTACAACCTATGTGCATATTTAAAAAGCTAGGGTATGTAGGTTAGATTAAGGTAGTTCGGTGAGGTTAAATTAGGTTAGGTTAGGTAGGTTAAGCTAACACCTGCTTATGTAAATGCCTTTTTTCAACCTATCTAAACATATTTACTACTTACCTAATTATTTGCCTACCTACCTATTCATTTTTAAGATAATAATCCAAAAATGATTTTAATTTATGTATAAAATTGACCCAATCAAATGGTCCATTATCTACCAATCAAATAGTTAATCATTTTGTCAATCACTGCATTAATCAAAATGACAAGGTTCAATTCGACTCCCCAATTGCGTTAGACATGGCAAAAACAACTTGTCTAGATTGATAGAGTGGTTTTTTTTTACACTTGTCACATTTAGATTATTTTTATTAAAAAACCCTATAAAAAAACCATGAATTGTAGTAGTGCTTTAAAGTGACATTTTATTGAAAAGGTTCTAAGTGATTTTTACAAGCTTAATTAACTTGCATGTTTACAAGGTGAGGAAGGAAAATCAAAAGAAATCTTAACAACAAATCATATAATTATCACCTCTAAGAAACTTACTTAGTTGAGAAATATGCTTCAATTTTTGTTTTGGTTTCTTGGATAATGCAAATGCATTTGATAGCATCTTCTAGATTACCTAGAGAAATTGAAAAGATGTTTACCAATTTAAATACATGTGTGTGATTTCAAGTGTCATCATCATTACACAAACAATGTTTGTAAAGTTTCCATTCTATTGATGTTATTTGTAAGGTCATTATTTCTCATATCAAAACTGGTAAATCAAAACTATGGAAATTGAATGTTGTCCACTTAATTAATCATATAACAAGTGTTTTACCCAATTGACAAAAAAAATTATGCACATACAAATGAATGCAACAAATTTATACCTATGCTTTATAGTCTTCCATGATGCTTGAGTTCATGAACTTGTGAACATGAAAATATTTGTTGACACATGTTTGTCTATTTTGGATATTTCTCCATTCTTTATTTGTCTCCTCATTTTGTTTAGACATTTTATCACTTCTTTCATAAATTATGTGAACATGATAACATGTAATCCACTATAGCAATAAGGTTTTTTCCTCAAACTAGTTTTGGCTTCATGCTATTGATTCAATTTAGTTGCAAGGTCAAAACTTGTGTGTGAAAACCTATGTGAATGGCATGGCTATATGTGTCATTTCCCACAATCCTAATGTATTTAGATTATAACCTTGTGGATTGTTCTACCCCTTACTTCAAAATTTCTAATACATAGTTTTTGGATTTCTAGAAAAGATAAGTTTTATAAAGTTGTCAAAATTTGCCCTTATTGTCTTTATTGTGTTTTTTAAAATGAAAACTTGTGCTAGAACATTTAAACAACAATTTCATAATTACATGTTTGCTCTTTTGGACATGGTATTTATGGTGAAAGTACCATGTTGCAATATATGAAACCATATTTCAATGATTTTATTTTACCAACAAAGAAATATGTTCATGTCTTCTGCCTTGGAGAGGAGATAATCATGTTGTAAACACATCTACACAAATTTGGTCAACACAATCTTCACAAAATCTATCCAAATGTTTATGATTCAATCCACCTTTTAAGTTTGTTCATATTTTCTATAAGGGTGTTTCCATGGTATGGTGTAGACAAAAAAGAGTCATAGTTTGATATTTTTCATTGCAACACATATATAATGTGTCTTTATAAATATTTGAAAAAGGTTTTTTTGATGGAAATGTGCAATTCAAGGTGGATAACATCCTAAATAGTCATAATGTTGTGAAATTGGTGCACATATCAACAATTCGATTATCGATTGGAATACGTTTTAAATTTAAAACAGTGTGTCACAAACACTACAATTTAATAAAAGAACTACAAAATACTAGTTTTAATGGGAATTTGTCCATGAAACTTTACATATACAAAGAAACCACCATAATGAATAGTCTTCTACAACAAAATTCCAATATGTCATGAAGTCAAGAAATTTATATTAAACGATACAAAAATATTTGGTAGTACATTTTGTTATTGTAATGTTGATGATTATGACATTTTTAAGTTGTAAAATGTTCTTCCATTAAATATGTAGTCGGGTTGAGTGTTGTCTTCATCATTTTACAAAAATAAAATGGAAATTTAAAATGGATGAAACAATGGTATTTTGTTGTTAAATAAGGTGTTTTAAATAACATTTATAAAATTATTGGCATACATTTACATAAAGACATAAAGAGCTAGATACTCTATTGAGTGTCTTTTTCACTAAAACTTATATTGTAATGCAAGTTAACTATGTCTCTTCAATGTTAGCCAAACATCATGACTCGGTCTTCTTGTTGTTTGTGATTCAAATGTAGGATGAGGATTTTTGGTGCAATTGTTTGCTTGAGATTTTGAACAAATTTTGCATAGTTATTTTAAATTGTTGTTAGGAGCTTATGAACTCAATGGGGACCAAAAATAGTTAGTCGTTGGGCCATCATGATGAAGTTAACGATTTAATGTTTTGTGACATTCACAAGGTTATGATTGCATTCATTCTCATTACGTATGTTTCAGTTTGGCCATGACTAACATATTGGTTATTGTCATTATGTAATTTTGGAGTTTTCTTTGCAATTCATAAACAAACTAATTTGTTATGTGATTAGCAAGTCCTAATTGTAAACAAATATATTAATTTCCTTGTAGATCTAAGGTATGCATACTTTCATCCAAGATCAAGAAACCACAAAGCATGATTTTGTCTTCCGTTTTGATTGTCTCATACACTTGGTATGTAGATTGAATTTTTCAATATATTCACATGCATTTCATTAGTTTGACATCATCTTGTTTTTGTTGTTTTGCATTGACATTTACATGTTAATGAATTAAGGGTTGGTCGTTTATTGTTGAATTGCATTTGACATAAATGGAAAAGATTCGTAACATAATTGTGATGAAAATTCTTGCATGTAGTCATTATAAGTCATTGCACCTATAAGTACCATCTATTTTGTAAGATTTCATAGATATCTTATGAAACTAATTTGGATTGCCTTGTTTTTTTTTAATTTATTGTTTTAGGTTTTGTTTACATTGGGGTGAATTTTTGCAAGTAGCTTTGTGGTGTCTTTGTCATATGTAGGTGAAATGGATAGATGTTTTGAATTTCAAATGGTAAAAGATAGGTAGAATCATGTATCCTTCACATAAAATATCTACCTATTAATGTAAAAATGTGTAATGCTAGCATCATGCAGGAATGATTTGTCAAAACGTAGCCTCAATGTGTTAAAATGTTCACATTTTTATCTATGTGCATAATTTTGGATTAATGTTTAGGCTTGTCATACTTCACATTTTGCATGGAATCTTAGATGGATGTTTAGACTTATCATGTTGAGGTTACTATAATTTTCCTATATAAGTTCAAAATGTTCAAATTCTTGTTTTTGAGCACAAATTTGGATTGATGATAGGCTTGTCATGCTTCACATTTTATTTTTTTTGTAAACTCTTAGGTGGATGCTTAAGCTTGTCATGTTGAGGTTAGTATAATTTTCCTATCTAAGTTCAAAATGTTCAAATTCTTGTTTTTGTGCATAAATTTGGATTGATGTTTAGCCTTGTCATGTTTCACATTTTAATTTTTGAACATAATTTTGGATGGATGCTTACTACTTAGGCTTGTCATGTTAAACAATGAACTTTGAAGTTATTATAATTTTCATGGTCAAGTTCAAAATGTTCATATTCTTATTTTGGTGCATAACTTAAATTTGGAATGCTTGAACTTGTCAATTAAAACTTGAAACTTGTATATCTAATTTTCATGCCCAAATGCAAAATGTTTAATTTTAATTTTAAAGCTATAGTTTGGAGAATATTCATTTTTAGGCTTGTCATCTTGTAGTTTGTATAATTTCATCCCCAATTTCAAAACTAATGTTCGGTGGGTAGTTAGTTTAGGAATTAGGAACTAATGGTTTTGATTCGTGAATAACCTAACTGGATATGCATTGAAGATGTGGAATTGAGTTTGATTTGGAACTATTAAGGCAAAGGTCAACATAACCAACAAAGGGACTAAATCACAATCCTAAGTTGTTAAAAACAACCAAAATCAATGTTTGGGTTATGTTTAATTTTTGGAACCAAAATTGGATTAGGTTCCTTGTGAAATATTGATTTTAATTTTGTAAGGTTCAAGATGTTCTTATACTTTCTCATTTATCCAAGTTATTTTGTTTTCTTTTTTTCCCTCTCTGTTTTTCTTTCTTTTTCATCCATCACAAATTTACAGGCTTCACGGGTTTGTTCCAAATATGTGTGAAATTTGTTCTTCCATAGGTTCATATTGTTTAAACACAAATGTCATGCATTATTTAAACACAAAAGTCGTGTGCTCAACTTTCATGTGTAAACAACATGATTAGACATACAACATCCATGATTAAACAATACAAATAAGCATATGTGTCGTGACGTGTAGTGTCGTGACATACAGTGTCGTAAAGGTGTGAATCCGTAGGAAACTCTACTAAACAAACAGCCTAAAACCAATTAGAGGTAGAAACTAATCAACTAAAAAGATATGCATGCACACACATATATACACAATGCACAAGGGAGGCTGAGATGAAATTCTCATGTATATTGAAATAAATTGCAAAGAAGTAGTGAAGGTGTATGTAGATGGTGGTCGTGCAGTAACCACCGTGAGCATCTAGAAAATCCAAGTGAACTATGGAGGCAACTCTCATACAAAGGAATTCTAGAAAAACTAAAGGATAAGGGAAGGGCTTGGCCCTTTTATACAGCCACCAAAAGCTGAAACCCTAAACCTAATAGCGCACAGTCACTTAAGAACGTTC
>Ga0209611_10013906_pt1 | contig 10914 bp, 9 predicted proteins | sample S1TSphgellanicum_3_FD_187693 | JGI IMG/M metagenome (GOLD analysis project Ga0209611, IMG submission 187693) | Host-associated microbial communities from peat moss isolated from Minnesota, USA - S1T2_Fc - Sphagnum magellanicum MG (SPAdes) (version 2) | ecosystem: Host-associated > Plants > Peat...
CCGCCTCGTTGTGGCCGTGACGGCGGTAGCAGACCAGATCGATGACGACGTCCTTGCGGAACTTGACGCGGTAATCGAGCGCGAAGCGCGCCACGAAACACACCGCCTCGGGGTCATCGGCATTCACGTGGAAGATGGGCGCCTCGATCATCTTGGCGACGTCGGAGCAGTAGAGCGTCGAACGCGCGTCGCGCGGATCGCTGGTCGTGAAGCCGACCTGGTTGTTGACGATCACGTGCACCGACCCGCCGGTGTAGAAGCCCCGCGCCTGGGAGAGCTGCAGGGTCTCCATGACCACTCCCTGACCGGCGAAGGCGGCGTCGCCATGGATCTGAACGGGCAGCACTCGGGCCCCGTCGGCATCGCCGCGCCGTTCCTGACGCGCCCGCGCGGAGCCTTCGACCACGGCGTTGACCACCTCGAGATGCGAGGGATTGAACGCGAGCGCAACGTGCACGTTGCCCGCCGCGGTTCGCAGGTCGGAGGAGAAACCCTTGTGATACTTGACGTCGCCCGAGCCGCGCAGGTTGGCGAGGTCGTACTGGCCCTCGAATTCGTTGAACAAGTCCTTGGGGGATTTGCCGAGGAGATTCACGAGCACGTTCAGGCGGCCGCGATGGGCCATGCCGATGATCGTCTCCTCGATGCCGGCTTTACCGCCCTGCTGCACGAGATCGTCGAGCAGCGGTATCAGGCTGTCGCCGCCCTCCAGGGAGAAACGCTTCTGGCCCACGTATTTCGTGTGCAGGTAGCGCTCGAGACCCTCGGCCGCCGTGAGCTGCCAGAGGATGTTCTTCTTTTCGTCGAGCGAAAACCGGTGCTTCACGCGCGAAGACTGAAAGTGATCCTGCAGCCACAGGCGCTCCTCGGTATCCGACACGTGTGCGAACTCCGCACCGATGGTGTCGGTGTAGATGAAACGCAGCTGGTCGAGGATCTCGCGCAGCGTCGCCCGCGACGAGAAGTCGGCGGTGCGGCTGCCGGTGTAGAATTCGGTCTCGAGGTCCGCATCGGACAGCCCGAAATACTCGAGATCGAGCACGTAGGGCTTCGTCGCCTGCTGCAAGCCGAGCGGATCGAGCTTGGCGACCAGGTGACCGCGGTTCGCGTACACCTGGATCAACCGCGCGACTGCGCTCTGTTTCGCGCCGGCCTCGTCGGAGCCGTTGGCGGCCTCGGCCGGCGCGGCCGCCGGATGCTGCAGACTGTCGAGAAGACGGGCGCGCACCGGGCCATGGGCGATTTCCCGATCCGACCCTGCCGCTATCGTGGCGAAATATTCTCGCCAGGCCGGGTCGACCGCTTCAGGATTCTGAAGATAGCGCTCGTACAAGTCCTCGACGAAATCAGCATTGCCACCATTGAGGGCGGTCGTGGCGAGTAACTCGGCGAATGATTGGCTCATGAAACCGGCGTGCCTGGAAGACCCTCAGTTTAGCCGATAGGGCGGGAATATGGAATGTGAACTCCACTTCAGGTCACGACAGGGCGTCGATGCTTCCGAGCATCCAGAGTTCGTAGGGTATCAGAGCGGAATAAGTCAAGAACACCGCATAGAGCGCGGCGTCAACGCGCAGCAGACGCAGAAACCGCTGGCGCGAGAGCCCGACGAGGATCAAGACGCTCGAGCCGGTCAGGCCCATCTTGAGCGTGGCGAACATCGCCGGATCGCCGTTGACGACCAAGGCCATCACCGGGTTCACCTCGAACGCGCCGCGTTCCAGGAGCAGCAAGGTCAGCGCGGCATCGGTGACGCTCAGCAGCAAAATGCCGATGGACACCGCGAGCAGGTGGGTCGAATACCAGTCGAGCGACCAAACATAACAAGTCCCGTCCGGACGTCGCGGCGTGCGCCGACGCGGCCGAAAACCGCCATAGATGATCGACCAGACGATCCGGCTCCGGCGTTCGCGGCGCCCGCGCCGATCATGAAGCACGCCGGGCGCCAGCTGGGGGAGGCCGCGCAGTTGGTGCACGACGCGGTTGTTCGTAGTTGTCAGTGCCATATCGACACTATCCCGGGATGCGAGCCGTGCCGGCAAGCCCGATTGATCATAAGTCGCGCCGTCGACAGGATAACTTCTCAGCGTGCGCTTTGCAGCGTGCCCGCGGCGGTTATGTCCGCCGCCTTGCGCAAAGTTCCGCCGCGTCACGCACGTTTGCCGCCTCGCGCACGTCCGCCGCCTCGCGCATGTCCGCCGCCTCGCGCACGTCCGCCGCCTCGCGCACGTCCGGCGCGTCGCGCACATCTGCCGCCTCGCGCACATCTGCCGCCTCGCGCACATCTGCCGCCTCGCGCACGTCCGCCGAGTCACGCACGTCCGGCGCCTCGCGCACGTCCGGCGCGTCGCGACCGGGGCAGTCATGCACCGGCCGACCCCTTGACAGGGTCGCGACGCAAGGGCTGGCACATGCAATGCACGGAGCCACCGCCGTGACCGATCATGGACACGTCGGGGTCATACACGGTCAACCCCTCGGCCCGGCAGGCCGCGATGAGCTTACGGCTGGTCGCGGGCACGAGCACGCGCTCGGCGCCGAGCGAGACCACGTTGGTCCCCATCTGCATCGCGTCGCCGTAGGAAATCGGCAGGGCACGAATATCCTTGGATTCGAGCCAACGCAGCAGCTCCGGTTCCACGGCCTCCACGCAGACGACGGCGAGCCCCTCGGCCAGCATGCCCATCTGCACGTCGAGGTGCAGGAAATGCGCATCGAACTCATACACGTGGAGCTCCCAGCCCTCTTGCTCGAACCAGGACTGGAGCTGGCGCACGGCGGGCTCGATCGAACGCTCACCCGAGTAGCCGCAGATCGCGACGCCGGGTTTCAAGACCATGAAATCCCCGCCCTCGACGTTGCCGGCCGTGACCAGGTCGTAAACCGGAATGCCGGCGTCGAGATAAAACTCCAAGCACGCCGCGTATTCCCCGCGCCGATAGGGTTTTTGCAGCTGCATGATCACCGCACCCCAGGGGGTCATGACGCTGCTGTCGCGCGCGAAGATCTGGTACGGCAAGAGCGCGTCCGGCGCAAGTCCGTGAACCCTGACCTGCGCCTGGGCATAGGCGTCGAGCATCTCGTCGTATTGGCGTCGCGCGGTCGCTCGGTCGAACTGAAGCCCGATGCGCTTCGCACGCTGCGCGACCGCGTTGCCGGCCTGCCAGGTGAAGTGATCGATCGGGCCGACCAGCACGTCGCGCAGCACACCGTACTCGCTGTCGACACCCCAGGCGCCGGCCCGGGGCGTACCGCCGCCGTCCTGCCGCTTCCGTAACGGAATGTTCATCGAAGCTCCTTGGCAACCGGATCCGGGTCATCGGCAACGCCGAGCACGGCGTGCAGCAGGACGTCGGCGCCGGCGCCGAGATCCGCCGGGGTCGCCGCTTCGGCTTCGTTGTGGCTCAAGCCCCCGCTGCAAGGGACGAAGATCATCGCAGTCGGCGCAAATTGCGCCGTGTGCAGCGAATCATGGCCCGCACCGCTCACGATCTTCGCCCGCTTGAGACCGAGATCGGCGGCGCAGCGCACGACGCGCTCGACGAGCTCCGCATCGAAGCGCGTGGGCGGCATGTGCCAGATCTTGTCGATCCGCGAGTCGATCCGGTGGGTTTGCGCGCTGCGTGACACGAGCTCACGAAACTCCGCGACCATGGCCTCGAGCACCGCCTGCTCCGGGTGGCGCAGGTCCACCGCGATCACGAGCCGCTCGGGGACCGTGTTGCGCGATCCGGGCGAGGCCTTGACGTCACCGATCGTGGCGCGGCCCCAGGGCGCCTCACGGCCCGCCAACGCGAACACGCCCTCGATGATCGGGCAGGCCGCGCGCCAGGGATCTCGCCGGGATTCCATGGGCGTCGGCCCGGCGTGACAAGACGCCCCCTCGAGCGTCACGTCGAACCAATAGGCGCCCTGGATGCCCGTCACGGCCCCGATGGTGGTCGCGGTCTGCTCGAGGATCGGCCCCTGTTCGATGTGCGCCTCGAACATGGCGCGGAACGCGCGCGGGCGTGCAGGCGCCGAGCCACGGTAACCGATCCGATCGAGTTCGTCGTCGAACCGGCGCCCGGACTTGTCGGTGCGCGAGTAGGCATAGTCGAGATCGTAGGTGCCCGCCACCACGCCCGAGCCCAGCATGGCGGGCGCGAACCGGCAGCCCTCCTCGTTGGTCCAGCACGCCACCTCCACGGAGCGCGCCGTCGTCAGGCCGTGATCGTTGAGCGTGCGCAGCACCTCGAGGCCGGCGAGCACGCCATACACGCCGTCGAAGCGGCCGCCGGTCGGCTGGGTGTCCAGATGGCTGCCGATCAGCACGGGATCGAGGCTCGGATTCCGGCCGGCCCGGCGCAGGAAGATGTTGCCAACCTCGTCGATCACGACGCTGCAGCCGAGCGCGCGGCCCCACTCGACGAACAGGTCCCGGCCCGTCTTGTCCTCGTCGGTGAGCGCCTGCCGATTGCATCCGCCGCGCGGCGTCGCGCCGATCTCAGCCATGGACATGAGGCTGTTCCAGAGCCGCGCGCGATCGACGCGCAGGGCGGAAATCTTCTCTGGATTGGTCTTCTGCTCTTGCACGATCCTATGCTCCTCAAGGGTCAAGGCCCATGCGCCTGAAAGGTCGAGGTTCATGCGCCTGAAGGGTCAAGGGCGCATCGCCAGCACGCGCTCGCTTTCGTCAATCGCCGTGGCCTCGCAGGACGGATCGTACGTCCGTGCGAGCAGCAGATAGACCGCGGCCGAGACGGCGAGACCCACGAGCCAGCCCACGTCGACGCCGCCGAGCGCGCGCGCCGCAGGCCCGGTGTAAATATCCGGCAGCACGAAGAACGGCAGCGTCGCCGCGAATCCGACCCCGTATGCGATGAGGCCGCGCGAACCCCAGGCGCCGTAGATGCCGTGCGGTTGGAAAAATTCGGTGATCGCATAGCGCCCCCGGCGGACGACAAAATAGTCGGTCAGGTTGATGGCGGTCCAGGGCACGAGCAGGTATAGCATGATCGTGAGCACCGCGTAGACGAGCGGAATCGAACCGCTGTCGATCGAAAAGCTCACGGCCAGCGTGACCGCGGTCAGCGCGGCCACCGCGATCACGCGCAGCGGCGGGGTCGGCCGGATCCCGAACAGGGAATTGAGGGCCGTGACGACGGTGAGCATCCCGCTATAGGCGTTCAAACCGATCGTCGCGACCAGCGCAACGACCGAGGCCAGCGCAAGCAACAGTCCAAAGTGCGGCAGCAGCGCGTTGCCCGCGTCGTACAGGGCCACGAGCCCGTCATTGGCGCCGAGCCGCGTCGCGAGCCAGCCGCCGAGCGCGATGAGCCAGATGGCAGAGCTCGAGGCCCCGGCGAAGACCGCCGCAATGATGGCCCGCGGATCGCTGTACCGGGGCAGGTAGCGCGAGTAGTCCGACACCGACGGCGCATAGGTGATGTTGAAGCTCGCGCTCGCCGAGAATTGTGCGCAGAAGCCGACCCAGGTGAACGTGCCCGGCTGCAGATGCGAGGCCGGGATGCGGCCGGCCAGGAGCGCGATCGAGAGCAGCGTGTAGAGCGGCAGGCAGAGCACGAAGCACCAGCGAAACACCCGGTGGAGCCAGTCGTACCCGTAGATCGCGAGCAGCCCGCCGGCCGCCGCCGCGAGAGTGGCGACCGCCGGTTCGTTCCAGCCGAGGATCCCGTGCAGTCCATGCGCCGTGAGCACGCAGTTCGCCACGTTGAAACCCACGAACGTGAACAAGGTGCCGATCAGCACGACCACGACGCCGCGAAAACCGAACTGCGCGCGTGACTGGATCATCTGCGGCAGGCCGAGCTCGGCGCCCTGCGACGCGTGGCAGGCGACGAACAGCGTGCCGAAGAGGATTCCCAGCGCGCCCGAGAGCGCGGTGTAGCCGCAGGACAGGCCCATGCTCGGCCCGACGAAGCCGATCGCGACCGTGAAGAAGTGGAAGTTGCCGAGAAACCAGAACGGCACCTGGTCGATGACACGGCCGTGGCGTTCGCGCTCGGGCACATAATCGATGGATTTGTCTTCTATGGCCATGGTCTCGCGTCCGCAGGGGGAAACCTCGCGGAATTCGTTCGGGCGAACCTTGAGTTAATCACATTAACCGCAAAGCCAAATTAACCAATCCGGCTGCCGCGCGCAAGATATAATCCAGCCCATGAAGCGCAGCAAGCCATCCGGCAGATCGTCTTCCGGCAAATCCTCGATACCGACGCGCGAAAGGATCCTCGACGAGGTCGAAGGCTTGATCGCCTCGAAGGGCGTCTACGGTTTCAAACTGCGCGACGTCGCGGAGCCCTTGGATGTCAGGGTGCCCGCGATCTACAAGCATTACAAGAGCCGCGACGACGTGCTCGTCGAAGTGTCGCGGCGTTTCATCGCCCTGCTCGCCGATCAGTTCCAGCCGCTGCCAGGCGCCGATCCGTCGGCGGCGCTGCGAGCGGCCCTCAACCGCTTCGTCGAGTTCAAGATGCTGCATCCCGCCTACGTGCGGCTCGCGCTCGTCGACTTCGCGTCGCCTGGCGGCGGCATGGACTACGTCAAGGTCGCCGCGGGGGGCTCGTTCGAGGACAATTTCTCGAACGGACCGCTCGCGGCGATGCACGCGCGGCTGCGCCGGCTGCTGCGCGCGGGCGTGCGGGCGAGGCAGTTCCGGCGCGTCGACCCGACCGATTTCTACCGCGTCGTGAAGTCCGCGCTCTTGATCAGGCTCGTATTCCCGAACGATTCGTTGCTGCTGCGCCGGCCGGCTCCAAAGGACCTGCGCGCGGTGCAGGCCTGGCTGTGGGACATGGCGGCGGGCTACCTCGCGGTCCGGACACCGGGATAGAGAATCACGACATCGAGATCACCACTCGAGGCTGATGGGGAATTCAAGGCTGATGGTGCGCTCGAGGCTGATGGGCCACTCAAGACTGGTGGGGCACCCGAGGCTGATGGGCACTCGAGGCTGAGGGGCACTCACGGCTGATGGTGCCCCGGGCCGGAATCGAACCGGCGACCTAACGCTTAGGAGGCATTCGCTCTATCCACTGAGCTACCGGGGCCGCGCTGCGGGGCGCATCGACGCGAAAAAAGGCCGGGTCCGCGGCGGAACTCCGGCCTTCAAATCTGGTGGAGGAGAAGGGGATCGAACCCTCGACCTTCGCATTGCGAACGCGACGCTCTCCCAACTGAGCTACTCCCCCTCGAGAAAAGGGGCCCCTTCGAAGGCGCCCGATACTAGCAGAAATCAGTACGCAAGATGCAACAGCGAAGTGTGACCGATCCGCGGCACCGTCACGGCGTAAAGCGTCCGCCCGGTCCCGGCCGGGACCGGCGGAATCGCCGGTTCGCCGCAGAGCGCAGCAACGATGGCCGGCACCACCGGGCTCGGCACCAGGACGAGCACGTGGCCGCCCCGCTGTTCGCGCAGCACCCGGCTGGCGAGTCCGCTCGGGTCATCGGTCGATGCCTCGATCGGGGTGAGCCCGAGCGCCGCTGCCAGCGGCGCGACATCGAGCCGGCTTGCGGCCAAGGGTGCGACGTAGATTGCAGTGAGCCCGCCGGGTCCCGCGGAATCACCGAACACGTGCGCGAGCAGCAGCGCTGCGGTGCCGTCGCCGGCGGCGAGCGCCGGAACGTTCATGACCACGACCGTCGTGGAATGGGCCGTGCTCCAGAGCCAGCTCGCGAAACTCACCACGACGGCGGCCGCGATGCCTGCAAGCCACAGCGGCGTGAGAAACGGCTTGCGCTTGAGACTCACGTAGCTCTTTCGGAGTTCATCGCTCACCATATCGGAATGATAGCAAGTCCGACCATCGTGATCCTGGCAGCGGGCCACTCGCGCCGCCTCGGCTGCCCCAAGGCACTTGCGCGCGTGCATGGCGCGAGCCTGCTGCGCCGGACCGCGCGTCTGCTCGCGCCCTTGACGTGTGCCGCGCTGGTGGTGATCGTTCCGCCCAAGTGCGGGCGCTACCTGCGCGAACTGCGCGGCTGCCGGGTGCGCCTGCTCCGGAACCCGGGGCGCGGCGAAGGACTCGCCGCCTCGGTGCGGCTCGGTGTGCGAAGCGCGCGGTATGCGCCGGCCGCGCTGCTCGTACCCGCAGACCTCTCCGCGCTGTCCCGGTCCGAGATCGCGCGCCTGATCGGACGCTGGCGCGCGGGCCGCCGGCGCCTCGTGGCGCGGCGCATCGACGCTGCCGGCGGCAGCGGCCGGCGCGGCGGCGCCTCAGGAGGCACCCCGCTGATCCTGCCCAAACGCTTCTATGCCGCCGCCCTCGCGCTGCGCGGCGACACGGGCCTGCGGGCCGTCGTCGCGGCCCTCGCAGATGCTGACCGCAGGCTCGTCTCCATGCCCTCGGCGGCGGCCGATGTCGACACGCCGGAAGATCTCGCCCGGGCGCGCCGCGAGAGTTTGTCTGCCGCTCAGGGCGCCGGTGTCTGGACGAGCCGGTAGCCGACCGCGGTTTCCGTAACGATGTGCTTGGGACGCGCCGGATCCGCCTCGAGCTTCTGCCGAAGGTGGCCCATGTACACGCGCACGTAATGACCGTGCTCGGCATGCGAAGGGCCCCAGACCTCGCGCAGGATCTGTCGATGCGTCAAAACCTTCCCGGCATTGCTGACGAGCAGGCAGAGGAGCCGGTACTCGATCGGCGTGAGGTGCACGGGCTGCGTGCCCTTCTGCACGCTGCGCAGCTTGAGATCGACGCGCACGTCGCCGAAGTCGAACGTCGAGCCCGCGGTCGTTCCCGCCTCCAGACGCCGGCGCGAGGCCACGCGCACGCGCGCGAGCAGCTCGCCGACGCCGAAGGGCTTGCTGAGATAATCGTCGGCCCCGGCATCGAGGGCCGCAATTTTGTCCTGCTCGTTGACACGCGCCGAGAGCACGATCACGGGCACCTTGGACCAACTGCGCAAATCCCGCAGCAACTCCATGCCGTCGCCGTCCGGCAGGCCGAGGTCGAGAATCACGAGATCGGGCTTGCGCGTGCCCGCATCGGCGAGACCCTGGCGCAAGCTCTCGCTCTCGTACACGTCCCAGCCCTCCGCCTCGAGCGCCGTGCGCACGAAGCGCCGGATCTGCCGCTCATCCTCGATCAGGACGGCGACCGGATTGTGGTCAGACATGGACTGCGCGGTCGCCCTCGGGCGCGCCGGCAGCGGTCTCGTCCGCGGCGGGCGGCGGCCGGCCGAGCGGCAGCGTGAAGGTGAAAATCGCACCGCCGCCGTGACGGTTGCTCGCGGTGATCCTGCCACCGTGTGACTCGACGATCGCGCGACAGATGGCAAGGCCGAGGCCGACGCCGGGCGTCGCCGACTCGCGCTCCCCGCGCGTGAACTTCTGGAACACCGCCTCCTCGCGGCCCGGCGGCAGACCCGGTCCCGCGTCGCTCAAAGAGACGCTGAGCCGGTCGCCCTTCACCTCCGCGGAGAGCGTCACGTGGCTGCCCGGCGGCGTATATTTCGAGGCGTTCTCGAGCAGGTTCACGAGCACGCGCTCGATCAGCAGCGCATCGAACTGCACGAGGGGCAGGTCGCGCTGCAGGCGCAGGTCGACCGGATGCTGCTTGAGGACGCTGCGGGCGGCATTCAATGCGGAACCGACGACCTCCTCGAACGGCTGCCAGGCGAGGTTCAGCTTCACGCCGCCGCTTTCGATCCGCGCCATGTCGAGCAGGTTGCTGACCAGCGTGCTCATGCGGCGCGCCTCGTCCTTGATCGCGTCGGCGATGTCCAGCTGATCGGCCGACAGCGGCGGCCGCGTCATCGACAGCGACTCGGCCAGCCCGATGAGGACCGTGAGCGGCGTGCGCAGATCATGGGACAGCGCCGCGAGCAGGGAATTGCGCAGGCGCTCCGATTCCATGCGCACGAGCGCATCCTGCGCGACCCCGACGTAATGGACGCGCTCGAGGGCGATCGCGATCAGCGCCGCAAAGGTGTCGAGCAGCTGGCGCTGTTCCGGAATCTGCAACAGCCGGCGGTTGTTGGCCTTGACCGCGAGCACGCCGCGGGCCTGGATGGGCGCGCGCAGCGGCAGGTACAGGACCTCGCTGCCCGGCAGCGTGTCGGTGCCGAAGCCCGCGGGCTGGCTCTTGTCGAACGCCCACTGTGCGATGCCGAGATCGACGCTGAGCGGCGAGGCATCGATCGGCGAGACCGCGAGCTTGCCGGACGAGTCCGGCAGCAGCAGCGCCGCGGTCGCGCGAAAGGTGCGCTCGATCGACTCATCGCCGATCGCCAGCACCTGGTCGGTCTGCACGGCGCCCGAGAGGTCTCGCGCGATCTCGTAAAGGGAGCGGGCGCGCTCCTCGCGATGCGCGGCGACACGCGCCTGAAAGCGCAAACCCGCGGTGAGCTGCCCCGTGATGAGGCCCACTGCGAGCATCACGGCGAAGGTGAGCAGGTACTGCACGTCGCTGACCGCGAACGAGAAGCGCGGCGGAACGAAGAAGAAGTCGAAGGACATGACACTCAAGACCGCGGCGAACGCGGCCGGCCCGCGCCCGAAACGCACGGCGATGAGCACCACGCTCAGCAGGAACACCGCGACGATGTTGGCGCGATCCAACTGCCGCGCGAGCGGCAGCGCCAAGACGGTCACGGCGACACAGGCGAGCGCCGCCCACAGATAGCGCAGGCGTTTGCGCTTGCGCCGCTCGCCTGACTCCGCGCCGGGCAGCGGCGGCAGGCGCGCGCCGTTCGCGGCGGCTTCGGCGGGTTTTTCCGCACGGCCGATCTCGACCAGATCGATGTCCGGGGCGAGCATCGCGAGCCGCTGGCCGGCTGAGCGCTGCCAGGGCCAGAGGCCCCGAGTGGCATCGCGGCCAATCACGAGCTTGGACAAATTGTGGCTGCGCGCATAGTCGATCACGCTCTCCGGCACGTGCGGACTTGCGATCACGGCCGTGACGGCGCCGA
>Ga0209611_10013908_pt1 | contig 10913 bp, 9 predicted proteins | sample S1TSphgellanicum_3_FD_187693 | JGI IMG/M metagenome (GOLD analysis project Ga0209611, IMG submission 187693) | Host-associated microbial communities from peat moss isolated from Minnesota, USA - S1T2_Fc - Sphagnum magellanicum MG (SPAdes) (version 2) | ecosystem: Host-associated > Plants > Peat...
TCGAACCGCAACGACTGGCGACCGAGCAGGAACCTCCGAGCGATGCAGGGCCGAGGTGTTACAGACTGCATACACAGCGACGCGTGTCGCCGCACAAGATGTAATCGGGCTGTCACCCGCAATTGGCATCTTCCCGGCGCACCGCAACCACTCCGCCTCCACGACCTGAGCGATGTCCGACGATCTCGCGCCCGACGACCGCGTCCCGCTGCACCAGCCCGCGCGCGAGCTGACGCGCCGGGAGATGCTGCGTGCCGCAGGCGGACTCACGTTCCTGGCGCTCGTGCCCACGGGCGGACGGGCGTTCCCGTTTGCATTGCCTGCCGCGACGCCGGAGACGACGGCCGCGCCACTGCTGTTCACGGCGCTCCCGTACATCCAGCCCGGCGACAGCAGCCGACTGATCGCCGGCGCCGAGTCGGTCGTGGTGGCATGGCAGACGGAGCCCCGGGCATCGACGTTCACCGTGGAGTACGGACCGACGACGACGTACGGGCGGACGGCTGCGGTCGCGGTGGCGCCACGTCCCGGGCCGACGCCCGAGGACGGGCATCTGAACTACACCGCGGCGCTGATGGCGCTCGACCTGGGGCGCACGTATCGGTACCGCGTGCGCGAGGGGGGGCGCACCGTCGTCGAGGGGTACTTCACGACGCGGAAGCCGCGAGGGACGCCGATCCGGTTCGTCGCGTTCGGCGACAACTCGTACGGCGATCCCGGGCAGCGCGCGATCGCGTGGTATGCCTATCAGGCGCGGCCGGACTTCGTCATGAATACCGGTGACAACGTCTACGAGAGTGGACTCGATAGCGAGTACATCAAGTACTTCTTCCCGGTCTACAACACCGACGTCGGTGGCCCGACGACCGGTGCGCCACTGATTCGCACGGTGCCGTTCTACACGGTGCTGGCGAACCACGACTGCCACGGCAAGGATGCGAACAAGCATCCGGTCGCCGACCTCGCGAAGTCGCCGGACGCGCTCGGGTACTTCACCGCGATGCACCTCCCGCTGAACGGTCCGACCGCGCCGCCGCAGCCGATGCCGCTCGTCGGCGATCCGGCCGCGTTTCTCGCGTCGGCCGGGTCGCGGTATCCGCGGATGGGGACGTACTCGTTCGACTACGGCGACGCGCACTTCCTCTGCCTCGACTCCAACGTCTACGTCGATCCGACCGATCCGGGGTGGGTCACGTTCATCGAGCAGGATCTCGCATCGACCGACGCGACGTGGAAGATCGTCGTCTATCACCATCCTGCGTTCAACGCCGGCAACGAGCACTACACCGAGCAGCAGCTCCGCGTCCTCGCGCCGCAACTGGAGCAGCTCGGCGTCTCGCTCGTGCTGAACGGGCACGAGCACATCTATCAGCGCAGCAAGCCGTTCACGTTTCTGCCGGACGGCCCTGGTGGGGCACGGGACGTGGGGAGCGGGCACCGCATGGTGCACGGCCGATTCACGGTCGACAACGCGTACGACGGGACGCACGTGACGACGCCGAAGGGGATCATCTACGTCACGACGGGCGCCGGCGGGAAGGAACTCTACGACCCCGGGTTCAGCACCGCCCCGGAGAAGTGGCTGCATGCGGAGGACGACAACGTCGCGTATGTGGCGCGGATGTTCACCGACCTGCACTCGTTTACCGTGATCGAGATCGACGGCGGGACGCTGACCCTGCGGCAGATCGACGAACACAACGTCGAGGTCGACCGGATCCGGATCACGAAGGTCTGACCGGGACGGGGTGATCGCGACGGTGCGATCACCGACGTGTGGCGCCGCCCGCTACCAGCCGCGGGTGCCGGGCGCGCCCTTGAACGGGCCGACGATGTCCGGGGTGATCCAGCCGCCGTAGAAATCGCCGGGTTGCGGCGTGACGACGACGCCGTCGACGGTGCAGCGGTCCATCGCCGAGGGATAGAACGCGACTGCGTCGCGGATTGCGGCGTAGGTCGCGCTCGGCGTCCGATAGGTCCACGCGCCGCGCGGCGCCGAGCGGCCGCCGGCGGCGACGTCGTAGTAGGCGGCGCTCCCCTTCCATTCGCACCAGCTCTCGCCCGCCCGTGATGGTGTGAGGACGCCGGCGACGATATCCGCGAGCGGGATGTAGTAGACCGGCGGATGACTGGTCTCGAGGATCCGCATCGCGCGGCTCGAGTCGGCGATGGTGACGCCGCCCAGTTCGACCGTGATGCGCCTGGTCGACGGCTCGAGCCGAGGCGGTCGCGGGTAATCCCAGACGCTTTCGCGCCCGGGGCCGGGATCGGGTCGAGCGGCGGGACGAGGGAGCCGGTCGGGGGGCGTGGACATCGCGTGAACGAACGGGGCCAGGCGCCGATTTGTTTCTGCGGCGCGCGCATCCACGTGGATCAGTGGGAGACGATGCCCGCCGTCCGGGGATCGCGCCCTAAACGGCCGCGTGCAACGGCACGCGCGGATGCGGCGGGTCATTCACGACCGCATCGGGCAGAAGGCCGTCCGCGTAGCGCGTCAGCACCTCGCCCAGATAGGTCACGGTGCCGGCCAGCGTCAGGTCCGTTGCTCCGGCGATATGCGGTGTCACGACGATCAGCGGCTCGGCGAGGAGTGGGTTGTCTGGCAAGACGGGTTCATCCTTCACGACATCGAGCCCCGCCGCGTAGAGGTGTCCGCTTCGGACTGCGGCCAGCAGCGCGGTCTCATCGACGAGGATGCCGCGCGCGACGTTGATCAGCACGGCGCCCTGTTTCATCGCCTTGAGCACGGCGGCATCGATCAGGTTGGCGTTTTCCTTCGTGCCGGGCACGGCGAGCACGACGTAGTCGGCGGCCGCCACCGCCTCGTGTAATGCATCGCTCCCGTATGCCTTCACGCCGGCTGGCGCGCGCTCGGGGTGGCCATCGACGCCTGTCAGCACCATGCCGAATCCGCGCAACCGTTCGACGAGCAGATCGCCAATGCCGCCGAGTCCGACGATGCAGACGGTCTTGCCAACGAGCGCCTTGTTGATCTGGGGCTTCTCGGGACGCGGCGTGGTGCGGTCACGCGTGAACGCCAGCTCCGCATTCAGTCGGCGTGACGCCGCGAGCATCAGCAGCACGGCGAGCTCCGCGACCGATTCGCCGTTGCCGGTCCTGGTCGTCGGTGCCGGCGCGACGAAGATGCCGGCCGCGGTCGCCGCCGCCAGATCGATCCGCTCGTATCCCGCGGAGGCGGTCTGCACGAGGCCGAGCTTCGTCTGCCCCTCGAACTCACGGGCGCCCGCTGGGCCGACGACGATCAGGACGTCGAGATCGAGTGCGGGTGCCGCTGCGCCGGGCCGCCACTCGAGGAACTCGTCGCCGGGGTGCGTGGCCCGCAGCTGCCGCACGAGCTCCTGCGAGTACATGTCCCGCTGACCGAGATAGCCGACCTTCACGGTGCACTCCATTCATAAACGGGGGTCCCGCGCATGGATCCAGCGCTCCGTCCCGCCCTCGACCAATGCACGTCTGTGGCCAATCCGACGATGACGCCGGCACATGGATGAGTCCGACGCGACGTCGACCGCCCCCGGAACGCGCGAGAGGCAGGCTCAACCGCGCGTGAAGCGACAAATTTTCTGAAGATTTATCGGCGCAATTCCGGCCAAGATGGGCTCATGAGATGACGCTAATCTTTGTAATCGCAGCGATTAGTCGCCGTTCAGACGACTCGAATCACGGGTGCCGACTGGCGTCTCGCGTAGTTGACTGACGGTCACAGGCGCAGTCGTGGCGACCGGTCAGTGTGGCTATGGTCGTGCCCGTCTGCTCGCCTTGCGTCCACCTCAGGCATTCCCGATCTTCCCAGCCATGACAGCGCCGACGTCCACCGACCCCTACGATATGCACCCCGGCTTTGTCGCCGCGGTGGCGTCGATGGATGAGGCTCATGCCGACTGGGCCGCGACGCGTGCGGGGCTCGAGACGCTGCGGCTCGTCGCGCTCTGGGCGGCGGCGCGCGACTACACGTTTCAGCGGCCGGTGCGCGCGCTCCACGCGGCGCAGACGCTGATCGACCGCGTCGAGGTCGGACCGACGCGTCGCTTCCTCGAGCGGATCGTCGGCGCCACGACGGTCGGGTGGGGTACGGACGCGGGGCGCGTCGGGACGGCGATCCTCGCCTATGCACACCACCTGCAGGATCGCGAGCGCTACGTCCTGGCCGCCGACGTCTTCGAGGCGTTCATCCGCCAGGCGCGGCTGGAGGACGATCTCGAGATGGTGCCGAACGCGTACCTCAGGCTCGCGTATTGTCGCCGCATGCTCGGCACGCACGCCGCCGCGACGATCGCGTACGCCGCGGCCGAGCGCTACGGGCGCGACGCCGGCGACCTGCGGGTCGTCGTGCTCGCGCGACTCGGCGCCGCGAACGTCATGCGCCAGCGCGGCAACTATCCGGCGGCCGCTGCGGCGATGGACGCGGTGATCGTCGAGGTGGAGACGCTGATCGCCGAGTCGCCGAGCACGGCACTGACCGACGCGCTCGCGCGCGCCAAGCATGATCGCGGCACGGTGGCTGCCGGGCAGAGCGACTACGCCCGCGCGCTGACGATGTACTACGCCGCGGTGCACCTCTACGAGGACGAGCTGCTGCGCGAGCGCGTGCTCGTCGACCTCGCCACGCTCTGCGCGGACACGGGGCTCCGCGAGTCCGCTCGCGATGCGTATCTCGTCGCCTGGCGGGGCGGCCGCGAGGAGAACAACCGGCAGTTCGCGGCGACGAACCTGATCCGGCTCGCCTTCCTCGATGATCGCGAGACGGAGTTCGAGCAGTTTCGACGCGCGCTCGTCCCGGCGGAACTGCAGCCCCGGCTCGAGCCGTACTACCATCTCTATTGCGGGCAGGGGTTGGCGCACTTCGGCCGACTCGAGGCGGCGCGTGCCGCGCTCACCCGCGCCATCGACGTCGGGCAGCGCCACGAGATCCACGAGGCGGTGATGCAGGCCGATGAGGCGCTCCGCCAGCTCGATGCGACCGAATCGTTTGCGCGGTCGGCGGCGGGCGAGTCGCGCGACGCGCTCGAAGCGGCGAACGCGCTGATCGCCGCCGGGCGTCCTCGGCAGCCAGCGAGCCCGCCGGCGTACACTGGGCAGGCGGTCGACGATGTCGTGAGCGGTCTGCGCGAACTGCGCGAACGCGTACTCGTGAACGCGTAGCGTAGGCGTACTGGCGCGCAGCGTACGCGTAGCGTACGCGTCGCGCGCGTCGCCGGCGCGTCAGGGCAGCCGCGCGACCCAGGCGGTCGGCGCGAGGACCTCGCCGACGTAAAACGCCCCAAAGTCCGCGTACTGCGCGCTCACCTCGTCGAACCGCATGTCGGTGACGAGGCGCTTGAACTCGAGCGGGTCGCGCGCGAAGAGCGTCACGCCCCACTCCCACGCGTCGAGTCCGATCGCGCCGGTGATGATCTGCTGGACGCGTCCGTGATAGCGTCGCCCGGTCAGCCCGTGCGCCTGCATCAGCCGGCTCCGTTCCTCGAGCGGGAGTGCGTACCAGTTCTGCCCGACGGCGCGGCGCTTGGACATCGGATAGAAGGAGATGAACGGCATGTCGGCCGGGAGCGGCGGATAGAGCCGACGGGTAACGAACGGCGTCTCGCGCTCTGTGGCCACGCGGGCGGCGAGCGCGTCGACCGCGGCGGCGCTCTCCGTCTCGCTGTCCGTCATGCCCGCCAGCGCGCGCTCCCTGGCGACGGTGGCGGTCAGCTGGTAGAGGCCAGCCTCGGTGATGCTCAGAAAACTGTAGACCGGTGCGAACCGGTCGAGCAGCGGCTCGGCGAGCAGGCGTCGCTGCGCGTCGCGGAGCGCCTCGAGCGTTGGGCGGAAATGGACGAACATCACATCGGCGACCGACCCGGTGAGCTCGGCGACGACGGTCCATCCGCCGCCGACGGGCGCGGCCAGCTCGTCGAGCGCCGCCGCGAGCTTCGTGCCCTGGATCACGCGTTCCTCGGCCGCGAGCTCGCGGAACGCGGCCGGGACGATCCGGTAGATCTGGTGGAGGGCATACCATCCTTCGACCGTCGCCGGGGGCATCGCGGGCACCGTCATCCGCGGAAATTACCGCGGCGCCGAGGGTCTTGCCCGTCCCACGCGTGCGGGAACATTCTGCATCCGGCGCAATATCACGCGGTATCACGGGAGTCGCGGGACGCGCGGGCGGACCGCGGCCGTGCCCCATGGGCACCCACTCGTACCGGCAAGGAGCGCGCGATGCATCGTCCGATCGTCAGACCGTTGCTCACCCTCTCCCTCGTGGCGCTCGCCTCGGCGTGCGCCACCAAGCCCGGCGATCGGCCGGAGCCCGTGGTGATCCAGGTGGTGAACAACCTGCCGCTCGCCGGCAGCCTGACCGTCTACATCACGACGGGCCCGTCATCGAAGCAGCTGCTCGGGTTCGTGAACCCGCGGGACAGCGCCGAGTTCACGTTCAAGCCGTACAGCTCGGGGCAGTACTACCGGCTGATCGCGCAGCAGCAGCTCAAGCGGCCGGTGATCTCGGAGCGGTTCAACCTGATCCCGCCGCAGGATCACATCGTCTACTGGCGGCTCTTTCAGAACTCGATCGTGCTCTTCCAGAAGGCGCCGGACAGCGTGGACCTGAACAACCCGGCGGTCGGCCGTCGCGTGCCGCCGCCGCCGACCGCGCCGCCCGACAGCACGAGCTGACGCGCGGGTTGGATCGCTCCGGGTCGTCGCGCCGTCAGCGCGCGGGGACCCACGCGAGGCCGTCGGGCTCGCGCCCGGCGGCGATATGGCTCGCGACGGTCAGCGTGCGGAGGTCGATGACGGCGACGTAGTCGTCGGGCGTGCAGGCGACGAATGCGCGAGCGCCGTCGGGCGGGATGACGATCCCGGCGGCGCCGTGGCCGACGGGCACGCGTCTCACAACGGCGCGCGAGTCGGCGTCGAGGACGACGAGGTCCGGCCCGGCAAGGGTCGACACGAGCACGCGCTGGCCGTCGGGCGTGAACTTGAGGCGGTTCGCGCCGCGCACATTGGGGCTCAGCGTCGCGGTGACGCGCTTCGTCGCGAGGTCGATGACGGAGATCGTCCCATCCTCGGCGTTCGCGACCCAGACCTCCTTCTGGTCCGGCGCGACGTCGAATCCTTCCGAGCCGTTGCCGACGCGGACGACGGTCTCGTGCCAGTCGGTGCGTGGGCCGGGAGGCGGCCCGCCGGGGGCGCCGGCAGCGGGCGGACCATTGCCGGGTGGCGCGCCGGGTGGCGCGCCGGGTGGCGCGCCGGGGTCGCCGCCGGGCGGGCCGCCCGGCGGGCCGCCCGGCGCGCGCATCGCCGCCTGCTCGATGATGCTGACGGTGCCCGAGTTGACGTTCGTCGTGATGATCAGCTTCGCGTCGGCCGAGACGTAGATCATGTGCGTGCGGTCCTGGCCGGTGCCGAGGATCCAGTCGACGGTGTGGGTCGCCGGGTCGACGCGTCCGATCGCCTTGGCCGCTTCGGCGGTGAACCAGGGCTTGCCGTCGGCGAACGCCAGGCCGTGCGGGCCGCGCAGCGCGCCGAGCTCGATCGACGGCTGGGCCGACCGGGCGACGAGATCGACGACGGCGAGCGTGTTGTAGGCACCGCCGCCGTAGTTCGAGACGTAGGCGGTGCGACCGTCGGCGGACGCGATCACCTCATGTGGGTCGTGGCCGACGGGGACGCGCGCGACGACCGCGAGGCTCGCGCCGTCGACGATCGCGAGCGTCTGCTCCCGCTTGGAGAGGACGAGCAGGGTCCCCGGCGCAGGTGGCGCCATGGTCTGCGCCCCGATGACGCCGGCGATGGCGATCGAACCCGCCATCGCCGACGTCACCAGCAGTTGCATGGTGGTGGCTACCAGATCTTCGGTTGGTCGGCGGCTGGGCGGACCATCGGATCGCCGTCCTTGCAGCCCCACGCAGCCTTGAACTCCGGCATGTTGCTGAGCGGGCCGTTGGTGCGCCACTTGTTCGGCGAGTGGTAATCGAGCTTGACGAGGAGCCGCGAATAGGCCGGCCGATCGAGCTCGCGCCAGACCTGCGCCCACGCAAGGAAGAAGCGCTGTTCCGGGGTGAACCCGTCGATCAGCGGGCGCGGGCCGTTGCCGAGGGCCTTTTCCATCGCCGAGTAGGCGACGGTGAGGCCGCCGAAGTCGGCGATGTTCTCGCCGAGGGTCAGCTTGCCGTCGACGTGGGTGGCGGTGTCGAGGACGGTGTAGAGCGAGAACTGGTTGGAGATCTTCGCCGCCTCCACCTTGTACTTGTCGGCGTCCGATGGCGCCCACCAGTCGCGCAGGTTGCCGTGTTCGTCGTATTGGCGCCCCTGGTCGTCGAACCCGTGCGTCATCTCGTGGCCGATGACGGCGCCCATCGCGCCGTAGTTCACGGCGTCGTCCGCGGTCGGGTTGTAGAACGGCGGCTGGAGGATGCCGGCCGGGAAGACGATCTCGTTGAGCGTCGGGTTGTAGTAGGCGTTGACGGTCGGCGGCGTCATCCCCCAGACGGTGCGATCGACCGGCTTGCCGACCTTGGCCCATTGCCGCGCCGACTCCGCGGCATCGGCGGAGCGAATGTTCGCGACATAGGCACCCGGCGTGATCGTGACCGCCGAGTAGTCCTTCCACTTGTCGGGATAGCCGATCTTCTTCGCAAACGCCGCCAGCTTGACCTCGGCCTGCGCCTTGGTCGAGTCGCTCATCCACGCGAGCTTGCTGATGCGGTCGTGGAGCTCGGCGACGAGGTTGGAGACGATGGCGACGGCGCGCGCCTTGGCTTCGGGCGTGAACGCGTCCTTGACGTATTCCTGGCCGAGGAGCTCGCCGAGCCGGCTGTCCGTCGACGCGACGCAGCGCTTCCAGAGCTCTTCCTGGGTCGCCGCGCCGGTGAACGACTGCTCGAACTTGAACGACTCGGCGACGAACGGCGAGCTGAGTGCCGCCGCGGTGGAGCTCAGGAGGCGCCACCGCAGCACCGTCTTCCAATCGTCGACCGGCGTCGTGGCGACGAGGCTGTCGAGCACGTGGAAGAAATCCGGCTGCTTGACATCGACGTCGACGATCGTCGGTCCGCCCTGCGCCGCGAAGTAGCCGGGAAAGCCGACGTGCGGATATTGGCGGTCGACCTCGGTCAGCGTCAGCTTGTGGTAGTTGGCCTGCGGGTCGCGCAGGTCGGCGCGGGCGCGCGAGCCGCGGGCGAGCGTCGTCTCGAAGGCGATGACGGTCGTCGCTTCGGCGCTGGCGACGTCGGGCGCGTCTCCCGCGAGCACGAACATCGCCGCAATGTGGTCATGGTACCGCGCCTGGATCGCGCGCGACGCGCTGTCGGTCTTGAGGTAGTAGTCGCGATCCGGGAGCGAGAGACCGCCCTGTCGGAGGTACGCGATCACCTCGGTCGCGTTCTTCTCGTCCTGCGTCGAACCCGCGCCCCACGGGGCGAGGCCGGCGCGCTGCTCGAGGGTGCCGAGTGCCTGCACGAGATCGGCGCGCGTGCGGATGGCGGCGATCGCGTCGAGTTCGGGGCGGATTGGGGAGATCCCGAGCTTGTCGCGGCCGACCGTGTCCAGGCAACTGGCGTAGTACGTTCCGACCTTCCACGAGGGGCTGCCATGGGCGACGGTCCGGGCCGCGGCGGCGGCCGCATCGCGGTCGAGGAGCTGGTGGAGCACGCCCTCGTTGCCGTCGTAGAGCTGCCGGAAGCTGCCGTAGGACGGGTAGGCCGCGGGGATCGTGTTCCGCTTGAGCCATCCGCCGTTGGCGAACTGGTAGAAGTCGGTGCACGCCGCGCAGGTCGTGTCGAGGTTCGCGCGATCGAGCGCCGGGGCTGGGGTCGGCGTCTGGGCCCGGAGCGACGAGGCGCCGGCGAGGCCGGTGGCCGCACCTGCGGCGAGCGTGAAGACGACGCGCGCGGCGCGGCGACGGACGTGCAACGACATGTCGGAATCCTCGAATGGTGGCGGCGGCACGGCGATCGGGCTGCCCCCAATACTACTCGGGCGGCGTCACGCGGCACCTCGGGGGCGGCACACGGGACCGCTCCGTCGTACGATGCACCGCACGTTGGGAGTTTCAGCCCTGGTGCCAGCACCGTGGCCCGCACCGTCGCGCCGACCGACGTTAATAGCCGCTGTCGTCGCCCCGGAATTCGGCGATCGACCGGAGTGCGCCGGACGCTGCCGAGAGGTTGTAGCCGGCAAGCTCGCGCATCAGTCGGCGGAGGGCGGGCGCGGCTTGGCGACTGTCGGCGAACCGCCGCGACAGCCAAAGAACGAGACCGAGGACGGCGACGCCGAAGGCGACGTTGGCCGCGACGAACGCCGGCTCGAGGACGGACGACGCGTCGATGCCGAGCGCAAGGAGCAGCACGATCGTGATCGGCAGCCAGATCACGGTGCCGGCGACGACGAGCGCCTGGATCGAGCGGGAGCGGAGGACGCGCACGCGCTCGAGCTCGACCTGGATGGCGGTGACCGGTCCGCTGTAGTCGATCCGCCGGATCAGCACGAGCTGCGCGATCAGGGCGGCGAACGCGGCGATGCTGTAGACGCCGGTGATCGCGCCCGAGACGGCGAGTCGGGGCGCGTCGACGTGCGCCGCGACGAAGGTGCCGAGCGCGAGGATCACGGCGCCGAGGACGATCGCCTCGATCGCGAGGAAGGCGACGAGCCGCTGCATCGCGGAGCGGGCGCGGGTCAGGACGCTCGAATCGAGCAGGCGGTGGTTGATCGCCACGAGGGACTGCAGGGCGCGGTCGTGCTGCTCCCAGAGTGTCTTGAGTTCGTCGAGGTCGGTCATCGGGTGTTCCCTGAAATGTTGTGCGTGGTGGCGGCGGCGGTGGCGCTGCTGTCGTCGCGGAGGAGATGCCGCGCGCGGGCGAGTTGGGTGCCGACGTTGGTCTCGGTGATCCCGAGGACGCCGGCGATCTCGC
>Ga0209611_10013911_pt1 | contig 10910 bp, 9 predicted proteins | sample S1TSphgellanicum_3_FD_187693 | JGI IMG/M metagenome (GOLD analysis project Ga0209611, IMG submission 187693) | Host-associated microbial communities from peat moss isolated from Minnesota, USA - S1T2_Fc - Sphagnum magellanicum MG (SPAdes) (version 2) | ecosystem: Host-associated > Plants > Peat...
AGGCGAACAAAAAAACCTCTATCCTCCCCAGCCACCGCCGAGCCTGAGTCGAAGGACCCACCCCCTATTTCCATAAAATCGACAAAGACGCGGCGACCCACATCACGAGAGGCCCCTCCCACTGCCTTTATAAACACCCGCCAAAAAAATCACGCCCACCGCGAAAATGACCCGGGCCGCGAAGCCAACGCACCATCCCCGGGCCACGCAGGTCCTTCGACGCCGGCTCGGCCAACCGCCGCGATAAAACCACCGCCCCGCTCGCCTCCGCTCAGGATGACGGAGCGTTTTTAATCTCGGTATTTGCTTGGCGAGCAAACACCGGCGAGCATCATCCTCGCAGGAGGCAAGTCCGATGAACTACTATTACTCGGAAGGCAATGCAGCACCCCAAGGTCCCTACTCGAAAGCAGAGCTTATCGAATTCTACAACGAGGGGGTCATTACTGCGGAATGCCTCATTTGCCCGGAGGGAAGTCAAAGTTGGTATTCCATATCCACTATTTTGTCTCCGGAGGTGGGTGAGTCCCGAACGGCACCGGCCTCCTATCCGATGCAAACCAGGATGACATTACCCGCTCCAAACGTCCCTGTGAAATCGACACAACGCGTCGTCAATGGACATGCAGCCCGCGAGTATTTGAAAAAAGTTCGCGCTGATTCTTGCTATTCAACCTTGCGCTCGGTTATCACCATTCTGGCGGCGCTTTCCTTGCTCAGTTTGTTCGGCTCTGTGATCCTCATTGCCCTCGGCGCCAACCAAGAGGGCTTGGGTGGAGGCGCTCCCATTTTGGTCGCCGTCGCTGCCGCTGTTCTTGGCTCTATTCTTATCATCGCCTCTCGTCAGGCTGCTCTTGTACTGATTGATCTCGCCGATACGCAGATAGAAAAGAACTCGCAGCTGTGATTCAAAGAGGAGTGCGGCAAAGCTGCCATGGCAAGTCACGTTCCCAACGTACTAATTGGGAAAGAGCAAACGAGGAAGAACAAGACTGGTTTTTTCCCGAAGGGATAAAGGATGTGTAGCCGATGGTAAAGCGAGCCCGCGAGAGACACCAGCGGAACCGCATCAAAAAAGAACGGCATCCTGAAGGGATGCCAGGAGCTGCGAGATCACGCCGAGGAGAAGGAGCCAAATGTCTCAAGATGCTTTCCCCTTTCTTCATATAGTTTTGTCTGCTCCCATCGCTTAGGTGTGTTTTTTGTTTTCAGACGGCTTCGCACAGTTACCATATATCTGGTTGTGGTTACATGTATGCCGCTATAGTTTCAGTTTAAGGAGACAATTTAAATGCCAATCGATGTTGTCGGAAAGATGTGGGAAGTTCTAAATACGCTTACGCCAGACGCGCGAAATGCAGCTAAAGCCAAATGCGATGAGCTGAACTTTGATCGAGACAAAGGCGAGATATCGTGGGATGAAGCATTTATAAATCTAACGTCCTGCGTTAATATTCTTTCTGAAGCGATCTCAGAGCGTAAACTCATCCAGTTTCCATTAACAGTTCAGAAAGAACTGTTAGCAAAAAGCGAAACTATTTCTCGGTTTCTTATCGCCTTAACAAACGGGGCCGACGAAGTCGTTAACTTAATCGATGCAATCGAGCAGCTGAACGCTGCTGTTTGGCATCACCGGCTAAACAATATGTCCGGCAAACTTCTTGGATTCGAGAGTAAGATTAATCAACTCAAGATTCAGGAAGTCGAGATCAACAAAATCCACGAAAAGCTAAATGAAGCGCTAAAGGTCAACGAGCAACTTCCTGAGGTTCTGCGCATTTTGAAGTCTCAGCAAAAACTGACGACCGATACTTTGGAAGAGGCCAGATCGGCCGCTGAAAAAGTGACGGAAACCGTGGACGCGGTGGCAGATTTGAGCAAAAAGGCTGAGGCGAAAACCAAGTCGGCCGAAGAACATGAAACTGCGGCCGAAAAGCATGCTTCCAGTTCGCGGTTGAGCTTGGCGGAGATTGAGGCCATCGAGGCAAAAATTAAAGTGTTCTACTCTGAAGTGGACGACTATCGAGAGAAGATAACTTCAACATCCGAAGACGCAGGACGTTCTGTCGCTGAAAATAAATCTCAAACGGACAAACTCATAAGCGACTTAGCGACGTTGGAGAAGCAAATTCAAAAGCAAATACAAGATGCCACGGGCTATAGTTTATTTCATTCATTCCAAACCCGCCAAGGCAATATTGCTGAAGCTAAGAATTTTTGGGGGCGAGCCTTGCTCGCTCTCCTGCTTGTTTCGATAGGTTTTACAATTTTCTTGGTGCTCTCTATTGGAGCGAGTGCCAATTTGGACGTTGCTTTCTTTCTGAAGCTTTCAATCTCGATTCCGATCATCGGCGCGATTACGTTTTGTACAGTTCAGTATTCTCGAGAGCGCAGGCTTGAGGAAGAGTACGCCTTCAAAAGTGCAATTTCCATTTCGCTCGATCCTTACCAGAAGCTGGTCAGCACAATCGTCGACAAAAGCAACGAAAAGGAACGAGAAGAGTTTACTAAGTTCATTCTTGATGCGATTCAAAAAGTTTTCACATCTCCGACGGAGAAAATCTTTGACCCTAAGGAAAAGGATAAGCTGAAATTAGAGAAATCATTGAAGCAAGTCGCGGAAATCGCTGGAAGTTTCGCCAAGGCAGCTAAGTCGTAGTGTGTTTTGGTGGGTTCGAATGAACGGTGCTGGAATGGTGTGGGCATTGTGACTGGCGTCGGATAGTTGCCGCGAGATGATGAGCATTTCCTGCTACGCAAACGCTTTCCATTCCCCGCCGATTTGCTCAAATGGCCCTCCCGCTTATGCCTGAACTCGGCCTGAATATTGACCATATCGCCACGCTGCGCGAGGCGCGTTATCGTAACTGGAAATCCGGACTGCGCCCGGAGCCGGATGTCCTGGAGGCGGCGCGCGTGGCGGAGAAGGCCGGCGCGCATGCCATCACCGTGCATCTGCGCGAGGACCGGCGGCATATCCAGGAGGCGGACGTGAAGGCGATCGCGCGGGCGATCTCGGTGCCGCTGAACCTGGAGATGGCGGCGACGGCGGCGATGGTGCAGCAGGCGCTGAAGCACAAGCCGGAGGAGGTCTGCCTCGTGCCGGAGAACCGGCAGGAGGTGACGACTGAGGGCGGGCTGGATGTCGCGGGCGATTTCGCGCGGATTCGCGGCGTGGTGCGCAAGCTGGTCGCGGCGAAGATCGAGGTGAGCGCGTTCATCGACGCGGACCCGAAGCAGGTGGAGGCGGCGCATCGCGCGGGCGCGCAGGTGATCGAGCTGCACACGGGCAACTACGCGAACGCGACGACGCTGAAGGCGCGGCAGGCGGAGATTTCGCGCCACGCCCGCGCGGCCTCGCTGGCGGAGCAGCTCGGGCTGCGCGTGAATGCGGGGCACGGGTTGCATTACTCGAACGTGCGCGAGTACATCGAGGATGTGCCGCATCTGCACACGCTGAACATCGGGCACGCGATTATTTCGCGCGCGATTTTCAGCGGCCTCGAACACGCCGTGCGGGAGATGCTCGAGCTGATCAGCTCCCACGAGCTCGGGATGAACAGCGATTGACCGCTTAAATCACCAGCCACTTCTAAATCACCTATTTTTATAGGCTGCCAAAGGCAAATAAGCTACCCCTCGGCCAGGTGCGGGTAGGCCTCGCGCCAAGCCGCCGGGTTGCGCTGCGGCCGCCCGCCGGGAAGCTGGACCGGCACCATGGTCTGGACGCAGCGGACGAAGGTGAGCTCGGGCTGACGGGCCGAGGTGATCTCGAACCGGAAGAAGGTCCGGATCTTCTCGATGCGGATGACCTCGGCGGAGACGAGGAGGGAATCTCCGAGGCGCGCGGGCTTGAGGTAGTCGATCTCGGTGCGCGCGACGACGGGCACGAGGCCGGTGCGGTGCATCTCCTCGAGCGACCACCCGAGCGAGGCGGCCAGTTGCGAGCGGGCGATCTCGACCATGCGGAGGTAGGCGATGTTGTGGACCACGCCGCCGGCGTCAGTGTCGAAGTAGTAGACCTCGAGCGGCACGACGATGCGCGGCACGGCGGGCAGGGGCTGGCTCATGCGTCACAGTCTAAGCCGATTCGCGGCGCGATGGAAAGTCGGCGGGCCGGTCCCAGGCGAGGCAGCAGGCGATGGCGGCGAGCCACGTCAAGAGCTCACAGCCCTGCAGCAGCGGGCTGTTGTGGTCGGCGAGGCGGAACGGGGCCAGCAGGGGCGCCACCATCAGCACGAGGCTGAGCCAGGCAATGCCACGGCCGGTCGCCAGCGCGACGCGCAGCAGCGCGACGAGCAGGAAGAGGATGAGGATCGCGTCGTACTCCTTGCGGTAGGTCCAGCTTAAGGCGGTTACGGCGGCGATGCCGGCCTGCGTCACAAGCCCGCAGCCGCGCCGCCGCGCGAGCCAGATTAGCGCAGCGCCCAGGAGGCCGAGAACCAACGTTATGCCGGTCTGCATGCCGGGAGAGAATCCCGGCAACTGCACCTCGAATTGAGTGATGAGATTTTGCGTGGTGCCCCGGTTGTGCCAGACGTGCGCTTGGGCTTGGCGCAACAGCGAGAGCGGATCGCAACGGGTGAGGACCCATGCGGCGAAGGTCGCCGCGATGTTGATCGTCGCCGCAAGGAGGAGCAGCATCCAGCGGCCGTCGAGGAGGAAGATCACGAGAAACGGCAGGATGAGCGTGGGCTTGAGCAGAGCAAACGCCACGGCCACGCCGGCCCACACCTCGCGCCCGCGCTCGAGCAGGAGGAACGCACCGGCGAGCAGCGCCGTCAGCAGGATGGCATACTGGCCGTTGGAGAGGCAGTACGAGGTCGGCCAAACTGCCCACGGCAAGAGCGCGGCGATCACGCGGATTACCGCCTCGCGCGAACGAAACTGCGAGTACGCCCAGAAGGAAATCAGTCCGAGGGAGGCAAGCGTCCAGGCGAGGAAGACCAGGCGCGCCGCTGGCCACGGGACGATCCAGACGAAAGGCATCTGGGTGATGTAGGCGTACGGCGGGTAGGACGTGCTGACGAGCAGCCCATCCTCGATTTGGTCCGGGGCCTCGTACGGCGGCACGGCGTCCTCGCTTAGTGTGCCGGGATTCTGCCCTCGTGCCACATTGCGCTGCTCGACCCAGCGCAGGTGAAAATCGGAGCCTGACGGGTACGCACCGTGAGCCAGCCGCAGTGCGCCCAAGCCCGAACTGACTAGGCCGCTAACGGCGAGTATCGCGACGAGAACCCAGCCGGCGAAATGCGGACGCAAAGCATGCATGGCGGACGGGAGCAAAGGGTGGCGCTGCGCCGAGGCGCGACAAGCCAATTCGTGTGCCGAATAAGTGACTAAACCGCGATGAGCGTCCCGGGCCGCGCGCGGGCGTAGGGGTTGGTCACGCGGATGACGCCGTTGCCGATGGGCGCCTTCACGACGAGGAAGTTGGAGTAGATGGTGAGGCCCTTGTCGGCGGGATTGGTCTCGACCCACGCGATGATGACGGTCTGGCCGATGTGGCGGCGCGTGAAGGCGAGGAATTCCTTCGCCTTGGCGGCGCGGAGGGTGACCTCGAGTTGCTCGTCGCCGTTCTTCTTGACCACGCGCATGGCGTCGGCGCGGCTGATGCAGAACGCATCGTAGGTCGGCTCCTTCGCGGCCTTGGCGAACGGCGCGAAGATCAGGAGGGCGAGGAGTGCGAGAAGCGAGCTCCGCATGCTATTCCCCGAACTCCTGCGTGAACTTCTTCACGATGGCCTTAAGGACCTTGATGCGCGCATACCATTTGTACTCGGCCTCGACCAGCGTCCACGGCGCGATCTTGGTGGAGGTTTCCTGGAACATTTCCTCGGCGGCCTCGATGTGCTCCTTCCACTTGCGGCGGTTGCGCCAGTCTTCCTCGCTGATTTTCCAGTGCTTGTAGGGATCGGCGGCGCGCTGCTCGAAGCGCTTGAGCTGTTCCTCCTTGCTGATGTGGAGGTAAAACTTCATGAGGACGGCGCCGCCATCGACCAGCGTCTTCTCCATGGCGTTGATCTCCCCATAGGCGCGGCGCCATTCCTTCTCAGTACAGAAGCCCTCGACGCGCTCGACCAGCAGGCGGCCGTACCAGGAGCGGTCGAAGATGGCGATCTCGCCAAAAGGCGGCATCTTGTTCCAGAAGCGCCAGAGGTAGTGGTGGCGGTACTCCTCCTGGCTCGGCTTGACGATGGCGTAGACGCGCAGCAGGCGCGGGTCGAGCTTCTCGGTGATGCGCTTGATCACGCCGCCCTTGCCCGCGGCGTCGGGGCCCTCGAAGACGAAGATGACGGGGCGGTTGCTCTCGAGGATCTGGCGCTGGAAGTGGAGCAACTGGAGCTGAAGCTCCTGCACCTTCTGGCGGTAGTCAGACTTCTCGTCGATTTGCTTGGAGAGATCGAGTTCGCTCAGCAGGCCGTGCATAGGTGTCGCATGGGAGTGGAGGCGCCCGAGGGCGAGAGAGATTCCCCGAGTTCGGGGCCTGCGTCAAGGCACGGTTCGCCGAGAGTTCGGGGAGCAGATTTACCTTTTCCCACAGGCGGGATGTCCTAATAATCGGCCTTTGGATGCCGATACATTAGTAGTTCGCCCGCATCGTATTATCCTCGGTTCCATGGATCACCAACAGCAACTTTTTTCGGCCGGCTCCCGCGTGGGGCCGTACCTTGTCCTGGAAAAATTGGGCGAGGGCGGCATGAGCGAGGTCTTCAAGGCCATCGAGCCGACGCTCGAGCGCTACGTTGCGATCAAGATCATGCACCGGGCGAACATGAGCAGCCCGGACGTCATGGCGAACTTTCTCGAGGAAGCGCGCGCGGTGGCGAGCCTGCGCCACACCAACATCGTTCCGCTCTATTCCGCGGGCGAGGAGCAGGGCGTGCCCTATCTCGCCATGGGCTTCATCGAGGGCCAGACGCTGGAGGATTGGATTCTCGCGGGACGCATCCTGAACATGGAGGATGCGATGTGGTTCATGCGGCAAGGCGTCGCGGCGCTGGAGTACGCGGCCCGCTCCAACATCATTCACTTGGACGTGAAGCCGGCGAACTTCATGGTCGATGCGGAAAACACGGTCATGTTGACCGACTTCGGGCTCGCGCGAAAGCAGACGGAAATCGCCAGCGGCGCGCGCGATGATGAACTTCAGGGCACGCCCGCCTATGCGTCGCCGGAGCACGTCTTGCAGGAGAAGCCGGACTTGCGCACGGACATCTATTGTCTCGGCGCGAGCCTGTTTCATTTGATCACGGGCGAGTTTCCCTATCCGGGCGACACGACGGAGGACGTCTGCCGCGCGCACGTCTTCGCGCCGTTTCCGATCGAGACGCTGCAGCGCCACGAGATCCCGACCGGCTGGTGCGGCCTCATCCGCAAGATGATGGAGAAGCGGCCCGAGGACCGGTTCCAGAATTACGGGGAAATCACCTTTGCGCTCGATAACATTCACCACTACCAGTACGGCAAGAAGGCGATGACGGTGGTCGAGACGGTCGAGCGCCGCGCCATGCCGCGTTCGGAGGGTTCTCCGGAGACGCTTTTCGACCTCGTGCCGGACGACATGAACACGCAGGGCGAGCATCTGTTCACGCTGCAGGATTCCTACGACTCGGAGGAAGTTTATCGCAGTCTCGACACGCGCTGGCCGGTGCTGGCGCTCAACGAAATGGCGCCGGACCTCCGCGCGATGCAGAAGGGTTCCTCGGAAGATTTGCGCTCGCTGATCGAGGCGCTGCTGCTGGTCCCGAGCTACAAGGAGACGCTGGAAGTCCTCAGCGGCTTCATGGCCAATGCCTCGGACGCGCGTCCGCAGAGCGACGCGGAGAAGATCGAGCTCGTCGGGATCGAGCGCTCCCGCAACGTCGCGTTGACCGCCATCGCGCTCTACCGTCCATGGCAGGGCGAGCGCCCGCTGAATTTGCACGGCCTGTGGCAGCACCAGATTTACACCGGGCTGCTGGCCGAGTTCATCACGGACATGCTGGGCTTGCCCGCGACCGGAATGGAGTTTCTCTGCGGCGCGGTGCACGACATCGGCAAGCTGGTGCTTTTCGAACTCTATCCCGCGAAGACCATCGGCGTGTGGATGAAGGCCTTCGAGCAGAACCTGCCGTTGACGCAGGTGGAGCTGGAGTACTTCGGCGTCGACCACGCGCAGCTCGGCCAGGAATGGCTGAACCGCCACAAATTTCAGCGCACGGTTCGCTACGTCACAGCTTACCACGAGACGCCGGAGCATTGTTTCGAGGCGCTGGCAAAGTCGAGCAAGCTGAACCTGATCGGCTCGCTGGTCTCGTCGAACAAGGATGATGAGATCACGCTGCTGACGCACCTGATCCACTGCGCGAACATCCTGTCGAAGGAACTCGGCCTCGGCTACTCGGGCAACCCGCGGCTGGAGCAGACGCCGTGGATCGAGCAGCAGACGACGCAGATGATTTTCGATGCGCGCTCGAAGGAGGTCGAGATCAATGATTTCAACGAATTCTTCATGGACACCTGCAGCGGCCTTCCCGACCTGCCCTTCACGCAGCTAGCTCACGCCAGCGAAGCCAAGCAGCGCCGCTGGGAACAGGCGCAGAAGGAAGAGAAGAAAAAGAAGTGAAGCGGGAGGGTCAGGGCTTTCCCTTTGTCGGCGCGATGCCGGACTTGGCGTCGGCGTTCGGCGCGCTGAAGAAATGCAGGTAGGTCTTGAGGTAACGGTTCGTGATGGTCACGCCGTAGTTGGTGCGCGCTTCCTGGATGTCGTCCTCGGCGTCCTGTGTGCGGCCAAGGGACTGCGCCACCGCGGCGCGGGCGAAGTAGTAGGAGGCGTGGTCGTCGTACGGGTTCTTGGCGTCGAACGGGCTGAGCTTGGTCGCGAGCTGGTCGGCGCCGCGAAGATCGTTCTCGCCGATGTGGCAGTAGATGAGCTTGAGGGCGAGATCGGGATCGTTCGGCTGGTCCCTGAGGACCGCGGTGTAGAACTTCGTGGCGCGGTCGAAGGCGCGCTTGTGCAGGAAGAGATCGCCGAGCGCGAGGAGAAGCTCATCAAGTACTGCGGGCTTGGCCTGTTTTTGCTCCTCGGACTGGATGCGGTCCCTGAGCAGCTTTTCGCCGTCGTCGTAGCGCTTGAGCTCGGTGAGAATGCGCGCCTCGAGGATGATAAAATTATCGTCCTGCGCGGCGGGATCGACGCCCTCGATCGCGGCGAACGCCTGGTCGTAATTGCCCGCCTTATAAGCGACCATCGCCTCGGAGTAGGGCGTGCCAGGTGCGGAAACCTCGGGCGGCGGTGCGCCGGCGCGTGCGGAAGTGGCCGGCGGCGGAAGCGGCGTTTGCGAGGCGGTATGGCCGCGTATCTCCGGCGGAGCGTTGGTGTCGTCCTCGACCGGGACAGGCATTTTGTCCTGCGCCCGCGCCGTGATGACGCAGGCGAAAGTCAAACCCAGCGCGAGCCAGCGGGATTTCACGTCGCGAGTTCTTTGGGGCGGATCCAGTACCGGCCGTCCTTGGCCAGAAGCTGGTCGGACTCGACCGGGCCCATGGAGCCGCAGGCGTAGAGCGGAAGATCGCGGCCGCCGGCCTTGGCCCACGCGCCTTTGACCGCGTCGATGATGCGCCAGGCTTCCTCGACTTCATCGCTGCGGGTGAAGAGCGTCGACTCGCCAACCATGGCATCGACGATGAGGCGCTCGTAGGCCTCGGGCAGGTAATGGTTGAAACCGCCCTTGTAACTGAAGGCCATCTCGACCGGCTCGGAGCGGGGCTCGCCGGGGACCTTGGCGTTGAACTTGAGGCTGATGCTCTCGTTCGGCTGGATGCGGATGCGCAGCGTGTTGCGGCGGAGTTGCTCATCGCTGGCGTTGGAGAAGAGGGTGCCGGGCGGGCGCTTGAAGATGATGTTGATCTCGGTGAACGAGGTGGCCAGGGCCTTGCCCGTGCGCAGGTAGAACGGCACGCCGTGCCAGCGCCAGTTGTCGATCTCGAACCGCGCGGCGGCGAACGTCTCCGTCATCGAGTTCTGCGCGACCTTGTCCTCCTGGCGATAGGAGGGGACCGGCTTGCCGTTGATGAACCCGCCGCCGTACTGGGCGCGGACGGTGTTCTTCTGCAGGAAATCGAGCGTCGGCGTGGAGATGGAGCGCAGCACCTTCACCTTTTCGTCGCGGATCGACTCGGCGTCGAGCGAGGCGGGCGCTTCCATCGCGGTCAGCGTGAAGAGCTGCATCATGTGGTTCTGCATCATGTCGCGGACGGCCCCGGCGTGGTCGTAGTAGCCGCCGCGCGACTCGACGCCCATCGCCTCGGCCACGGTGATCTGCACGTGATCGATGTAAAGACGGTTCCAGATCGGCTCGTAGATCGAGTTGCCGAAGCGCAGATAGATCATGTTCTGCACCGTCTCCTTGCCGAGGTAGTGGTCGATGCGGAAGATGTCGCGCTCGGCGAAGGAGGCCTGCAGCGTCTTGTTCAACTCCTTGGCGCTGGCGAGGTCGGTGCCGAACGGCTTCTCGACGATGAGCCGGCGCTTGGAGCCGTTCTCCTCGGTGGCGAGGCCGGCGGCGGCGAGGTTCTGCGCGGCGGGGCCGAAGAATTCCGGCGCGGTGGCCAGATAGAAGAGGTAGTTGCCGTTGATTTCCTTGCTCTCGGGCAGGCTCTTGAGTTTTTCCGCGAGCTTTTTGTAGGCGGCTTGATCGTCCAGTTCGCCCTGGAAGTAATAGATGTGCTGCGCGAGTTTTTTCCACACCGCCTCATCGACCGGCTTGGTGTGGGAGAACTTTTGCAGCGCCTCGAAGAGGTCCTTGCGGAACTCGTCATCGCTCTTGGGCCGGCGGGCGAAGCCGATGATGACGGAACCGTCGGGCAGCAAGCCGTTCTTCGCGAGGTGATAGAACGCGGGGACGATCTTGCGGTGCGTGAGGTCG
>Ga0209611_10013912_pt1 | contig 10910 bp, 6 predicted proteins | sample S1TSphgellanicum_3_FD_187693 | JGI IMG/M metagenome (GOLD analysis project Ga0209611, IMG submission 187693) | Host-associated microbial communities from peat moss isolated from Minnesota, USA - S1T2_Fc - Sphagnum magellanicum MG (SPAdes) (version 2) | ecosystem: Host-associated > Plants > Peat...
GCCGGGCTCTGTGGCATGGCCGTGGGTGGGGTGCTGGTCGCGCCTCTGGCGGACCGCTTTGGCCGCCGACCCCTCATCCTCATCGCCCTCTCCCTCATGGCGGCGGCCATGATCGCCAGCAGCGCAGCGGTCTCCATGGCCTACTTGGTCATGGCGCGTGTGGCGATCGGCATCGGCATCGGCACCGTACTCGCCTGTATCGCGGCGCTGGCGGCCGCGCATGCGCCCGCGCGCAATCGCGACTTCGCGGTCGGCATCTTGCAGGCGGGGTATCCGCTGGGTGCCACGATCGCGGGCTTCCTCACCGCTTTCTACCTGCCCGTATGGGGCTGGCGCAGCATTTTATTCAGCACCGGCGTGGCAAGCGCCGTCGTGCTGCCATTCGCCTTCGCACTACTTCCGCGGTCAGCCAATGAGGGCCCATCGAGAGCGGCGCTGCCGATTCGCGCCGTCTTGGGAGAAACGCGGCTGCGCTCGACGCTTCTATTGTGGATTGCCACGATCTGCAGCTTCATGGCCCTCTACTTCATTGCGAGTTGGATCACCCGACTCGCGATCCAAGCGGGACTCCCCGAGACACAGGCGATCTTCGCGAGCGCCATCTACAACATCGGCTCCTTTTGCGGCGTACTCGGCATGAGCCTGGCATCGACTCGGGTCGACATTCGCCTGCTCGCGAGCGGATTGCTCGCCGCATCTGCGGCAGCCTTCCTGTGGTTCGGCGGTGTTCGCATGTCGGTGGCCTTCGTACTGGTCGCGGCCTTTGTCATGGGCATCGTCTTGCAAGGCGGCTTCAATGCCCTGTATCCGCTGGCGGCCCGCGTCTACCCGGATCAGGTGCGTGCGACAGGGATTGGGTGGGCCATGGGCGTCGGGCGGATCGGTGCGTTCACCGGGCCGCTGCTCGGCGGCTGGGCGCTCGGACTGCAATGGCCCCTGGTCGCGGTGTTTTCGCTTTTCTGCGCGCCGCTCTTGGTCGCGGCGCTCTGTGCGCGATCCGTGCGGTTCGAGGCACAGTAGCCATGGCCAGAATCATCGGCGGCATCGGTACCTCGCATACACCGACGATCGGATTCGCGCTGGATGCCGAAAAGCACGATGATCCCGCGTGGCAGCCGGTGTTCGAAGCGTATGAGCCGGTGAAGGACTGGATAGCGGCCCGACAACCGGACGCGGCGATCGTGATTTATAACGACCACGTCACCTCGTTTTTCTTCGATTACTACTCCGCGTTCACGCTGGGCGTCGGCAAAGAATGGCACGCCGCCGATGAGGGAGGAGGCGCCCGGGACCTGCCGCCGCTGCCGGGACACCCTGCGCTTGCGCGACATATCGGCAAGTCACTCGTCAATGCCGAATTTGACATGGCCTTCTTCCAAGAGCGGCCGCTCGATCACGGCTGCTTCTCGCCGTTGAGCATGATTCGCGGTGCGCAGGGACCCTGGCCGATGCCCGTCGTGCCTTTGGCGGTCGGTGTCTTGCAATTTCCCGTTCCGACGGCGCGCCGCTGCTTCAAATTGGGCCAGGCGATGCGCCAGGCGGTGGAGAGCTATCCGGAGCCGCTCGACGTCGTGATCATCGGCACCGGAGGTTTATCGCATCAAGTCCATGGGGAGCGTGCGGGCTTCAACAACTCCGCCTGGGATTTGGAATTTCTCGAAGCCATCGTGTCGGACCCTGAGCGGCTCGCTTCCATGCACCATGAGGAATTCGCGCGGGCAGGGGGCTGGGAGAGTATGGAGGTGATCATGTGGCTCATCATGCGCGGTGCGTTGTCCAACAACCTCAACGTCGTCGATCGTCGCTATTGCCTCCCGTCGATGACCGGCATTGCCACGCTCGTGATTGACGATAATGAGCCACAGAGTACCCCCGAGGCGGCTATCCCGGAACCCGAGCAGATCGAAGGCACGTATCCGTTTACGCTCGAGCGCTCCACCACCGCCTTCGAGCTCAACCACTTCTTCCAGCAGTTGACCCGGCCGGCGCATCGGCGCGCGTTTCTGGAAAATCCAGATCGATCCATGAGGGAAGCGAACTTGAGCGATGTGGAACGGTCGATGGTCATCAACCGCGACTGGATCGGCTTGATTCGACACGGCGCCATTTTCTTCGGCCTCGAGAAGCTGGCGGCGGTGCTCAACATGCCGAACGCCGTCGTCTATGCGGGGATGCGGGGTGAAACCCTCGAACAATTTCAAGCCTCGCGGAATGCGCCCGGCGCACTGTACTCCGTGGGCCGTGTGAACAGAGAAAATGGAGATGAATGATGACCTATGAATCGACCGTGCGACTACTCGTGCTTTCCTCCGCGCTCATCCTGGTCGGGCGCGCGAGCGCGGCGGGCCCCGCCGAACTGCCGGTCGTCGCGCCCGTTCAGGCCTGCGAAGCGTTGGCCAAGGCGGACCTGCGGAACGTCGCCGATACGCCGACAACCATCACGGCCGTGAAGAAAGTGGACTCCAAGGTCGGCGCCTTTTGTCGAGTCCTCGGGTCCATCAAACCGTCGATTGACTTTGAAGTCGATTTGCCAATCGCCGGCTGGCAGCAACGATACTTGCAGACCGGCTGCGGCGGTCTCTGCGGTGTCTTGAACGTGCAAGTGTCGCACGCGGGTACGTGTGCACCGGCATTGCAGGGCGGTCTGGCCGTCGCCTCCGATGATATGGGGCATCAGTCGCCCATGGGGGACGGGTCGTTCGGAACGGATCCTCAAAAGAGGATCGACTTTGCCTACCGGGCCAATCATGTCACGGCATTGGTCGCGAAGGCGCTGATCAAGGCCTACTACGGTCAGGCGCCGCGGTATTCTTATTTCTCCGGGTGCTCCGACGGCGGACGGGAAGCGTTGGTGGAGGCGGAACGGTTTCCAGACGACTTCAATGGCATTGCGGCCGGTGCGCCCGCGATGAATTTTCAGGTGCAGAATTCTTTCTATCACGCCTGGCAGTTTCGTTCCAACACCGGCCCCGACGGTAAGCATATTCTGCTGGCGAGCAAGTTGCCGGTACTGCACCGCGCCGCGCTGGCGGCCTGCGACGCGTTGGACGGCCTCAAGGACGGATTGATTTCCGACCCCAGGGCGTGCCATTTCGATCCCGCCATTGCGCAATGTCCGGCGGGCGCCGCCGACACTCACGATTGCTTGACGGCGGCGGAGGTCGCTGTGGCGCGCAAGCTCTATGCCGGGCCCACCGACGAGGCCGGACATCACCTGACGATCGGCGGACCGCAACCGGGGTCGGAGCTCGCGTGGGCGGGCGTCTTTGTGCCCGACTCGAGCGACGAGCCGATCATGAGCCAGATGGTCGCGGCGGGCTCAACGCAGTATCTGATTTTTCCGGAGGTTTCTCGGGCCGACGGGAATATCGATAAATTCGCCTTCACCCAGGAGCAATTCAAACGGCTCTCCGCATTGCATCCCCTGTACGATGCGACCGATCCGGACCTCGCACCCTTCGCGAAGCAGGGCGGCAAGCTCATTCTGTGGCATGGCTGGTCCGATCCGCATATCTCACCGCTCAACACGATTGCGTTTTATCACGCGGTCGGGGAGCAATTAGGAACCCCGACGCGCGATGCCTTCGCACGGCTGTTCTTGTTTCCAGGGATGTACCACTGCGACGGGGGCGATGGCTTCAGTCAGTTCGACGTGTTGACTCCCTTGATGAGCTGGGTGGAAGGCGGTTCGGCGCCCGACAAAATCATTGCGGCGCAAGTGGCCGAACGTCACCCAGGGGCTGAACATGCCATGGGGCCGCCCCCGGGCGCTGGGCCCGGCGGACCCGGCGGTCCTCCCGTCGGGGGGATGCTCCCGGGAGGAATGCCTCCGGGCGGACCGGGCGGTCGATTCCCGGGCGGTATGCCTCCCGGTGGGATGCCGCCGCTGGGCGGAATGCCGGATCGAGGCGGTCCGCCGCCCGGCATGATGATGCCCTCCGCCGGGAGCGGGGCCGCGCCGCTGCCGTCGATGGATGCCAAGGCGCTGCGTACGCGTCCCGTATTCCCCTACCCGTCGGTGGCGCACTACACCGGTCGCGGCAGTGCGGATGATGCAGCCAATTACGTCGCGGCGAGCGGTTCGGTGACGGATCCCGCGAGCTACGACTGGCAAGGCAGCGAGTTCTTCAAAGCGGACTCTTTGAAGGTCTACGCCGTCAAGGACGGCAAGCTGATCGCGACAGGTTCAAAATGAAGGGCCCGTCAATGGCAAAAAGGCGCCAGCCGATCGGCGACCTGCGCCATGCCATCGGTGTTCGCGGTAGCGGCATCCGTCGACTCATCGCCTTTTGCCAGGCGCACGCCGGTCGAGCCGCCCGGCATCAAGGCGACGAGGTTGCCTCCCCAACCGACCATCCTCGGGTAGAAAACGCGGCATCCGTTGGCGTTCGTGTAGGCGGCCACCCAGAACGCATGGCTATACGTCGTCTCGCCCCCCGATAGTTGCTCTCCCGTGGGCAGTCCCTTTGGCTCCGACCACGTGAGGAGATGCTGGACGCGCGGACCGAACAGGATCTGCCGGCCGTGGTGCTTGCCGCCGTTCTGATAAAGACGCGCAATGAGAATGAGATCGCTGATCGTCGGATAGTAACCGTAAGCCATCATCGGCTGACCCGGAGCCTCGCCCGCCTCGATGGTCCGATTGGTCGGCGCCTCGTGAATGCCGATGGGTTCGAAGACCTCCTGCCGCAGCATCGTCCACAGATCGGCGGACTCACCTTCCTTGGACTTGATGAATCGGTCCATGGCCACGCCCAAAATGAACATATCCTGATCACGATAGCGAGCCACCTTGCCGGGTCCCCACGGGTAGGCGCGGCCATCCCGGAGTAGCGCCTCGACCTTCTCGCGTACGCTACGCGCCTCGTACCAGGTCGCGTACGTGGGATCGGTGTAACCGTCGGTGATCTGGTTCGGATGGACGTCGGTCGAGCCGTTCCCGATACCCGTCGCCATATTGATCGCATCCTCGAAGCGCACGTTGTTCCAGGCCGGATACCTCGCCGCTTCAGGCACATAGTCGCGGATCTTGAGGTCGAAGACCGACGGGCCGTATTTCTGTGCAAGATGCAGCAGCGCGGTCGCATTCGCGAGCGCCTTGGTCGCGGACCAGACGCCGAAACGCGCGCGGTCGCACCAGGGAAGGGGGCCGCCGGCGCTCTGGCACTTCTCGAGGTAGAAGGTGCCGTGGTAATCGAGCCCGGCGAGCACGATATCGGAGGCGTTCATGGCGCCGTCGAATCCTTCGAGCTTCTCGCCGCCGACTCGTGCAGCCAACGCCCGCCAGGTCGCGATGGGGATCGCATCTCGGCGGTCGGCCTCATAGGCGCGTCGGGCCTCGTCCGCTGTGTCCTTCGAGGCGGACTCGAGTGAGACCGGCGCGAGCCCGGCGGCAACAAAGAGGTTCTTGATGTAATAGGGCGAGGTTTGCTGCACGATCTGAAAGCGTAGCTTCGAGACCTCGGACCCGCGATAGAGAAAGGTTGCAAGGCCATTGTGCGTTTCGCCTTCGATGGAATTGACGAGGGCGAACGGGAAGGCCGCGCGCGACCATCCACCATCGGCGGCTTCGGACCACACTCGTCCCGGCTGCACGATGATGTCCCAGAAGCTCTTGCCGCGATCGCGCGAGGCATAGCGAATCACGTCTTGCGTGAACGGCACGAGATCGCCGCCGGCCGTGAAGAAACCGAGCTCGACTCCCGGAAAAAGTTGCGGGTCCCGGCCGAGCACGAGGTCCGGAGCGATCCTCTCCGGCGTCGAGATCATGCGAGACTCCGTGATCTTGAGAGTGCCGAAGAACGGCTCCCGCGCCGCCTTCGCGCGCCCGCTCGGCACGAACGCTGCGTTATCGATGATGCCGCCCGACCAGGTCGCGGCCCGAAGTTCCGCCGCCGTGATCCCTTCAGCCGCCCGGGTCTCATGGGCCATCAGCAGCAAGGCGGCAACCGTGAGTGCCGCGCAGATCTTTAGCATCCCGTATCCCCATCAAACTCGTGACGGGGCAACAAACCCCTTTGCATCCTTTACATAATAAAACATCGCAGGCTCATTCCTACAGCCGGTAGCGCCATTTCGGAACTATGCAAGTAATGTGAACCTACGTAGCGTAACGTAGAGATACGCAGGCCATTCGCGAAGACATTTTTCAATCGATCACGGCTGCGATCGGGATGGCTCAAATGACTTTTTTATCGAGCGCTCATCGCGCAATTCGTCCGCTCGCCGTCGCCATCATGGTGACGGCAATACCCACTCTCAGCGATGCGCAAGTAAACATAACCACTCAACACAGCGACAATTTGCGTGACGGTCTCAACGCGAACGAAACGACACTCACGCAAGCGAACGTGAACGAAAGTCAATTCGGCAGGCTATTCAAAGTGGTGGTGGACGATCAGGTGTTCGCACAGCCGCTCGTGGTCAACAGTGTCACCATCAGCGGCGGCACACACAGCGTGGTCTACGTGGCGACCACCAACAATAGCGTTTACGCTTTCGATGCCGTGAACGGCACCCTCTACTGGCACGTGAACTTGGGCACGGCGTTCCTGGTGAGCGATGCGGGAATTACCTGTACGGACACGCTCGACTCGGCCGGAATCATGAGCACACCGGTCATCGATGTGGCGCACAACACGCTCTACGTCGTGGCCAAGACTTATGTGAGCGGCACCACGTCGCACTCACTCCACGCACTCAACCTTTCCACGGGTGCGGAGCAATCGGGAAGCCCGGTCCAAGTCGTCGCCCCGGGTTTCAATTCAGCGCCCGCGGTGCAACGCACCGGCTTGCTGCTCGCAAACGGCAATGTCTATTTCTCGTTTGCGGGACACTGCGATCAGGGGTCGTACAAGGGCATCACGGTGGCCTATCAGACGGGCACGCTGACCCAGGTCGGTGTGCATAATGCCTCGCCCAGCGACAATGGCGCAGGCATCTGGCAAGGCGGAAATGGCGCCGCCGCCGACGCCGCGGGTAATGTGTATTGGGTGACCGGAAACGGCACCTGGGACGGCGCGACCAACTTCAGCGAAACCATCATCAAAGCCAACGCCACACTGGCGATGCTGGATTGGCACACTCCGACCAATCCCCAGACTCTGGACAATGGCGACACCGACTTGACGTCGTCCGGTCCGCTCCTCTTGTCGGGAACCTCGCTGCTGGTGACCGGCGGAAAAGACGGCTACCTCCGCTTGATCAATACCGCCAACATGGGTCATTTGGGAGACAGCACCGCCGTTCAGAACTGGCAGGCCAATACGACACACATCCATTCCCTGGCCTATTTCAACTCGAACCTGTACGAATGGGGACAAAGCGGCGACCTCAAGGTCTTCGCTTTCAACGGCACGACTTTCGGCACGACACCCTCTTATACAGGATCGATTGCCGCACTCGGTCATCCGGGCGCCTCGCTGTCGATATCCGCCAACGGCACCACGAATGGCATCCTCTGGGCCGCGACCAACTCGCAGGGGCAGGGCGGAGGGCTCGGCGCGTGGCACATGACCGAACCCGGCATTCTCTACGCCTACAGCCTGCCGAGCATGACCGAGCTGTGGAATAACCAACAGAACACCGCGCGCGATGATTGCGACAATTACGCAAAATTCGCGGCGCCGACCGTGGCGAACGGACGGGTGTATTTGTCGAGCTTCGGCACCGCGCAAACGAAAAGCGGCGAGTTGTGCGCTTACGGGCTGCTGCCGGCCGCCGCAACGCTGATACCGGATGGGACGTACGTCATCACCAGCGTGCACAGCGGCCAGGCGTTGGACGACCCAGCGTTCTCCACCGCCAACGGCACCGTCATTCAGCAGTACCCGGTGAACAATGGCACCAATCAGCAATGGAAGGTCCACAACATCGGCACCAATGTGATCACTCTGACCAATGTGGCGAGCGGTCAATCCCTCGATGTGACCGCGGGATCCACCGCCAATAGCGCTCTGGTCGACCAATACCCGTACCACAACGTCTCTTGGGAACAATGGAACGTCATCGCGGCCGCCGGCGGTGCATTTGAACTGACGAGCGTTCACAGCGGACTCGCGCTCGACGTCGATCAAGGTGGCGTCACCGTGGGTGAGAAGATCGATCAGTACCCTTATCAGGGCAATCCATGGCAACAGTGGATCTTCTCGAAGCCATGATTCGTGGCGCGAAAAGCGGCGGTAGTCGGCGGACGTGAACTTTACTCGCAGAGACTTTCTCGGCACGGCGGTTGCGGCGTCGGCCGCTCCGTTGATGGTTCTCGAACAAGTGGATGCCTTCGCCGCGGCACCTGACGAGCCGCACGATCACGCCGCGCATGTTCATCCCAAACCCGTTCGTCCGGTGGTGCCCCGACTGCCGGCACTCATTTGTAGAATGGCGGGTACCGGGGCCATCGATGAGGCCTATCAAATGCTCCGCGACGGGCGCGATACGCTCGACTCGGCATTGCATGTCGCACAGGTCCAGGAAGACGATCCCGACGATCAATCGGCGGGCCGCGGTGGGTTACCGACCGCGGAGGGGGAAGTGCAATTGGATGCGTCCTGTATCCATGGGCCGACGCGGCGCGCAGCCGCCATAGCCTGCGTCAGCGGTATCAGAAACGCGTCTCTCTTGGCGCGGGCCGCGATGGAACACTCGGATTATCCCTTGCTGGTCGGACAAGGGGCACAGCGCCTGGCACTGGCGCTGGGGTTTAGCAAGGAGGAATTGCTGACGGATCGTTCGCGCAAGATGTGGGCGGCGTGGCAACACGTCAGAGCGACCGCCTCCTCGTGGGGGCCGGGACTGACCGATCCGAGCTGGCCCTTTCCCGGCAAGGATGCGCATTTCTTGCCGGCTTCGCAGCAGGATTTGAATACGCTCGTCAGGAACACGGAACGGTTGGCGGTTGATGCCGGATTGGGTCCGCAGTGGACCTGGCGAACGGCATACGAGGCGTTATTCCCTACCGCGGAGCCCTTTTACATCGGCACGCTGAACGAAAAAAATGAAATGTCCGCGGTCGCGACCACGAGCGGATTGCCATGGCGGCCATCCGGCACCGCGAGCGACATCGCCGTGATCGGTGCCGGGACCTTTCTCGATCCCGACATAGGGTCGGCGGGCGCGAGCGGCAATGCCCCGGCCAATATGAAAATCGCCGGCGCCCGCAAAATCGTCGACAACATGCGGGCCGGGATGTCCCCCGAGGACGCTGGAATGGATGCGCTGCGGCAAATCGCTCTCCGGTATGGGAACGATACGACTGCGCTGCGTTTCGTCGAGATCGTTTACTACATATTGCGCAAGGACGGTGCGTATGGCTGTGTGTCGCTTTGGCAGGGCGATAAGACCGGCCACACACGCCAGTTCACAATCCACGACGGCTTGCGCAGGTCGGAAGATTGCCGATTCTTGTTGGATGGCAGCCCCGCCAACGGTTGCGACAAGTGTGTGATCGATCATGCCTGAGCGCAACGCGGGTGAGACGTGCCGAGCAACTCCGCGAGCGCACAGGCAACGGTCACCGTCGCGCCGCGCAGGTCGTTGAGCCGCAGGCATTCATCGGCGCCATGGCCGTTGGCCTCTTTGAGCGTACGCGGACCCGCGCCATATAAAACCGTCGGGATGCCGGCCGCGGTGTAGTGGCGCGCGTCCGTGTACAGCGGCACGCCGTGCTCGATGATCTCCGTGCCGAAGACGCGCGCGCCGTGCTGTTGCAAGGCCTGAGTCAGCCGCTCGGCGCCCGGCAACTTCACCAGCGGCAGCGCCAGCATGATGCGGCGGATGTCGACGCTGAGACCGGCGGACTGGGGCAGCGCCGCTTCGATCAGCGCGCGCAGCTCGAGCTCCACGGCTTGCGGCGATTCCTCCGGAATGATGCGCCGGTCGAGCCGAAAACTGACCCGGTCCGGCACCACATTGGTATTGATGCCGCCGCTGATGAGACCGACGTTGAGCGTCGGGTGCGTGATGCCGGCAACCTGGGAGCGGTGCGACTTCAGCGCCTCGCGCGAGGCGTACAGGGCATCCAAGATCCGGGTGGCGGCGGCCAACGCGTCGCTCCCGGATTCCGGCATGGCCGCGTGGCCCTGCCGGCCGCGCACCGTGACCTCGAGGTGTAGACAGCCGTTGTGCGCAGTCGTCACGGCATAGGAAAAGCCCGCGCTCAAGACATAGTCCGGATGGGTCAGCCCCCGCTCGATGAGCCAGCGGGGACCGACCTCGCCGCCCGTCTCCTCATCGTAGGTCAAATGCAGTTCGACGCTGCCCGCGAGCCCGCCGGGAACGTCGCGCCCGCGCTCATGCAGCGCTTTCAATGCCAGCAAGGCATACGTATACGTCGCGAAATCCGACTTGCTGACCGCGACCCCGCGGCCAAACATCACGGCGCCGTGCACGGCATCCTCGATGACGGCTGCGCCGTACGGGTCGTGGGTCCAGCCGAGACCGGGCGGCACGACATCGCCGTGGGCGTTCAGTGCAATGCAAGGGCCGCCGTCGGCAAAGCGGTGGCGCACGATGAGGTTGGTCGCGGAGATCATGCCCACCGCGTCAACCGCGGCTTGTGGCAGCACGCATCGTTCGACGGTCAAGCCCAGTTTGCTGAGCCGGTCGGCGGCGGCCTCGGCGTGCGCCGCGCAATCGCCCGGCGGATTGTCCGTCGGCACGTGGACCATGGCGGCGAGGAACGAACACTGCTCGCTGAAATGCCGGTCCACCCAGTCCTCGACAAACTCCCAATCCGTCATGTCGGTACCTTGTAGTGCCGTAAGAAATCCTCGAACACCCGCGCCGCAATCCCCGCGTCCGCCGCGCTCAAGGTCTCCATCGGGTTATGGCTTATGCCGCCGTTGCCGCAGCGGACGAACAGCATGCCGATGGGCGTGAGGCCGGCCATCATCATGGCATCGTGTCCGGCGCCG
>Ga0209611_10013913_pt1 | contig 10910 bp, 17 predicted proteins | sample S1TSphgellanicum_3_FD_187693 | JGI IMG/M metagenome (GOLD analysis project Ga0209611, IMG submission 187693) | Host-associated microbial communities from peat moss isolated from Minnesota, USA - S1T2_Fc - Sphagnum magellanicum MG (SPAdes) (version 2) | ecosystem: Host-associated > Plants > Peat...
AAAAGAAAAAAAAAAAAAAAAGGAAAATGCCTAAGTTAGGTCCCAATTGAGTGGCTTAAAGTGTAATTTCCAAAAGCTGTATAGTGCTAATCACTCTTTGTTTTTAGGAATTTTTTTTTTTAATGTAGCCTAAGTGGTGATCATCCATTGGAAGATATAAAAAACATGCTTATCATGCCTAGGAAGATTTAGTCAATTCTGGCTATAACCTAGATATGAAATACATTTTGGATTTTGGATTTTGGACCCTAGGTCTATTTTTCTATGAGGATATTTGAAAGATGATAATTTTTTGGCTTGTGTTGAAACTTGACATTAGTTATAGAGTTATGATATCTTGAAGGTTTTTGATTTCTTTTAGAGGATTTTTTTGAAGATTATATTTTTGTATGGGGAAATATTTGAATTTTCATAATTCTTCTTTTTGGCTTAAGATACTTTTTAATGTAAATGGCAAGGTCACAATGTGACACACCCCTTGTTATCAATTGTTATTATTTTCTTTTCTCATGTATGTGTGAAGAGAGACCTAATTTTTTTATAGACATGCAGCTGGTGTGAAGTGTGAACTACTTGATCATATTCAAGTTTGAATATTATTTTAGTATTTTTGAAGATTTTTCTTATGTGGTATGGTTAGTGGATTGGTGGTGATAGGCATGTTGCTTACCTATCATTCAGGAATGCTATCTTCCCTTTGTTTTGGAGAATGTCTCTGTTTGCATAAATGGGGTTATCCTTTGTGTCTTTGTAACATTATTTTACCTTCTGTGTGTTGAATGTAGTTGGTCCCTTTTGAGATGGATTCACATATCCTTGCACAATGTCATTAGTGTCCCTATGTTGTGTGTGTTACCTCCTTTTGCAGACTCTATGTATTGCATTATCACCTTTGCACCATAGGTATTTCCCTCCATTCAAAGGTGACAAAGGTTTATGCATCTTTGCACCTATCATCTTGGGAAATTAGTGGTTAAAACCATAGGCGTATGTAATTTAGTAATTTACACATTTTGCATGAGAGGTTGAAGAATTCAACCTATGACTAAGGAGTGAAGGCCTCTTAAGTGAGCAGATACACATAGATTCACCTTGAAATGAGGTAATAATGTTGGGCATCACTAAATTGCAGGTGTGTGTTAAAAATACACAACCATGTTCTGATTGGCAATTTCCCAAAAATGGGCGCTTTTAGAAATGCATTGTTCAGATGGAAAGCGCTGCCTGGATTTTTCCTTTGTATTTTCAGCTCCCTTACCTGTTTTCAGCATTATTTGCTTTATGAACAACAATGTCCCTTTTTGGGGGTCTATTAGAGTGATTCCTTACTTATGTAAGCATAGCATGGTTGAGCTATTGAGCGTTCAGAGGTTTCCAATTATTGATGTGCATCGTTTTAAGTTATCGAAAGTAAATCTAACTTATTTATTATGGTTGATGATGAGATCAAAAATAAGGTTTATCAAGTATAACTACCTCTGTAATTAAAAGGGCCTTTTCTCTTGAGTGAAATCCCAGATCTTCTACTGGAATGGAAGGTACCAGCCAGGCTGTACTGGGACCTTTTGCCCAGCAGAACGTACCAGCCAGCCTGCCAGTATTTCTGAAAAGTGAAAAAATCCCAGCTCTGCTTGACCTAAGAAAAGAACCTGAGTACAGGCCCTTCTGTGATTTTCGACCTCTTCCCTAGACCTGCCGGCCTCGGGCACAGATCTCAAATCACAGAAGGGCCTGTACTCAGATCCTTCTCCTCTACCTTTGACCCTATAACCTCACTTGCATTATTTACATATCAATCCATTGTCCCTCATTATAACCGAATTATGAATGTCATGGTATGCAGTTGAATACGTGACCTCACATGGCAATGCAACATACCAGTGAAATCTTATGCTACATAAATTATCCCAAGCAATGGGCCTACATACACCGGAACCCCGTGGCTGGGGAAAAAGGTCTGGATCTATGGAATGTACTCTAATTTGTAAATAATTCTTAAATTTTAATTTGAAGCTTCACTTTGAAAGTGTGAGAAAGAGGGAAGAATAATGGAGGTAAAGGAGATGGAGGTTTATCAATTTAATAACCACTTTTCCTTTTCATGTAGTGAGGTAGAGGAGAGGAGCCAGATAACTAAAGCTCCGAAGAGGTAGTTATTTTAGTAGATGGCACAGACTTACATACATGATGACATGAATTATGTGAACTTGCATCTGTAGACTTTGGATAAACCCAGAGTATGTACAACAATGCATAAGATTTAAATTTGAAACATGGGACAGAATTGTACAACATAGTTTCTAGTAACAGCCAGATTGCAATGGTCACATAATTGAAAAACCTCCCATCAATTGTGGGAAGGGGTTGGAAATAACTTACAAAACCAATGACAAGGTTACAGAGACAAATTCATGATCAAGAAGATAAATCATGAATGTGAAGACATAAGAATCTGCCAAATATGGAATTCAAGGAGAGTTTTCAAAGAGTGTCAGGTGGCACCACTACCCATGTTGTTAGTTCAATGCCAAACACTTTGCATTGTTCATTGATTTGTGTCATTGTGATACTACTACTCACTCATGTCTACTCCAAGAGACACAAAGATTGAGGTCTTAGAATAGTTTCCAATTGTGAAGCACAAGTTCCTGATTTTCAATGAAACACGATTTCTTTCAAACATGATGCAATGAAACAGACCCTTTAGCCCAGTCACAGCATAGGCACATGACCAACTTCCAAATTCACAATCATGTTAGACTTTGAAAATGCTATTCATGAAGCAAATGCAGCAAATACCAGCATCTCGTTACGCATCATGATAGCCATGACAATATTTTGCCAGCCAAGCTATTTCCTCACTGAGCACAAACAGTTTGCTAATATGAAGCATGTGCTCAAATCCATAATGCACAAAACCCACATAAAAGCCGCCTTAATTAAATAAGTCTCATTGTGAGCAAAAGCTCATAATGTGGATCCACTGTTCTGTACTGTCTTCAAGACCGGAACATAACTTTGTTCTGTATAGGTGGGCAAGCAGTCATGGTTGTCTACAATCATTTAGAAAAGGGATTCCACCCTCATCCTAGAAACTGCCATCATGGCCAGCAAAGGAACACCATGCATGCACCATATATTTATGAAGTTGCAGAGAGGTCTCCACAACAACAATTCAAAGACAACACGACAATGGGTCATAACCTTATAAGAGTCACTTACAAAGTATCAAGTTGTTACCTTCATCACAAATAGCAGTGAGAAGCCATCACCTAAACAGCTTCATCAGCTCTGGACAGTGGGGGTAGATAAGTACATAATAACCATGAATGCAACATCCACACAGTTGAAGCGGATAATCACACCTCTTTAGCAAAACTGGATCATGAATGTACCTTTTCATGGTTGCACTGGTGTCAGGCACATTTCACAATTTCACTGGATTCACTCCTGGATTAGTTGACAGAGGATATTATTTCAAACACAGGGATCATGCCTTAATGAAGTGAGTGGCCTCATGGATCCTGGATGGAGCAATTGCAAGGCTTGTCTATTAAGGGAGCTGCAGGATTTTGAGGTTGTTGCAAAGATGAGTGGTAACTGGAGGTCCACACGTCAGGGGGAGTTGCAGCATGAGGAACATGACGTGGATGTTTTTCACGTTTGTCACCCCGTAATTGCTTCAAAGCATGTGGTAGAGCTGGCATTAATGCTGCAACACATTCAGCCACTGCATTGGGATTCCCTGGCATGTTTATAATCTGCATCACAATTACAGTGCATTATTTGATCAACTGCATATCCATTAACAATTGATAAGGAAAATTGAACTTAATTGCTTTAGGATGTGTGAGGTGCAGAGATGCATCAAGAGCATTCTGAAATTTCCTTACCAGAGTAGAACCTCGAATCCCAGCTGCAGCCCGCGAAAGCATAGCTGTAGGTGTAACCTGCATAATCAAACTGATCATATCAAGCTATGGCATGAATTGATTCTCAAATTCCTCACAATTCTGTCTAGATTATGGTAAGAACTGTGTCTATGCTTTTAAGGAGCTTATATTGGGCCCTGTGAAAAGGGACACCATGAATTGAAGGACAATCTCTAACCTTTAGGCTCTCTTGTAGCATGACTTGCACAAGACCTGGTGTTTCTCGCTGTATCAATGGTCTGGTTGCCTCAGGGGTGACATCTCTGGGAGTGAAGCCCGTCCCACCTGCCATCACGATGCAGATTAGTTATCAACTTCGAAAGCACCTACAGGAAAGTGAAAAAAAACCCACTACAGGAAAGCAAAACAAAATGGTCAATGCTCAATCAAAAAATCACAGAGGACAATTGTGAGAGTCTATGATGTTTTCCTCAGATATTAGAAGACAACATACCACTCATTCTCATGGGCACAGCCTTTTGAAACTTGACCTTAGGCAAAATTAAGAGAGGAATTAGTGAGGGAGGAGGAGGAGGGAGAGGGAGCAAGACCAGTAGTGAGGATGAGATGCAAATGATCACTATCACTCCACTGAAGAAGCTTTTCCTGAATAGCAGGCACACTGTCGGGAACAACCGCGGTTGCCACTACTGTGGCCCCTCCTAGGCGATCAGACACACTGTTCACAACTTCCACTGCCCTGGGCCCACTGTCAACCACCAACAAACCCAACCTGGTTTCTGTTAATGTTCCAACTACATAGATGAGAATTCTTTGCCTGTTGAAGACTCTTCTTCTGTATTCAAAATTAAGCTAGCCTTTTGTAGTATACACCTCCTGGTTTACAACCTGAAACTTATCATTTGGAGTTTGAGCTTCTCAAAAACATGAATGATCACACCACTAGTTGCAAAAACAAATGAACCTAGGACCAGAGTAAAAACCATAAACACCCCATATATGTAGGTTAATGTCATATTCTTTAGTACCCAACAACCACAGGCACTCCAGATATACTACAGAATCAAGTGTTTGCAACCTCTTGGCATTTCACACACTTTGGGGCACTTTGAAATTTCAGACTTAAGGTCAATAGCTCACCTGCGATCAGGGCCAGCACCTGACGATACCGTGTCACTGACAGTCAGAATTGCTACTTTGACCTCATCTTTTGTCAAACCTTCAGTTCTTCCCTCTCTTACAGAAGGGTTATGTCCATGATGTCCATGATGCCCATGATGTCCATGATGTCCACTATGCTTATGGTGCTCTTTGTCTGCTTGCTTTTTTTCTCCTGACAAGGATTCATGGGAGGATATAGGCATATCATTGAAAGGCATGCCTGTAAGATCTGAGATGAGAAGTGCTGGTAACATTGTGCCACTCGGCAGGGTTCCGGTTCGTTGTGGAAACTCAAGCAACGCATTTGCAGATCTCATACTTAAGAGTCGACTACTGATTTGATGGCCAGTGCTCTCTGCCACAAACCTGACACACCATGACACAACTGTTCTATGATCAAGGTTTATCTGGACAAGCATTCATATCACACGTGGTTGAAAGTTTTCAGAACAGATGGAAGCCAGGTATTGAATTTTGCGTCAAACTAGGCAATAGGAGAAACAATACCCAGGATTGCCTGATCCATCATTAACTGCCCACCAAACTGTAGCTCGATGGTACTCTGGTCTGTCTGGATCCAATCTTAATGGTTGCAAAATCCTGGCTTGAACTCTGCACATTGGAACAACAGCGCCATCAACAATCCGGTAACTGTAATAGCAAACATCTAACCTCATGCAACCCACAAGGCTGAGAAGGGTGAAAGAAACTACCTTCAGGAAAAACAGTTCAGCAACTTCCATAAGGTCAAATTGCAGTGCAGCACACTCAAGATTCACTTACACCAACCAACATGATGAATCTAACTGTGCTTGGTCAAGTGTGACAGACCTCCGAAGGTTTGGGTTGGGCCAGCCAGCAAGCTGGCGGATAGCGGGGACTGCAACAAGATTAAAGGTCACTGCACTGCTCACTGGGTTACCTGGCAGCCCAAAAACTAGCATTTGTCTTGTGTCTATTGAACCTCGCACACGAGCTTCAAGAGTTGCAAAGGTCAAGGGCTTGCCAGGCTTCATCAGCACCTGCTATTTGCATCTCTATCAGCCCAGCCCAATTTTGATTCACAAATATATAATGCCTCCTGCTCATAGAGATTCACAGTATAAACCTGATGTACCTAGCTATGTAATTTCAAATTTTGCTAACTACAACTAGCTGCTATGTGTATCTTATGATTCCTTACATCAGGATTTCTGGAATAAACTAAACCCTTTGTGAATATCATTGCATAGCATCTTGAATGAACAAGACTACCCACAAACCTTCAACAGAAGAGAGTCAGATATATTGATCAATCTCTTCCAAATTTTCTTATGAAATTACCTTACCAAAATAGACCTTGCCACGTTGTTCCAGTAATGGCTTTACAAAGTCTTTATCACCCATGGACACACCACCGGAAGTTATCAGAATGTCAGCATGTGAAGCCAGGGCAGCGTCCAGCATTTGTGCAACATCAGCTTCCACATCACGGGTAATGCCCAGATCAACCACCTCACACTGCTGCTGTGCTGCTGCAGCTAGAAGCATAGCACGATTTGAGTCCCTGATCTGCAATCCACTACCAATGCTCTCTTCAGTTTACCAGTTGGAAGACTCAACTATGCAAGCACAGCATCTGAGCCCAGAGTAGATATGAGGATTGCTCTGTTCCTTCTCAAGAAGATCACATGGATATACTCTGCAGGTTAATGCAGCTTGGTAGACCTTATGAGAGCCTACCATGCCAAATAATGTCTGGGCAGAGAAAGCAATAGACTCCTCACCTGACCTCTCCCAAGGACTGAGCCTTCCACTGGATCTACAAGCTCATCACCTGTTGAAGCAATGGCCACTTTTGGTCTCCGGAAAACCTGTACCGTATCCAAATGAAGCAAAATGTCCCCTTTAGAAAGAATGTCTACAGATCTCATTTGTCGTGCATTCTGGTGAAGAAATATTTAGTAGCTTGAAGCTGAAGATGTAAACCATCTCTCCACTGTGCAATGTGTCACCAAAGGACTTGTGCCCTGGCAGAGGAAATCTCAAGAGGGAAGAATTATGTGTTGAATGACCCATGCTTTCATCATGTGTTTGCAAACCAAGGTCAGCTTGATCTTGTCTACCTTCACATACACAACTCCAATGGAGGCAAGTAGCCCAATTTCTGGTGCACCCACCCTCTCTCCTGCCTTCAAGACTGTGGTGCCCTGTGCTATGTCAAATCCCTGCACACATCCACCCATTTTAAATACAAGTGATAAACAGGCCTTTTGCTGTTTGCCAGGGTTCAAAAAGCTATGCCATCATCATGTGGACTGTTCTCCACAGATGAAGAAATCAGAAACCATTGGTCCAACAGTAAATTAGTGAAATGGTGCTAAAGTTGCATTAGTGGAGAAGAATGCTATGGAGATGGTATTGGAAATAATACCACAGGCCGAATGTCCTGCCCTTCCTTTGCTGCTTTCAGAATGCGAATCCTCTTCAAACCATCATCATTTCCCACCACCTCAGTGTTCTCCACTTGCACCACTGCATCCGCACCCTTGGGCACTGGCCCTGCTTGAAGAGGAAGCCAACCCTCAGAATATTCTTATACATGACATCTGCAGTGATGTGTATGTCTTTCCAATGAATCCAACTGACAGAGAGCAATTGGTAGAATTCCTTTCTGGTGCCATTCCTTTTGACATGGACAAGAATCCCAGTAGCCTAAGAGGAAAGAAGCAATCAATCCAGGCAATGACAACCTAGAGAAAATAGAAGAATTTTTTCCTGAATTGAACAGGCTTTCCATGGCCCATAAGAAACCCTGATCACTCGGAACACTTGGAGCAGATGAAGAGCAAAGAGAAGGGACGGCTGTCACGCACCCCCTGTTGTGATATAAGCAACAGTGCCAGGTTGAAGGTGCAAAGCAGCAGCATCATCTCCAGCTCTCGCCTCTGCCACCACTGGATACTCCCCTTCCCCATCTGCAGCAACAACGGCATACCCATCCTACAGAAACCACGAATTTCAGCTTCACCATCACCGGCCAATTTCTGACGCCCATATATGCATCATCATCAGGTAGAATTGAGCTGACGAGGGCGACTTGAGAGCTAGTTCTAAAAGCTCCACAAATCCACGTGACTAAGAAAAATTTCGAAGAGGAAAAAACAAAGTGAAGAGTGACCTTCATAGAAGCGACTAAGGCAGTGAATGAAGAATCAAGCGAGACACACAAACCTTGATAGAAGCAGGGTAAGGAGGCAACGGGTCTGAAGCGCACAGATCCTCCGCTAGAATTGAACCTAAAGCTTGTTGTAAAGGAACCGTGATGGAAGACAAACGACCAGCAGTTGCGAGCACGATCTTCGTTGCATCTGCCACTGTGACCATCAAGGAAGACGAAGCTCCCTGGAGAGGAGGAGCTGCGAGAGCAGACATGGTTGGTTCCTTCGCTCGCTAGTGCGCCCTCGAAACCAAAGCTTAGCTTAGCTGAGCACAAGCTGGTGTTTTGGCCTTCACAAAAGCAAATACTTATGTCTTTGTGGGTAGGTCCCTGAAGACATGGGTATTTGGGAGTTCACAATATACGGTATTTGAAAGGCCTTGTTTTCAAGGGGGTACCTGTGAAAGTTCCCCGTAAAGCTAGGCGATTAGGGGGCGAGAACGGCCAGTTTCGGCATAATAAGGCATAAAATGCGTAACTGGGAATGAAATTTTAAAAAAGCAAAATAACTAGGACCCAAACTAGTTTTTTTCCATCAATTTTGGTGGTAAACTGAGTTTCATCCCCTCTTTCTTTTTTCCTGAGCGCCTCCACTGCTGCTACATATATTTTCACTGCTCCTACCTGTACAACTACTATAATTACTCTCAAACCCCGTGCATTAAATGCTGAGTTTCAACATTTCATACTGAGATATAATAAAATTTCCTTACTTTGCAGATACCACTGAAAGAGGGGATAAGGGGTGGAAGCGAAGGGGACAGGGGGTGAAAGAGAAGGTGACTTTAAGGGTAACTTTATCACGTAACGTTAGAGGATGAGTCACGATGTTGGGGTTTAGAAGGAAAAAAAGAAAGGCTTTTATTTAAGGCCCTTCATCTAAAGGGAGAGTCAGACTACGTTTCAATGTAGTTGTTTTCATTTGGTCTCCTCATAGGTCTTATGAGGAATGTTCACGACTCAGGCAGAAGGTGTTGTGTGTTGTTGCTTTGTGAACTACCTTCTACAATATTGAGATAAAATGACAATATCTTAAGGTAGGTCAGGAGGCCATGATGCAACCACAAACATTGTTTGTTTCTCAATTTGACCCATCATGTATAAAAGGCTTTGACTTCCTCCTTTGGTTCTCTAAGGTTGTTGAAATCAATCTGAAGATGATAAAGGATGTTGAACAATAGAGAATTGAATTGTTGATGCTTCAAATTATGAAGGAAATGTGAAGGCTTGTGTTTGCACTTGCATTAGGCTTTGGAAACAAAAACATCTAAGGGGAATGAAGGACCGTATCTTCTTCTTCCCCGATCACTAGAAGTCGAAATGTCCATTTAGTTTGCAAAAACACTTCTATCACTAGCATTACAATAATCAACATACTTCCTACAATAATAGTAGTAAAAATATTGAAGATGAAAAATTGAAGATGATCCCCCAACCTTGGTTTTGACAAAATGGAGATGTTGTTGCAATCAAATGACTTACTCATTTCAAAAAATGAAGGTGATGAAACTTATAGCAATTGTAAAGTCCTAGCCATGCAATTCTATAAAATTGGCAAGGCCTAACGGATGTAGGCACATTTTACAAGCCAAAAATACCATTTCAAGTTGCTAGAGAAATGCTTCAAGAGGAAAGAATTGATTGAATAGAGGTAATCAAAGATAATCTATCCTTGGTATGTGTAGGCAAAAGCAAGGCTAATAGATCTAATTACATTTAAGACTTAGGGAAGAAAGGTAAATAAGCTTCAATCATGAATTCTACATTTTGACGTTGATTTTCTTGATTGAAAATTCAATCATATTGGACACTAAACACTATTGGCTTTGGTCAAAATGGACCAATTCTTTGTGCTACATTACATCAAGACTTGGCATCCATGACAAGGACATTTGCAATTATGTTGGAACATTAAATCATGTGCATCATTTTATTATGCATAGTTAGGGACCCTTTAATCATCATTTGGGACTACATGACCAAGACAATTGACAATTAATCAATATTGAGACCATATGATTCATGTGGCTTTTTTTTCAGGTTTTATCATATTGATTAGATTTAATTAAACTAAATAAAATAAAATAATGAAGTTGTAGATCTAAAAAATGTTTTCAATGAAAACTAGGGAGATTTACTTGAAAAAAAAGAAAAGAAAAACAAAGTGACCCCCAAAGTTTGACACCTTTGGACTCATATGAATTGTTGTAGAATATTATTCTAAGGTAATGAATCCCAAAAACTTATCCTAGTCACAAAGAACTTTGGCATGGAGCATAGCCATTACATTAATTTGTGATTTGGTTACACATTCGTGGGACTTCAAGTATTCACAACTAAAAAAATCATCCAAATTCCTATCTCGATCAATTCTAATCTACAAAAGTCATTTACAGAACTCTCAAATAGGCTACGGATCTTACCTAAAGTTGTTGAAAAGGTTCTTCACAACATGATTGCCATTGAATAGAAACTTCTCCACCTTTCATAATGAATGTTCTTCACATACAACATAAAAACTTGGGTACACTACATCTATTCTCATTTGTCTCAAGCTTGCGAAGATTTGACAAGTGGGACAAGTGGGTACCTATTGTGATTCATATGAATTATTTCATGGGTGTGCTCACACTTTTTCTCTTTTTTTTTAAAGGGGC
>Ga0209611_10013915_pt1 | contig 10909 bp, 4 predicted proteins | sample S1TSphgellanicum_3_FD_187693 | JGI IMG/M metagenome (GOLD analysis project Ga0209611, IMG submission 187693) | Host-associated microbial communities from peat moss isolated from Minnesota, USA - S1T2_Fc - Sphagnum magellanicum MG (SPAdes) (version 2) | ecosystem: Host-associated > Plants > Peat...
AAAATTTGTCAGTGTGAAGGTACAAATTATTGGACCATCTCCACCCACACCCCTTTGTTGGGCTTCTTTTGGTGTTTACCACACCCAACAGAGAGTGTTAATTATTCTGCCATCACCACCCATGCCCGTGGAAAAGCGGACTGTACACCTTGCGAAACTCGGGTGTAAAAGATCTCGAACAAGGATTCGAAGTTCGAACATACCCTCTTCGATAGCCGCTTTCCGTAACGTCAGAGATCATGCACGAGCTGGTGAATTACATGACGGTGTGCCTGACAGCATCGAGTACGGCTGGATGCTGGGACTTTCTTTTGCGCAAGTCGACTGTCATCCCAATATCAGTACACCTTGCGAAACTAGGGTCATGTTAAAGGTCGAGAACAAGGATCTCGAACACACCCAATACGATAACCACCTTCAGAACGCCAGACACGACGCAGGTCGAGCGGGTGAATTCCATGACGGCGTGCCGGACAGCATCGTACTGGTGGACGCTGGAGCTTTGTTTGCGCAAGTGTACTGTCGTCCCATCGGCCTTGCATCACCATAACTAGGCTATTCGATGCCATGATTAGCACGAGGAGGTAAGGTAATCCGCGGAAGAAGAGGAAGTACAACAGCTGACCTTAAAGTTGTGGCTCAAAGTAGCAAGAGTTATCGACGAGCCAAAGCACGACCCTTTTATCCCGGATTCTTTGGCACCAAGCTCTAGACGACCTATAGAGCTAATCCGATGACCGATGACCTATAGAGCTAATCCGATGACCTATAGAGCTAATCTGGTGACCTATAGAACTAATCCGATGACCTATAGAGCTAATCCGATGACCTATAGAGCTAATCCGATGACCTATAGAGGTAGTCCAGTGACCTATAGAGCTAATCCAGTGACCTATAGAGCTAATCCGATGACCGATGACCTATAGAGCTAATCCGGTGACCTATAGAGCTAATCCGATGACCTATAGAGCTAATCCGGTGACCTGTAGAACTTGTTGATTGTAAACATAGCTCATTGTTGTCCGGACCATGTCCTTTACTTCTTCCCATGAGGTGATCCTTATACTTCGATTGTTAAACAAATGTTTTAATGAAGTCATCATTGTCACATGATAAAAATCAATAGATTTTTGTTAAATTGCATCAACCATTAATAAATGCATGCAATGAATTCCACATCAACATTTGTGAATCCACATCTTTGGATTGCATGTCGCAAATTGCAATGGTCAAAATTCAATAATATAAAAGGTCACAAACATAACAACCCATGGTTGTTCAATGTTGCACATGTTTACAGTGGTCAAACATGAACCATTTTCCTTCCAAATCCCCTCTTGGTTGCATATGCTTCACAATATCGATGCCATTAATAGGACCATGTGTGGACATCTTGAACAAAAAACTCTTAAGACTACCTTGCCCATGGAAAATGTTATATTGGATGTAATTGTAAAGACATCACCTCTTGAGCTCCAAGGTTTGATCAATGGAGCCTTTGCTTTCATTACCAAATCTTAGATTGTTCATTTGGTTTCGAATGTTTGGAGATCTCAAAGGGGAGAACTCTTCCTACAACAAATCAAATTCCTACCCTTGCAACTTGGGTTATGATCCATCCCATGCCCAATAATCTTAGATGTAATAGATATCTTACTACTAGTCAACATGGCAATGGCTAAAAGGGTGATAATGGGTGTCTTATCATATTCTTACCTCTTATTAAATCATGTGCCATTTCTTTGTTCTTTCTAGAAGGGCCTCTAGCAATTAGATTGTCAAGGGGCAAAAATCCCTAAACTAGTTTGTGGCATAGGCACTTTAATAATTAGTTAGTTACTAGTGGTAGGCTTGCCATCCTTTACCAAAGGGATGAAGCTAATGGGATTAATTAGTTCATATTTATGAGTGTTTGGTTATAATCCACCCAATCACCTAGGAGATTTATAGGAAGCATTAAAATAAAGACCTATTTTTATAAAGTCAATATGGGCCTTGTGTGGTTTTGTGGAGAATGAGGATGAGAGGAGGACTTGGGGGATTCTATTAATCAATTCGATGTGGTTGTAGTTTTTTTTTTGTGGTGATGAAGCTCGTTTTTGGAGAGGTGTTATATGTGTAACATTAAAAAAGGGAGAGGAGCTTGGAATTGTATTGTACTTGTGTTATTTCAATGGAAAATGGGTGAAGGATCTTAATGTGTTTTGTATGAGTTTATTCCATTAGGATATGAGGGTAGATAATATATTTTAATTAAGTTTACATAATGTTTTGTTACATTTTTTATAATAGTTATGCATTTCTTCTATAAAAGTAGTAAGCATGTATGTTTGGTTTTAACTTTTGGAGCAAGAAGTCTCTTGTTGCCATAAGAGGGTAGCAATTAGGCAATAGTCATAGAGGATGTGCAATGTTGGGAAGGCTTGCCATGGGATTATAGACGATAGATAGCACCACCAAAAGATTTGCATGCACTATGAAGGTTAGACATGAATTATGGAAGGCTTGCAAACCCATTAGACACCCTTCTAATGCTATAAAAGTACTATAGAGATATGAAGGGTAACTATTTCTTGGTCCCTTTTATCTTGCTTGCTTTCTTTCTATACTTCCTTCTTTTTACACTACTAGAATGGCCTCTAGTTAGGATGATAAATATGTCCCTAAATGATAGACCCTACCCTTTTTTTTTCTCTTTGCATGAACTCGTTAAATTATTTGAATAATTATAGTAAAATTAGTAAATGATAGTAATTCTCATTAGGAATAAGGAGAAGTTGAACTTGTTCCCTCAGCATTGCTTTCCTAAAGATGGTAATGTTCAAAGACTGCATTTTCACCCCTTTACATGGATGTTCATGGGTCTCAAGGTGGATGCAAGCTCATGTCATGGTTTTGGAATGATGTAATACATAGTACATTCTTACCAAGCACCTTGCAATGCAAATTGGTGAAAACTTACAATGTCTACACATAAAGGTTGTACAAATTGACAATTGTTCTCCTTCTTCCAATGCACTTTTAACAATTCCTTCCCAATAAATTTCATTACATGCATTATTTTTCATGTAATAGTCACATTATAAATTTTGGCAAGAGACATGGCCAACACATAATGAATGTTTAAATGGCAAACCATCACCATTCTTGATATTTATAATCTTTAATTTACACCAAGGATGATTGTCATGTCTCTTATCCATGCCTTGCATTAGACTTGCCATGCCCCTAACTTATTTTGTTGGTGGTAATTCAAACATGACTTCTCTGTCAAACTTGGAAGGTAGATATTACATTATCTTCTTGAAAATGGCATTATAGTTGAAAAGTTAACAAAAAGAAATTTAGAACATCTATAAATGCCAACCTTGTCAAACATCCAATGATGTTTACACTAATCCAAGTTGCAATTCATTAGTTTAAATCACTATGGGACCTTAAAATTAAAATAGATTATGTTAACGGTAAGACTATACTATGACAATCAAGCAGATAAGGATGTATGAGGATAAGGAAAAGGTGTTGTGATGTCTATTCTTGGACAAGTTGGACAAAGCTAGTTTAGTAGAAACATGGTATGTGAGATTAAGATTGTTGAGGTGGAATTCAAATTAATTTAAGGCGGGAAAATTGAAGATTAAAAGAGGCTCTAGAAATCTCTAAAGAAGTTTTTTCTAACTGTTTTTTTTCTTTTTGGGAACAAAAAGTAGAAAGAGAACATAGTAGTAGTTTTGAGGGATAAAACAATTTTGATGATGAACACAAAGTTGTTAAACTATTTCCCTTTTATTTTTATTTTTCTATATTTTTCCATAATCTATTTTTTTCTTTTATATCAATATGAAAAGTAAAATTGTGAAAACATTATGATATATTCATAATTTTGCAGATACTTTGGTTGTGGAAAAATGTTGTTGAAAGCCATTATGGATTATGTAGGGATTTTAAGTATAGAGTTTATGACTAAAATTCAATATATTGCAAAATCAAAATCAAAAATAAAATAATGTTAGAATATTAGGATTTACCATTTGTCGACCATCCCTGTAATGAATTTGGAATTAGATTTTGGGTTAAATGAATTGCTTTGATGTTATTGTTTAACAACAGATAACGAAAGGTTATTCTGCAAAATTTTATATTATTCTCTTATAAACTCATAATTGGTAAAGAAAAATTGTCAGAAATTAGATATGAGCAAACAAATGTTGTAAATATTGAAATTTGTGGCAATGTTTTTTTCCAAGGAAGAGTTGTAGAATGGCAACAAACATAAATCGAGTAGTGATTTGAAGTTTGCAGAAACAATTAAATCAAGTAGCCATTCAACAAATTTTTTTAAAAATGTAATAGATGAAATATTATAGTTTGCAAATGATGCAACACAATTTCATACTCCAAAAAATATATATAATATGTCAAAAATACCGACGACCGAAGAATAGCTTACAAGGTACAAGACATCATTTGTGGAAGTTATGGAACCTCGAGAAACATTCACTAGGAAAGTGATGAAGCAACCCAATGTTCAGACAAGGTTGCCAATGAAAGCAAAACCTTCGCATGTTGAACAAAAAGGATGGGGAGATAGTGCAATCAAGGTTACCTTTATAAATCTACAAGGAAGGGAATAGGAAAGAATAAAAATGAATTTGTCAACCCAAAGACACATATGGTAATCTATACATATCCAAGGAGATACTACATATGCATCAAAAAGTACAAGGTATGGAGACAAGATCCATAAATAAAGGTTCTGCTTGGCAACCTACTTCACCTTAATACCATCACAATCATGAAGAGTGGGATGAAAACTTTGACAATGATGAAGTTGAACAAATATTTCCACAATATGTTGAAACTGTATAATAGATTGAAGATTTGGAAAAACATGCTTTTGTAATTGAAAGAGTGTATCAAACCAAAATGGAAAATAAAATTAAACATAGTATACCACCAATGATGGCGGTTAATATTGAAATATGACAAGTGGACAAGGTTCATGTAATGTAGACCAGTGAATCCAAAATCAAACACATCTATCAACCCATATTACTACCAAAAAAATAAGTCTAGAATAAATTTAATCAAAAAATAGATCAATGTTATAGAATTTAGAAAATGATCATAATCTATTGGCCATTCTGTAGAACATGGTAATAATAACACAACTATAAAACTACACAAATCTATGTAACACTTTTGAAAAGGGTGATGCACGAAGGACACCTTCTGAGGGTAGAATACCATGAATCATTAAACCATGTCATTCTGCACCAAAGAGAGTTAGGATGACTACCAATCATCCTATTCAGAATAATGCAAGACTTGCAATATAATTTGTGCTTAGATTAAGGAACAAAACACTATTAGATACCACAATGTTTAAAAACAATGGCATACAAATGCAATTACGAAAAAAGATCCATACCCTTTACCTTTCACAAATGAAGTTTTGAATACAATTGCAAGGCATGATGTTTATTCCTTTTTAGATGGATACTTTAGATATCACCAAATCTCCATAGCACTAAACAATAGATGCAAAATAGCCTTTGTAACAAATTGGGGAGCTTTTACTTGGGTAGTAATCACTAATCAAAATAATGTCGTTTGCAACTAGTCACTATGTAACTAGCATGCAACTAGTTGTTGTTTACAACTATATTGTTCATGTTTGCACTACAAATTTAGTATTGTATAATTTTTGGGCTGTATGGTTATGTGTGCAACTGACATGCAATTAAATGTGTACAACATGCACATGTGTAATAAAAATAATGGCCTAAATTAATACATACTTAAATTAGTATACTTATTACGTCTACATAGGCTAAACCCTTGCTAACTAAGGTTAACCTAAACTAACCCTTGCTAAATTAATTAAAAAATAAAATTGTCCACAACTAAATTAATTAGGACATTAAATTAACCATGGTTAAATTAACATAAGCTAAATTAAGCTAGGTTAAACTAATTATGACTAAATTAAATTAGGCTAAACTAACCATGGTTAAATTAAGTTAGGCTAAACTAATTATGGCTAAACAAAATTCAGTTAAATTAAATTAGTCTAAACTAACCATAGTTAGACTAAGTTAGGTTAAACTAAGTTAGGTTAAACTAATTATGGCTAAATTAAATTAAGATAAATTAAATTACATTAAATTAACTATATCTAAATTAAATAAGGTTAAACTAACTATGGCTAAATTAAATTAAATTATGTTAGACTAACCATAGTTAAATTAAGTAAAATTAAACTAATAATGCCTAAACTAAATGAAGTTCAATTAACTAATACTAGATTAAGTTAAGTTAAAATAATTATGGCTAAACTTGATTAAGCTAAATTAAATTAAACTAAAACTAACTATGGCTAAATAAAGTTAGGTTAAACTAGTTATGGCTAAATTAAATTAAATTAAAACTAACCATGGTTCCATTAAATTAGGTTACACTAATTATGGTTAAATTAAATTAAGCTAAATTAAATTATGTTAAACTAACCATGGTTTAAAATATGTATTGCAAGTTTTCAAATTTTATTTGTCATATATATATATATATGGCAAGTAAAAAAAAATTATTTTATTTTAATTGGATTTTTTTAATAAAAAATGTAAATTCAATTCTTAAAAAATCATAATTAATTAATATGATAATATTATGACTTAAATATTATAGGTAATGGCTAAACTAAATTAAACTAAATTAATAGTTAATATTAATAAGTATGTTTATTATTATTCAAAATTAATTCATATTATGATATTCTTAATTCTTCAACATTAACCGTAATCAAAGCTATTAAAAATTTATTGAAATCAAAATAATATTTATACTAACATTATTAATTACCTAATAATGATAATTAATCTTAATAATAACAACTATTATAAAAGTATCATTATAATTAATTTTTTAATTTTAATTCTATTTTTTAATATAATAGTAATATTAATAAAATCTATTAATATACCTATGGCTAGTAGGATACACTAGTTAACTTATAAATATTCTTTCTTAAGTTAGTTACCTAGGTATTAATCTTATAATATTAAAAATTATCATAACTATTAATGAAACATTTACTATAGTTGTAATGATTATTAATAGTATTTACACATATATATAATAAGTATTATATATTTCAATTTTATTATTTATGTTAAAATACTTATGGTAAATAGGCTACATTAGTTAACCTACAAATACTTGAACATTTTAAGTTAATTAATAGTTTAAGCTAAATAATAACATTAAAATATTTTTTTCATTATAAGTAATCATAATTATTTTAAAATCCTACAATCATCTTTGAAATGGAAAGGAAAAGGAATAATGAAAAATTAACAAGAGAAATATAAGAAAAATAAGCTTTCCAAGTTACAAAACTTTTCTTTTTCTTTTTCTTCTCTTTGGACCCCTCCTACTTTCAAACCTCATAGCTTTTTTATTTCTTATTCATTTTAAATGATTTAAAGTGTTGTAGGAGCGCCACCTAAAGTTCTAGAAATCATTTTAATAACAACATAGTAACATTCAAGGAACTTTTTGGATGATTAAAAATTGGCCTTTATATTGTTCAATGGTTTTTTTAAAATCTTGACCCCCTTTACTTTGGGGAACCATATTTTTCTCATTTCTAATCCGTTTTTTACGATTCTTAATGTGTTAAATGCACGAAGAGGAAGGCTTCAAGTTTTATGGAAACTAGAAGCAATGGAGCCCTCCCTAAGCTAGTCTACCTTACTACAATAGTTGCATTTAATGTGCAACTAAGTTGGTTCATAAGGTTTGCAATGGAATTTTTTATCCCATATCCTTTGGCTTCCAATCCAATTTGGCGCAATATATAACTAGGTGCAATAACCAAATACTAAGTGCCATTGGGGATGAGCAAATATATATATTTTTACCTTAATTAAATGGTTAAACCTAAAAACAAAATCAGACTATTTTAAACCTACCTATATAACCTATGCCTAGTTACCTTTCAACCCACTTACATACTTAAGTAAACCTACCTACCTAGTAGGATGTAATAATTACCTACCTACCTAGGCACCATTTGTCAACATCTTATTAACATTAAATTGAACAACAAGTAAATTTTATTAATTAATATTCAAAAATAAAAAAAATGTGGGCCTTAATTGACATGTCTCACCATATAATTGGTGTTTAAAAATGGACAAATGTCAAATGTTCAATGAACATTCCATCGTGTGCCATGTGTCATCATCATAATGGTAAAAACTTTAATGATTAAAATTAATACATTGAATTTTTAATTTTGAAAACACAAAAATAATTAAAAAGTGACATATCCACAAGCAAGTTGTTCAATTTTTAAACACGTGTCATACTTTAATTGATTGCATTGTAGTTGCAAGGAAAGTTGCACATAAGGTGCAACTACATTTAGATTGGTATGTATGGATGAACACATATATTAGCACCATATGTACATGTTGTCTAGTAATGTTGCATGCAATTGAATGTCATGTGCAACTTGTCTTAGGCAACTACACAAATTTGCATTTGCATGTGTCACATGCAACTGAATCTTAGTTGCAAAACCCATAATTTCTACTAGTGAATTTTTTGGAGCAAATAATGGACCTCCTACCTATTAGAAGGTAATTATCAAAGCCTTCAAAGATTATCTAAACAAATTTATGAAAATATCTCTAGATGATTTCACTATTTATAGTGATATGGACATTCATTTATAGAAACTTAGATTGTGCTTTCAGAAGTGCAGAAAATTTGGGATTAGTTTGAACCCAAATAAATGTGCCTTTATGGTATTTTCAAAGATGATATTGGGGTTTATTGTTTCCAGAAAAGGTAAACTACTAAATCCTAGAAAAATCCAAATCATAGTTTAGATGCATGTACCCACGAATGCACAACAAATTTAGGTGTTTGTTACCCAAATTTAGTAACAGGTGACCTAATAGGTCATAGATTTAAGCAAGTTGTTAAACTTAACAGGTGGGTAAATGCACATTACATTAGACCAAAGTTGGAAGTTGAGAATCCATATGGACATTCCAAACTTTTTTTCAATGCCTTAATAAAATTGGACAAGAAACTTGAACCGTCAGATTTTGTCATATTCAAAAAATGTCAACCATTGAAATATGTTTAAGGTACTCTATCAGCTTTCACAAAGTGGGATTTTTCAAATTTCATCATTTCTTTCGCACATGCAAGGATAATGACAAAATTCTTATGCGTCTATTATCTTCTATGAACCTACTATCTATCTCACATACATTTTTAGGATTTTGATCTCTTGAGTGTTTTGGTGACGGAATGATAATTGACTTTGCTTAAATAGAAGTAAGTTTCAAGAAAATGATTACCACAACTCTGAATAAGGATGGTAAGAGTTCCAAGATTTTGACCAAGCTGCCACGACCTACATAATCTAGCAGTAACAAGTTTGGGAGTACAAGGTCTGAACCTTATTTGAAAAAACAAAACAAGAACATGACACTCCTAGAAGCAATAGGTCTTCTGGTTTTGTTGTTCCTTTATATGCGAACATTCCTGTATTAAGTGATGGTGGTCCTATGAGTTGTAAAATGTTTGTAGAACGCTATGATCTTTGCTTAGAAGGTTTGAATCCAAAATGCATTAAGATTCTTAGAAATATCATTGTGGAAGAAATGCACAAGTATTTTGGACCTATGCATAACAAGAATGGGTATAGTTATGTTCTTAGTGAGGATCCTAAAGTGATAACCAAGGTGGAAGGGTTGTGGACGATGATTCACCAAAAACCACATGTTCTTACTTCAAGGATCATTTCTTTGGGTATGGCAAGATGCGTTCTGATGGAGTTGAAAGGGAAAAAGATGAACTGGGTGATGTACACCAAGTGGACAAATCAGGAGTAGTAGCGGTGAAAAAATTCAATCATCAAACTTCTAAGTGATGAAGAAGAGGACAATGAAGAAAGAGAAGATGAAATCTTGGGCATAAGTGGAAGTTGTGTGAACATTGCACCTAAAGAAATCATGCAATATGTGGAGTCTATAGAGAATCTGCTATTAGAAGTGGAGGAACAAGAGTGCATCAATAAACAAATCAAGCAAAACATTATGCTACAAATGTGAAAGCTCGTAACACAATGGAGGATCGCAACAACCTTAAGGAAGAAACGAAAAGGCTTGTCACATTGAGTATGGAATTAAAGAATAAATACGATGACCCAGTAGCTTCTGATGTTTTGACACAATAGGTGCAAGTTCAACAATATTTTGTTGAAATTCTTCAACATCTAGCAAATGAAGGGGTGATAGAGTATGAAAAAGTATTTAGGCATGTAGAGGCTCAGGGAAGCAAGTTGTTTGATTTGAAGTAAAAGATTATTTCTTGTAAGTGAAATCACGATGGAACAAAAGATTTTTTGCAAAAGTTTGAACAAGGTCGATTAAGTCATCATAGTGATAATCTTATGTCATTACCATTCATTTAAACATTAAATTCACATTTATTTCATATAACCAGAATTTGCATTTCAGAATACATTTATAAAACACTAGAAACAATATTATAACTCATTTCATCATATTTTGATACTACAGAAAATTCACACAATGAGATAAACATATAATTCACTATATAAGTCTAAGTTTCTCTGTACTACTAAAAACATGAATGAAAATTATAGTAGAATCCCATGTTTTGTTGAAAAAAATTAAAACAACAATCTTATATATAAATTCACTATGTCTTCCCGTCCGTCCGTGACGTGACGTTCTGTGCAGAACGCTACCCCATTCCAAGTTCCAACCTTCGCCCGAACCGTCATCCATCCAACTGGAATCGTCATCCATCCAGCCGGACGGACAGTTCCTAAATAACTGTCCGTCCGTCTGTGAAAGAAAGC
>Ga0209611_10013916_pt1 | contig 10908 bp, 6 predicted proteins | sample S1TSphgellanicum_3_FD_187693 | JGI IMG/M metagenome (GOLD analysis project Ga0209611, IMG submission 187693) | Host-associated microbial communities from peat moss isolated from Minnesota, USA - S1T2_Fc - Sphagnum magellanicum MG (SPAdes) (version 2) | ecosystem: Host-associated > Plants > Peat...
GACGCTGCACGCGACAAGCAGAATCGACGCGGCAATCAATCCCACGGTCGGGTCGCGCAGGCCGAGCGCAGCCATCAGGACCACCGAGACGACAAACGCCGACGAGATCGGATTGTTATCGCTAATGCCAAGCGAAATGCCATTGACCATGGCGAAGATGAACACCAGCCCGATGGCAAACAGGATGAATCCGACCGAAGCCCCGAGAAGCTGCGAGCCGACAAGCACGATGCCAAGCGCCCAGAAGGCAATCCACACGAGAAGCTTGCGCGTGTTGGTTTTTTTCCAGCCGTCATCTAAAGGCGCAGCGGTCGCAGCAACTGCGCCGCGCGCGCGCCTAACGGTTTCAACAAACAGCACGGACAGATCGATCAGCGCGGCACCGAGAATCATGCCCAGCGAAATCAGAAACGAGATCTTGCGAAAGGGATCACCCTGATGGAGCCATCCGATCGAGACGAAATAGGGCGTCAAGGCGTTAAACATCACGCCGGCGACAAGCGACGGAATACCGATGCGCGCGCCAATCACCATGCCGGCACCAAACGTCGAGGTCGAAAGATCAAGAGCGGCGAGTGCCGCAAGCTTGGTGCTGGCGATGCCTCCTGCAAAACCCAGGGCCATGCCGCCGCCGAGCTTTCCGACCGAGCGTCGTAAGAGCACCGGATCGGTCAACGCGCGCAGGATGTTGGCCACGGCAAGCCCGCTCGGATAGGTCAGCTGCAGCCGGTCAACCAGGATCGGCGTATAGAGCATGCCAACGCCCGCGCCGAACATGCCGATGCAAAGCAGGTAGAGCACGAGCGGAATCACGGGCGGTTGCGGCAGCCCGAGCCAGACCATCGCCTGCACCAGGACGCCCATCGCACTCATGCTTGCCACCGAAGCCGCGGTGGTCTGGATGAAGTTGGCGCCGTGCTTGCCTTCGACGCCGTAACCGAACGTGATCACCGAGCCAAGGATGCCGGCCAACACCTGGCCACCGACAAAAAAGCCCAGCGAGAACGTCATGTAGGACGCCGTCACGCCGCCAAGCGGGCCAAGAATCAGCATGCCAACGCCAGCAAGAAGCGCATGGTATTTCCAGGTCCCGATTTCGGGGAGCCACTTCCAGCGGGCCGTGGTGGGACTCTTGACGACGGCGGCATTCATGGAATTCCTTGGCAGAAACGATAGGCAAGGCCAGCACCAAAACACGGCGACGATACTTGCCAAAGGGCACGAATGCAACCGCGCGGCTCAGGCCCGTTGCGCACCGCAGTGTGCACATTTGGCACAACCGGCGCGCACTTTTTTGCCGCGCGGCAAAGCCTCGTTTAAAGTGACGCCTTGCCTTGCACCCCCCTGTCACCGCAACGAGGAACGATACGCATGTCCGATCAGGTAACGCTCGCCAAAGGCGCGCTTGGCACCGCCGAATCCGTCGTCATGGGGGTGGCCGGCACGGCACCGGCCTTTTCTGTTGCCGCCACGACGGCAACGCTGGTTGCGGCCGTGGGCTTGCTGTCACCGGCAAGCATTTTCTACTGCGGCCTGATCATGCTTGGCGTCACGCTGTCATTCATGTACCTGAATCGCAAGGACGCAAGCGCAGGCGCCGCCTATGCCTGGGTCGGGCAGGTGTTCACGCCCACCCTCGGCTTTCTTTCCGGCTGGGCACTGCTTGTGGCCTCGGCGGTATTCATGGTCTCAGGAACGCTCCCTGCCGCAACCGCGACGCTGCTTCTGATTGCGCCCGCGTACACCGACAACACGCTTGCCGTCGGCCTCATCGCGATGGTCTGGCTCACGCTCGTTAGCGCCGTGGTGATCAAGGGCATCAAGCCGACCAGCTACACCCAGATTGTCATGACCGGAGGCGAAGTCCTCGTTCTCGTGCTCGTCATCGTGCTGTCCTTCGTGCGCTACGGCGGCCATCCGACGCACCCCTTCAGCTGGAGCTGGTTCTCGCTCACGGCATTCACGCCAGGCACCTTCGCCACCGGCGCCTTGACCTCACTGTTCTTCTTCTGGGGATGGGACGTCACCGCCAATCTCAATGAAGAGACGCGCGATGCGGAACACTCGGCCGGGCGCGCCGCGCTTTGCTCGATGGCCATTGTCATGCTGATTTTCATCGCCTTCGTGTGCGCCACGCTCCTGGTTCTTAGCGACGACGAAATCCAGCAGTCGGTGACGAACATCGTCTTCACGCTCGCCGACCATCTGCTGCCAAGGCCGTGGAGCTACGTCGCCGTGCTGGCCGTGATGCTGAGCTCGATTGGCACGCTTGAGACGTCGATCCTGCAATTCAGCCGCACGCTTTTCGCCCAGGCGCGCGATGGCTCCTTGAACCCGCGCTACGCGCGGCTGCATCGAAGCTGGCAGACGCCCTGGGTCGCAACCATGGTGATTGCCGGTTTTGGCCTTGTGCTGCTGCTGCTCTCGACCAGCTTTCCGAGCGTCACCGACATCATCAAGGACTCGGTCAATTCGATCGGGTTTCTGGTCGCCTTCTACTACAGCCTGACCAGCCTTGCCTGCGCCTGGTATTACCGCAAGGAGGGACTTGCCGGCCCGATCGCATTTCTTCTGATCATCGCCTGGCCGGTTGCAAGTGCCGCGGTACTGATCTTCATTGGCTTGTACAGCCTTCAGACCTTCGACACCGTCACGCTCGTCATCGCAATTGGCGGTCTTCTCATCGGCATCGTGCCGATGCTTTTGAACCGGCGCAGGCAACGCGCTGCCAGGGTGCAGTTCTCCTGAGGTCCTGGCCGCGTTGACAAGGCCTTGGCATGCGCTGGCCAAGGCGCCTTGCGGCATCAGCCTGGCGCGGGCTCGTTAGCGCTTGCCTTTCGTAGAAGGTCATCGCACTCGTCATCGATTTCAAGCTCGGCTGCGCGCATCAACTCGTCGAGCTGGGCAATCGACGTCGCGCTCGCAATCGGCGCCGTCACTGCGGGCTGGCGCATCAGCCAGGCGAGTGCCACGCACGCGGCACTTGCACCGAGCTTGGCTGCGATCTCGTCGAGCGCATCGAGGGTTCGAAGCCCGCGCGCGTCGAGATATTTGCCAACGCCTTGTCCGCGCGGGCTCTTGGCAAGATCCTTCTGCGAACGGTATTTTCCGGACAGAAAGCCGCTCGCCAGTGAATAGAACGGAATGACACCGATGCGGTTGCTGGTGCACACCTCTGCCAGTTGGTCTTCAAAGGCCGGGCGCTCGACGAGGTTATACAGCGGCTGCAAGGTCTCGTAGCGGGCGAGCTGGTGTTGCTTGCTGACTTCGAGTGCTTGCAAGAGGCGTGGCGCGGAATAGTTGGAGGCGCCGATGACGCGAACCTTGCCGGCCTTGATCAGTTGATCAAAGGCGCCGAGGGATTCAAGAAGGGGCGTGTCGGCGTCGTCGGTATGGGCCTGGTAGAGGTCGATGAAGTCGGTCTTAAGGCGCCTAAGCGATGCATCGACGGCAGCCACGATGCGCGCAGCACTCAAACCCTTGTCGGTCTCCGACATGGCCATGCCGACCTTGGTGGCAAGAACGATGTTGTTGCGCCGGCCGCCGCCTTGGGAAAGCCACTTGCCGATGATCGTCTCGGATTCGCCGCCGGCATGGCCTGGCACCCACTTCGAATAGACATCCGCCGTATCGATGAGATTGAAACCATGCTCGACGAAGTGATCAAGCAGTGAAAAGGATGTCTTCTCGTCGGCGGTCCAGCCAAAGACGTTGCCGCCAAAGGCAAGCGGCGCAACAGACAGTTCGGAATTTCCCAGTTGCCGGTGATTCATCGCTCACTTTCAGTTTGACGGACCAGATCAAGGCATTCGACCCGACTTTCTGCCGGGAAGTTTCAACCATCGTGCTGCGCTAGAATGCAGGGCCATTCGAACCCACGCCCGCAATGTCAGAAATAACGCCGCACCCCCCGACCATGCAAGAACCCCATGTCGGAGGAAATTTTCTTCGCACCGCCATAGAGCATGATCTCGAGCGCAATGCCGATCGGCAGCGACTCTGGGACGGTGCCCCGGGCACAGGGCTGGTAGCTACGAGCGCGCCCGACCCGGCACGGGTGCGCACGCGCTTTCCGCCTGAACCCAACGGCTACCTGCACATCGGCCATTCGAAATCAATTTACCTCAATTTCAGCATTGCCCGCGATTATGCCGGCGCCTTTCACGTCCGGTTTGACGATACCAACCCGGAAAAGGAAGAACAGGAATTCGTCGATGGCATCATCGACATCGTCAGATGGCTGGGATGCGACTGGAGGGCGATCTCTTCCGAGCGTGCCGCCGGACATGGCACTGCCCATCTGTATTTTGCAAGCAACTACTTTGAGCAACTCTACCAGTTCGCGAAATACCTCATCGATATCGGCTATGCCTATGTCGATAGCCAGGATGCCGAGACCATCCGTGCCACGCGCGGCACCCTGACCGAGCCCGGCCAGGACTCGCCCTACCGCAATCGCAGCGTCGCCGAAAACCTGGCGTTGTTTCGGGACATGCGCGCAGGCAAGTATGCCGACGGCGAGCATGTCTTGCGGGCGCGCCTTGACATGGCGGCGCCCAACATCAACATGCGCGATCCCGTCCTCTATCGCATCCGCCACGCCCATCATCACCGCACCGGCGACGCGTGGTGCATCTACCCGCTCTACGACTACACGCATTGCATCTCGGACGCGCTTGAGAACATCACGCAGTCGGTGTGTACGCTCGAGTTCGAGGATCACCGGCCGCTTTATGACTGGGTGCTCGAGCGCATCGTTCCGGTCTTAAGACCGGTGCAGTTCGCTTCCGCCCTGGATCTGCTTGGCCGCCTGCGCGACGACGAAAAAAGCGCACGCGAATTTGCGCTTGCGGTGCGCGAATCGATGGCCAAGCTGCAATCAAGCGAATGCGAGCGGTCGCTGCGCGCGTTCATCGCACCCTGGTCGCAAGAGGCGCCGCCAGATGAAAAACAGGTCGCCGAACTGTTCGAGCGCCTTTTGGCAACGCCGGCGTGGTTTGCGCCCCTGCTCTCAGCGGCGCTCGAGCGCTATCGACCGAATCCATTCGGACTTCCGCACCAGTACGAGTTTGCGCGACTGAACATCACCTACATGATCACCAGCAAGCGGCGCATCCGGCAACTGGTCGAGGAGGGCCACGTCGATGGTTGGGACGATCCGCGCATGCCGACGCTGGTTGGCGTCAGGCGCCGTGGTATCACGCCAGAGAGCCTGCAGCTCTTTTGCGAGCGCCTTGGCGTGTCGCGTTCAGACAGCTGGATCGACTACAGCGTGCTCGAAGCAACGGTACGCGAAGATCTCGATCCCAAGGCGCCGCGCATCACGGCGGTGCTTGATCCGATCGATCTGATTATCGACAACTTTGCGCATGGCGAGATCGAATGGTGCGAAGCGCCCGTTCACCCCCACCACGAAGAGCGCGGCACAAGACGCTTTCCGTTTACGCGCACGCTTGCCATCGAGCGCGAAGATTTCATGGAAGCGCCAAGCAAGGGCTACTTCCGGCTCTACCCTGGCAATCGGGTGCGGCTGCGCCACGCCTTCGTCATCGAGTGCACGGGCATGGACAAGGATGCCCAAGGCAGGGTGATCGCCGTTCATGCCAACTATCTGCCTGAGACACGCAGCGGCAGCGCAGGCGCAAACGCCATCAAGGTCAAGGGCAACATCCACTGGGTCAGCCGCGAGCACGCACTTTCCTGCGAAGTACGTCTTTATGATCGACTTTTCACCGAGGCCGAGCCCGGTGCCGGCGGCCGCGAGTTCCTCGCCGCCCTGAATCCCGACTCGAAAAAGGTCATCACTGCGCTGCTCGAGCCCGATGCCGGCCGTATCAAGCCGGGCGACCGCGTGCAGTTCGAGCGTCACGGCTACTTCATCGCCGACGTCATCGACAGCCGGGAAAATGCGCCGGTGTTCAACCGCATCGTGACGCTCAAGGACTCCTGGGAGGCCAGGACCAAGGGCTGAAATCAGTCCAGGCCGAGCATGCGTCCAAGTTCCGCCAGATAGCTTGCGGCCTTGAATTCGATGACATCGAAGGGCGAAGCTGCAAGCAGGCTGTGCACGCTCGTCACCTTCTGCGCATCGGGCTCTCTGCCACTTTCGATTTCCGCTGCCAGTTCCTCGACTTCAGCGCGCAGCCGCACCATCTCGAGATTGCCCGGGTTCAGGGCGAGTGCATCAAGATCGCCCTTTAAGCGCGCAAGAAGCGCACTGATTTCGGCTGGCGACAGACGGCCAGTGGGTCCAGCCACGTCATTTTCGGGCATTGCGGTCTCCATGGAAAAGCTTTCTCGGGCTTGACAAGCCGCACCCCCGGCGGGTGATTTGGGCGGGACGTTCCGGGTACACTTACAGACTCGCTTCCCTCATTTTAGGCGAATCCGATGGACACCCTGGAAATGTCACGCGCGCAAGTGCGCGAGCGCATCAAACAAATTCGTGCGGCGATGACCCGTCACGACCTTTTTGGCTATCTGGTGCCAACAGCGGATCCGCACCTGTCGGAATACCCGCCAAAGCGCTGGGAGTCGCGCGCATGGCTGTCGGGCTTCACCGGATCTGCGGGAACTTTGCTTGTGACGCAGAATTTCGCCGGGCTTTGGGTCGACAGCCGCTACTGGTCGCAGGCCGAGGCCGAAGTGGCCGCAACCGGCATCGAAGTCATGCGCCTTGCATCGGTTGCAGGGCTCGGGTACATCGATTGGCTCAACCGCAACGTCAAGGCCGGCGATCGCTTCGGTGCCGACGCGCAGGTGCTAGGCGTAGCCACCGGGCGCGCACTCGCCGATGCCCTCAAGGCATGTGGCGCGAGCCTTGTCACCGGCATTGATCTGTTTGACGAAATCTGGAGCGACCGGCCCGCGCTGCCCGCAACGCCGATCTCCGAGCACCTTGCGCCCTTTGCGCCGACTTCGCGCAGCGACAAGCTCGCGAGCGTGCGCAAGGCCATGGCCGCGCTCGGTGCCAATGCGCACCTGGTGTCCTCGCTCGATGACATTGCCTGGATCTTCAACCTGCGCGGCTCGGACGTGCAGTACAACCCGGTCTTCGTCGCGCACGCCCTGATCGAGACCGATCGCGCGCGGCTTTTCATCGGCGCCGACAAGGTCGGAAGCGACCTCGAAGATGCGCTCAGGCGCGACGGCGTCGAAATCGCGCCGTATGCCGAAGCCCGTTCGGCACTTGCCGGCCTTCCCGCCGGCGCGCGCATTCTGATCGATCCCCGCCGGGTCACGCTTGGCATGACCGAGGCGATTCGGCCGGAGATCGTCGTCATCGAGGCGGTCAATCCGTCGACTTTTGCCAAATCGCGCAAGACCGAGCAGGAACTTGCCAAGGTGCGCGAGGCCATGATCCAGGACGGCATCGCCCTGGCACGCTTTTTCAGCTGGTTCGAGACTGCGCTTGGCCATGAGCGCATCACCGAAATCACGGTTGACGAGAAGCTCACCGCCGAGCGTGCGCGACAGCCCGACTTCGTTTCCTGCAGTTTTGGCACGATCGCCGCCTTCAACGCCAACGGTGCCATGCCGCACTACCATGCGACGAGCGCATCGCACGCCGTGATCGAGGGCAACGGGCTGCTTCTCATCGATTCCGGCGGCCAGTACCTTAGCGGCACCACCGACATCACGCGCGTCGTGCCGATTGGCACGCCAAGCCCCGCGCAGCGACGTGATTTCACGCTCGTGCTCAAGGGCATGATCAACCTGTCGCGGGCGAAATTTCCGCGCGGCACGCGTTCGCCGAATCTGGATGCGCTCGCGCGCGCGCCGATCTGGGCTGAAGGCATCGACTATGGCCACGGTACAGGCCACGGTGTTGGCTACTATCTCAACGTCCACGAGGGGCCGCAAAGCATCTCGCAGACGGTGGCCAACGAACCGCATACGGCGATGGAGCCCGGGATGATCACTTCCAACGAGCCTGGCATCTACCGGCCTGGGCAATGGGGCGTGCGCATCGAAAACCTGGTCGTCAATGTGCCGGCCGAGAAGACGCCGTTTGGCGAGTTCCTCGCCTTTGAGACGCTCACCTTGTGTCCGATTGACACGCGCTGCCTTGACCACTCACTCTTGCGAGAAGACGAACTGACTTGGCTGAACGCCTATCACCGCACCGTTTTCGAGCGCCTTGCACCCGGACTTGAGGGCGCAGCACTCGAATGGCTCAAGGTGCGCACGGCGCCCGTGTGAAGCGCTCAAGCTATTTCAGGGCCTTGTAGCGAATCCGCTTGGGCTTGGCCCCTTCCTCCCCCAGGCGCTTGCGCTTGTCGGCTTCGTATTCCTGGTAATTGCCATCGAAAAACGTGACCTTCGAGTCGCCTTCGAAGGCCAGGATGTGGGTTGCAATCCGATCGAGAAACCATCGATCGTGCGAAATCACCATGACACACCCTGGAAATTCCAGCAGCGCATCTTCAAGCGCGCGCAGGGTTTCGACGTCGAGATCGTTGGACGGCTCGTCAAGCAGGAGCAGGTTGCCCCCGGCAAGCAGGGTCTTGGCCAGATGCAGCCGGCCGCGCTCCCCGCCTGAGAGGTTGCCGACCAGCTTTTGCTGGTCGCCCCCCTTGAAATTGAAGCGCCCGAGGTAGGCGCGCGAGCTCATCTCGAAGCGTCCGACGGTCAGAAGATCGGCGCCTTGCGCGATGTCATCGAACACGGTCTTCTTGTTGTCAAGGACATCGCGCGACTGCTCGACAAAGGCCATGCGTACGGTGGAGCCGAGCACGATCTCGCCCGAGTCGGGTGTGTCCTGGCCCGCGATCATGCGAAACAGGGTCGACTTGCCAGCACCGTTCGGCCCGATGATGCCAACGATTGCGCCAGGAGGGACGATGAAGCTGAGATCATCGATCAACAAGCGATCACCGAAGGACTTCCTGACGTTCTTGAATTCCAGAACGACATCGCCCAGGCGTTCGGCAACCGGGATGAAAATCTCCGACGTTTCATTGCGCTTTTGATACTCGTGCGAACTCAGTTCCTCAAAGCGCGCAAGGCGTGCCTTGCTCTTGGCCTGGCGCGCCTTGGGGTTCTGGCGCACCCAGTCGAGCTCGCGCTTGATCGATTTCTGGCGCGCCGATTCGCTGGCTTCCTCAAGCTTCAGGCGGGCGTCCTTCTGGTCGAGCCAGGAGCTGTAATTTCCCTTCCACGGAATGCCATGGCCGCGATCGAGTTCAAGGATCCACTCGGCTGCGTTGTCGAGGAAATACCGGTCATGGGTCACGCCCACCACGGTGCCTGGAAATTTCTTCAGGAACTGCTCGAGCCAATCCACGCTCTCGGCATCGAGATGGTTGGTCGGCTCATCAAGCAAGAGCATGTCGGGCTTTGACAGCAGGAGGCGGCACAACGCGACGCGACGCTTCTCCCCGCCCGAAAGCGGTCCGATTTGCGCGTCCCAGGGCGGCAGGCGCAAGGCGTCCGCTGCAATTTCGAGCTGATGCTCGGTGTCGGAGCCGGCCGCAGCCAGGATCGCTTCGTACTTGGCCTGGTCAGCGGCGAGCTTGTCGAAATCGGCATCGGGTTCGGCATAGGCGGCGTAGATGTCATCGAGGCGCCGCTTGGCCTCGGTCAACTCGCCCAGGCCTTCCTCCACCGCCTCGCGCACGGTCTGATTCGGGTCGAGTTGCGGCTCCTGTGGCAGATATCCGATCTTGATGCCAGGCATCGGCACGGCCTCACCCTCGATCTCCTGATCGAGCCCGGCCATGATCTTGAGCAAACTCGATTTGCCCGAGCCGTTAAGCCCCAATACGCCGATTTTGGCACCGGGAAAAAACGACAGCGAAATATCCTTCAGGATGACGCGTTTGGGCGGCACCACCTTGCCGACGCGATTCATGGTGTAGACGTATTGAGCCATGCGAAAAGCCTGCGATGAGCGGAGAGATCAGAAGCTTACCGCGATTGGCATGGCGTCCTGGAAAACCGGCGCCCGCTTCGTCCCTAATGCGAAAAGATGCCCTTGACCACGTCGCCAACGACGTTCAGGCTCTCCTCGCCGATCGTGCCTGCGCCCTTCGCCACCGCTTCAACCGGAAGACCGAGCGCGTCCGACAAGCCCGCGGCAAAACGCATCGACGCAGTTTCATTGAGCGAAAAATGCGGGTCCTTGGCGTCGCCTGCGATGGTGAAATGAAGAACGATGTCGCCCTTGTGGTTCTCAAGGCGATCGATCACGATGCGGCGCGGCACGCCGATGACGGTCTGTGCCAGATTGCCGCCGCTTGCAAGCTGCAACTTGCGCATCGTCACCACGCCCATGGCCTGGATCTTCGAATCGGCAACGTGTGCATGCGCCGAAAGGTCGACGTCGCCACCGACAATACCGATCTCACCAGACTTGTCGGCATAGTAGGGTGCAAGGCTTGGCAGTCCAACACCGTTAAGGCCGATATCCAGGTCCGACCCCTGCTCAGGCTCGATACTGCCGGCAAGCGTAAAGGTGCCGTGCGCAGTGCCGCCTGGCGCTAGCACTGGCGCCGACACGGACAGACCGAGCGTCTTGCCGGCACTAGGAAGAGACACTTTGGTCAGCGTGCCTTCGGCCGGGAACAGCACAAGGTCGAAGTTCTTCCTCGCCACCGTGCGATCGAAGAAGTCGACACGCATGTTCTGGAAATGCAACTGCTCGATGATCAGCCCCTGTGCGTGCGCAGCTTCCGGCTTGGCCTCGCCCTTGCGCAACAGCACCGGCAGGATCTGCAATCCGCCGCTGTCGCGCAGAAGGATCGCCGAACCGTCAGAGACGCGCAGCTCGCGAATGATCACGGGCTGGCGCTTGATCAGGCTCGACAGTTCGGTGTTAAAGACGATGCTCTTCGCAGACAGCTCATGCTCGCCTGGCCAGCCCGCCAGGGCGTCTTCGGAGAAATCGCTGATGACGACGCTGCCCAA
>Ga0209611_10013922_pt1 | contig 10906 bp, 12 predicted proteins | sample S1TSphgellanicum_3_FD_187693 | JGI IMG/M metagenome (GOLD analysis project Ga0209611, IMG submission 187693) | Host-associated microbial communities from peat moss isolated from Minnesota, USA - S1T2_Fc - Sphagnum magellanicum MG (SPAdes) (version 2) | ecosystem: Host-associated > Plants > Peat...
GGTGAGACGCAGAGAATACTATAAGGGGGAAGGTGGTGGCTTCCCCCGAGTCCGGGCCGTGGTGTGTCTCGTGGTCCAAAGTGCCCGTGGCTTGTCCCAACACCCAAGGGTGTCCCGGAATGTGAACTAACCACGTGGGTGGTTTGTTTTTTATGCAGATTCATGCTTGATCTACTAAACCTTCTTCTTAGTCTAATCCCTGGGCTCCCAACTTGACCCTCTACCCCTTTTCAGAGTTGGAAGTCGGGAGCGTGCTACTAAGTCACTATTTCCATAACTTGACTTTGTGAAACCTTCAAGTGGGTTTCACCCCGTGACTTGCGAGCGCGTCAAGAAGCATATACTATAAGTTAGCCATATTTACCATTTGGGTTTTGTGTTAACATAACACCTATTGCCAATAATGATGCATCTATGTGCACATGAAACTCCAACTAACAATTTGGAGGTATCAAAATTGGTGTTTCCATATATCTCTATTTGATCTAATCCCAAGCTTAATGTTATAATGCTATAACTTCATACATGTATATTTCATTAAATTTTTGAATGAAAAAGTAGGTTTGAGCACCATTTTGACCAATCAATTTCAAACATATTTATTCCTTACTTTTATTATTCCAAAGTTTTTGAAATTTTGTATTTGATTTACAATAAACCCAATTGAAGGCTCAATAGTTTCAAAATGAAATTTAAGTAAAATTTGAATCTACTTTCTTTTGTTTTTCTGAAAATTTCCCTCTTTTTAAACTTGATATTTTTTTGTCAACTTTTTTGTATACTTTACCATGCTTTCACCTGGTTCACCTAGTTCCTCACCTAGTGGATGAACTAGATGTGTGTGGGCCTATACATACAAGTTGGATGTATTGTGTTGAACATTTAAATAAAATATTAAAGGGGTATGTACAGAACATGGTTCAACTAAAGGCTTCAATAGTAATTGGATACCTAATGGATGAGACATTAGGGATAATCACCAAGTACATGGATTAATTCCAACTATCAAAGAAGCAAATATGGGATTCAGATGAGGAGAAAGGTGTTTGTGGGGAGGTTTTAAAAGGTGCATCCAGTCAAATAGAACTCGTAGTTGCACAATGAGACATGGCACACAATTATGTTCTCAACAACACAAACATCATGGCCCTTTGGATGAGGAGAGGTAAGCATTCAAAACCTATACACAACATGTTTAGTGTTGTTGCAATGCAAAATTTGATTCCTTTACAACTACATTGATCATAAAAAAGTCAGCATGTTTACTTTATGACAATTGTGATAGTCAAGTCTAGGACATAAGGACCAATGATATGCAAAAATACCTAGTTATAGACGATATGAGTACATCAAAATTTTGACATGAATATGTACAACATGAATATGAGTTGGAAAGGGCATTTACCACAATACATGGCATTCCTACACTTGTTTGGATTATCAATGCGATGTGAAAGTGCTACCTAGCAAAGGGCACATTTGATGACCAAGATGTGGTTGCTTTGTCCATTCCACCTAACATGTAAAAGCATCCAGCTTCAATGTAATCAAAACATACAAGAGCCATTTTTGTGTGGATGACCAAACAAGTGTTGGATGTGTGATTTATGATAGCCGGGTGGCATCATTTTTCAACCACATAGTGTTGTTAACCATCACCATCCTTTGGAACAACTACAATATGTAGGGGTCTTGACGGATATTTTGCAATTAGATTATGGAACAATGTCCACCCCCATTGTCTTGTTCTAGTGTGAATGGGTTCGAAATGCTTTGGATAATAATTAAGGTAATCCAACATACAAATGAGACGATGCAAGATTTCTAATGGCTAACTTTAGGCACATGTTGCCAAAGGATATTAAACCATTTGTATTCCCTTCCCGAGTGCAACAAGCTTTTTATGTTGATGATTGACACACCCCATGGTGGAAGGTCATACTACATGCGGAACCATGGAGTAGGTGTGTATTTCTTGACACCTACTAAGAGCACATAAGCACAAATGAAGATGGCAATGCATTGGATGCACCATACACCATGCTAGATGCCCCAACAATCCCTAACATGGTTGGTGTAGTCCTCCTCTCTAGAGTGGAATTGCTTTTATTCAATGAAGCAAGGCAACTTAATGTTGAAATAACATAAATTTTGAATGATAAAACTAGTATTCAAGGCCAAGACACATGTTTGGGCCACATCATAGGTAAGGACTAAACACACAACAAAAAATGTACATGATTATATCATCCCAAAAGGAATGTGGACCTTATGAATGGGGGATAATTGATGTCTACTGAAGATTATGACATTGTTCTAAATTTAAAATGTGTACCAAATGGTCTTTTTGTTGGAGATGGTCTAGATCCATGAAAGATACTCAAGAACATGAACTTTGAATCTTTCACTGGCTATGTAATGGCATACATGTATGTCCAAAATCATATGCAAAAAACTTAGGTGTTTTTTTATCCTATCATTAAGGTTGTATTAATATTTTAATATATAATAACTATTGTATATATTATACACATACATTATATATATTTAATAAAATATTTTGTGTGTCTTGCAAACTTTGACATGCCTTGAAATTCATCAAATTAATGTGCACACAATGGAAAAAAAGGATGAATTGCATTTTAAAAATATTACTTGGAGTTTATTTTTATCCATGGCCCTTCCATTAGGATTTTTTTTTTAAAATTTGACATCCAAGGATATGACTATTGTAATACCCTATTAACTTTAGCACAATTCATATTATTTTTACAAAATGTTAAATTTTGCAAAAAACAATTATTTCAAAATAAGTTTTTGAAGAGGAAATAAAATCTTCTAAAACATTGTATTCTCTAAATGGAACCTTCAAAAATAATAAACTACACTTGGTAAGCATGGGTTGAAGTTGTCATCATACTATTACCATATGAGTTGAAGAATCCCAATTTCTTTCTTTTCATAATGGGGGCCAAAAGTGAATTTTGACATTCTTCCAAAGAATATATATTTCACACAATTATAGATTATTTGGGCTAAAAGCACGAGCTTAATTATTTGCACATCATAAATGCCAAAGTTATTTTTCAAGTTGTGTTGTGGTTCTAGTTTCTAGTTTCATGATCTTGAACTTATTATATTTTAGCATAGAAAATATATAATCATTATATGTTTAGCTACTGGAGGAGGTTTGTGTTGTTTTACCATGTGTCTACCAACATTTTTTCGGGGGCAAATTTGGTGCATTGAAGAAAAATAATATTTAAAATATTCATTTTTTTAGAGAAAAGGTTACCAAAAAATGAAAAACATTTGAGGAAAACTATCACATTTTTACATTTTATTCAAACAAGTAACCATAATATTTTTAAAATTTGATTTCATTGTTGGGCTATACCCAAACATGGCTAAATCTCCCCATGAATGATAGCCAAAGTAGCAACATAAAAAATTTGAAAAAAAAAAAAACATTATTTCAACCAGCCTTTTTTTTCTTTTATTATTATTTTTAAATTTTTGCATTAATTTAACATGGGAAATAAAATTTTGACCTACATAAAAGGGTGCAAATTCTTTAAAGTGTACCAAAATTTTGTCACAATGTCACCTTTTTTTTTGGGGGTCTTTTTTACCTTTTTCTTTTTACCATGTAAAGAAACATTTATGGATGATTATGATGGAATTTAGAATTGTTATAGTCTAAAATATAGTCCTTTTGAAAATTTTGACAACTTTTAATTCATTTTTTTTATGGGGATCAAAATATAAAGTAAAAAATGATTGTAACAAGGACTAAGCCCTTTTCGTCATGTGTGGTACACCTTAAAGGATTTTCACCCAAAAAGATTTGTCATTTAAAAAAAAGATTCAAATCCGCCAATTTTTTTATTGAAGGCAAAAAATCCCATTTTTTTGAAAAGTTTTAGTAGCTAGCCAAGATGACAATGTAAGGAAATACTTCTAGTCATTCAGAAGCTTGAATATGAAATACCTTTGGAATTAATTTTTAATGTGTCTATTGGTTGCATATAAATTTTTTATCCCTTGTCCTAAAAATATGTTAAGTTGTTTAAGTATCCATTGTCTTTGGCTAAATGAAATAACCATTATTTTTGGCAAGATGTAATAGCCATTGTTTTGGCTAGATGTGCCAATTACTATCCCTATTGTGCAAAGATGTTAACTACAAAAGTAGAGGTGGGTCTTCTAGGAATTAACAATGAATTGCTAAAGTCTATAGTTCAAGATGATGGCAATTACAATGATATAAGCTAAGAAACTAGATGTACATATTTATTCTGTGGACACTCTTGAATGTGGTATAACATGATGTATGCCTTTATTGGAGCATTAGAAGGTGCAAAGATGGGTCTTTGAGAGGTAAGGTTACTATCTTTTTCTTGTGATGAATCTTTTATGGGACACAAACCAAACCTTTAATGTCGCAATATTAACCTTGGGCTCACGACCAAAGTAAGGACTTGCAAGGGTGCGGGCCAAAAGTGGAGCCCAGGAGTCACATTTCATGCTCCTAGGAGTGTAGGAGAATGTGAGGGAATGAACCCCCACACTCCTAAGTGAACTCCCACATTGGGAGTTAGAGTCAATATGGATTCTCAAATTTTTTTAAAGCAATTATAGGGGTAAAAAATCATTGGATTAAATTGTTCCTTATATCATTGGAAAGCTCTTGGAATGTTGATGTCTAAAATGGGCTTGCATGACCCTTTTGGGTACTTAAAACATAAGTTATGGCCAAAGGGAAGGGTAGGAGTCAAATCGCCAATTTGACTCCCGACCACTAAAAATCGATAATCGCCCTGATTTCCTTGCGTGCAGGTGGCATGCAACATACTGTAAAAAGCTCTCTATGAGGGCTACAACTTTGCTTCAAACTTCAACTCAATCAGAGTTTGTACACAAAATTATGGGCCTCCAAAGTTGTAAAAGTTTCAATGTTTCCAAAGGGCACAAAGGCAATCAATTTCATTTTCGACTTGTACTTTTTGACATTATTGGTTAGTAATTGCAAAAAAAATTCCCAATTGCAAAAAAAATTTGTAACTATAAGTGTAGTTTTTAACTTTGTTTATGTTTGGTTGCAAAATTCGACGAAACTTATTATCTTGTCTAAATTTGTATAATACTCCTTCTTAAAACAAAAATGGTTTAACCCTTTGGGCTAAATATTACCTTTGGGATGTTGTAAGTTTTTCAAGCATCACTCCCTCTAATAAGTATTCATACACATTTGTAACCACTCAAGTGGTAAGATAAATAGGTGAGCATCACAAGTTTGATCAGATACTCCAACATGTTCAATATGATTGGGTAATCTATTCAATGCATTTACCATTAGATGGGATTTACCAAATTTGTAAATAATTTTGAAGTTATATTCCAGAAATAATAGGAGCCATCTAACTAACATGCTAAAAACCATAGTTATGACATTCTTGGTGCGAGAATGTTATGGAAGCCCAAAGAAGCAAGAATTTTAAAGAATTTTAAAAAAAATTATAGATCAACCAGTGTAATTTGGTAAACATTCGCGAGTAAAGAATGTTATGACAAGGTGCTAAATGAAGAATTTTAAAGAATTTTAATGTGCAAAATGAAGAATGTCATAACTATGCTAAAAACCTATGGCTTGTTAACTAAATATACTAAAGTCATGTGATCCACAAAGAATGTTAACTTGTTGCTTAATAGGTAATGCTTAAATTTGTGTAAGGCATAAACCATAACTAATGCCTTTCTTTCTATAGTAGTATAATTTCATTCAACATAATTAAAAAATCTTAATGAATACATAACAAGTTGATCTATTTGACATGTTGAGTTTTGGGCCAATATTACCCCTATTGCTAATTGAGATGCATCAATGTGAACACGAAATTCCAATTCTTTGTTAAGATTGATAAGTATAAGAACTTAAATGTATCGGTTCTTATATCCTCCCAAGCAGTTTGACATTCAGCAATCCATTCAAACATTTTAACTTTTCTAAATAACTTGGTGATTGGTGCCATAACAAAGGCAAATTTTATGATGAAACATTTGTAAAACTAGGCCACTCCATTGAAAACTTGAATCTCCTAAGGTGTTTTGGGCATTAACATTTTGATTAAAGCTTTTATTTTCTTAGGATCAGGTGTCTTCCCCTTTTTGGAGATCTTAAACACTAAAATAGTTCCAAAAATACCATAAATGCACATTTATTTGGATTCAAACTAATGCCATACTCTCTACATTATAAAAAACATTTATGAATTATTCCAAATGAATTTTATAGGTCATTAAAAGTAGTAAAATTGACGCACTCCCAACTCCTCAAGGGACTCAAATGTGAGCCCAAGTAGAAAGCAACGGAATAAGGAAGAGTCGGAGCACGCTCCCTAGCTCACAACCCTTTGAGGGGTAGAGGGGCGGGTTGGAGCTCCAGGATGGGACTAGGAAGAGTTGACAAGCTTTAGTCACTCACACGGGCTTGCACACAACCCACACAAAGTGGTTAGTGCAAAGTTAGAGCACACTTGGTGCTAGGACGAGCCACGGGCAACACGAACACACAAGACTCACCACGGCCCGGACTTGCGGGAAGCCAGCACCTTCCCCCTTATAGTATACTCTGTGACTCTCCACAGAGCCCACATCCAAATGGCTATTTTTCCCGGGACTCCCGCGCGGGAATCCCAAAATCGCGCCAAATGGGACTCCCGGGACTTTGGAGCCTCATAACTTTGCGAGCAGACCTCCGATCGCGATGCGGTCTAAAGCAAAGTTGTAGCTCTCGTCGAGAGCTTTCCAAAGCTATGTCGTACTCCCGAATCGGACATCGGAAAAAGGTCGATTCCCGACTTTTTGTGGTCGGGAGTCAAATTGGCAGTTCGACTCCCGGCCCTTCTTTTGGCCATAACTTGTGTTTCAGATGTCCAAATGAGCAATGCGAGCCCATTTTAAACATCTACGCTTCAAGAGCTTTTCATTGATATAAAGAACGCCATAATACATTGAGGTTTGACCCCTGCAATCACTTTTTGAAGTTTCGGGAGTCCACCGGGACTCTTCTCCCTAAGTGGGAGTTGCCTTGGGAGTGTGAGTGTTCACTCCCTCACACTCCCTAGCACTTTCTTGCACTCCCGGGAGTATGTGATGTGACTCCCGGGCTTCCTTTTGCCTTGACTCTCGGGCTTCCTCTTGACTTAACTCTCGGGCTTCCTCTTGGCTTACTCATGGGCTTCCTCTTGGCCCACACCCTTGCAATTCCCTTTGCTTTGGTCGCAAGCCCAAAGCTAGGGTTGCGACAAAAATCATCTAAAAATATCTTCATGAACACATCAATGTATTCACAAAAAGGTTTAGTGACTGCCTTTTGATAGTTACGTGGTCCATTTTTTACCCCAAAAGGCATTATAGCCCATACAAAACCCCCCTAATTAGTAATTAACGCAGTTTTGTATTGGTTTTTTGGTGGTATGGAAATTTGATCGTATCTAGAAAAACCATCTAAAAATGCAGAAACCTCATGTCTAGCTACAATGTTTATAACCTCATCAATAAAAGGTAATGGGTATGGGTCCTTCTTAATAACTACATTAAGTTTATTAAAGTTCACACAAATTCTAAGTTTCCCATTTTTCTTAAGCACTACAACTATAGGTGATAGTCAAGTAGCATCTTCAATAGGTTTAATAAAACTTGCAACAAGCAATTTGTCAATATCCTCTTTGACAATGGTTGCATACTTAGGATTTAACCAATACCTTGCGTAATGAGCGAGTGGTATCGATGTGTCCAATTCAATCCGATGTTGAACTCTGTTAGGTGGTATCCCCTTGAAATCTTTGTAAGTTTAAGCAAAGATGTTCTTAAACTCCTTTAGCAATTTAATTAATTAATAATTGATAACAATTTTTTAATTTACACTGATTTTAACATGTTGTAGATTTTTTTTCAGAACCCAAATTGATCTTGGCCAATCGTTTTTCTTTAGTGACAATCCATCCCACAATGTGAAAGTTTTAAACTCCGATTCAAACAGGTGTCTCATCAATCTCCATTTCTCCTACTTCAAGTCGAAAAACATCTCTGGTAAATGTTGTTGGAAAGTATCAAGCAATATAACTATCTTAATAGGTCATACATGTATTGGTTTGACATGTATATTAGACGAAACAAGTGGCTCAAACACAAGTTCAACATGTTTATTAACCTGTTTGATTAAATTCAAACTTGGTGATGTAATCAACTTAACAAGTTGATTTGACCAAATTGATGTAGGAACAACTATGGATCTTATTGAAAATAATTTTTGTTTTGTGGCAAACATCAAATCCTCCTATTCATCATATATTCCATCATGGAAATCATAACAAATTAATAGTTTTGGACACTTGGTTAATGCTCCAAGTTTCTTAGTAATAGGTATGGTTTTAACTATATTGGTTCCTTGTATAGTGATAGTGTTGTTGCCCCAATCATGAGACGCTTCAGCATCCTTTAGCCAAGGACGATTTAACAACATAGAGTAACTGGAGTTTAACACATTACTCCAAATTACAGTAAAAGTCACTGCATAGGGAATTCCATGAACAAGAATTCTAAGATCCTTAATCAAACTTAAGGGTTTTATAATGGTTTGATTAGCTATACAAAGGTTATAAGGTGTAGGTTTTGGTTTTGATAGACTTAATTATACCTTTAGTTTCTTTGTAATAATATTAACTCTAGAACCACCATTTAGAAACACATCTTCAATGAAGTTCTTCATTACTTGAATTTATATTATTGCCATTTGATGATCAATGGCAATTGATGCAATTGCCGATTCTAGTAAAGTAGGTTTTGATGGTACCAGGTTAAAAACATAACGTTTGATATCAAGAATCACTCACAATAGTTGTCCCAAGTTCAATGTATACTTGGTCTCCAGGACTTGTTTATTAATATTTCTTAAATTATTTTTTAAAGTCTTTTCTATAGTAACATGTTCTGAAATGACAGGTTGTTGATTTGCTTCATTGGTTTGATTACTTACTATTGGTTGAATTGTGGTTAGATTATTAGACAATCTAGCCCAATTATTCTACAATGAACCCTCATTGATAAAAACAAGTTTTTTTTAGCCCCACTACGTTACAATTGTCTAACAACTTCAATGAAAGAATCTTGTAGACGCTCTTTTTATTGCCATTCTTAAGCCCCTTTAGTTTTAACTAGTTCCCTCTCCTTGAACACCTGTTGCTCTGATTATTGACTATGAGTGGTAATAACAGCTATTTCATTAACTAATACACATTATCGGTTTTAGGCAGTTTAAGTGTTATCGTGGCATTATAATTAACAAGTTTAATTTTGAACATGTTTTGTATTTCAATTTTTTGAAGGATTTTTTGGATCTATGTTATATGTTAGAATAAATTATATAAGGATAACGAACATGTATTTTTCTTAATTTAATAGGTTGGGTCTTAGTTCTTGTTACATGTTCTGTAAATTTAATTATAACAATTGGCACAACTAGTGCCTCTCTTTTCATGTTATGAGAGGTTTCCATTGAATGACCAGTTTTACCACAATTGGTACAGGTTAATGTTGATTTAAATGTAATAATTGGTACTATATGTTTAACTACTACATCAGCTTTTGGTGTAATTAGTGTTATAACTCAAATTAACAGGTCCACTTTCCTCACATACTACAATAGTTTTTTTGTGCTCAATTAAAGTATTTTTCTTCATACATGTAGTTGCTAATCTTAGGTAAGGTAATAAACCTGCCCTAAAAATAGTGGTGATAAAAACATATGTTGTTTTAACCTATAAACAATTAGCTAATTTCAATAAAAATTCATAATAAACCTTAATACATTCGATATTTTGATGTTGTATGTTTTGCAATTGCATGTGGACCTCCTCATCATTCTTTATAGTTTTGAATTGCTTGCAAAATGCTTACTATAACTTTTCAAAGTGCAGTTTGGATGGTTTTGAATGTAGTTTTCACCCCATTTAGAGATATTATCCCTGAGAATAAAACCAAATAGGTTGATGATGTCAGCCTCTACTATTTCATCATTAGCTTTAATGGCCTTTTTAAATATTCTAATTTGAGCATCTAAATCAGTGTTTTTTTTACATAGGTTGGGTATTGTAGCATCTTGTATGATAGCTTGGTTGGTGGTTCTAAAACAAGTTACACAACAATTGGTTGATACTGTCGCAACCCTAGCTTTGGGCTTGCGACCAAGGCTAAGGGGGTTGCAAGGTTGCGGGCCAAGAGGAAGCCCGGGAGTTAAGGCAAAAGGAAGCCCGGGAGTTAAGGCAAGAGGAAGCCCGAGAGTTAAGGCAAGAGGAAGCCCGGGAGTCGCATCACATACTCCCAGGAGTGTTAGAAAGTGTGAGGGAATGAACCCTCACACTCTCAAGGCAACTCCCACTTAGGGAGATGGAGTCCCGGTGGACTTCCGAAACTTCAGAGAGCGATTGCAGGGGTCAAACCTCAATGCATTGTGGCGTTTTTTATATCAATGAAAAGCTCTTGAAGCGTAGATGTCTAAAATGGTCTCGCATTGCTCATTTGGACATCTGAAACACAAGTTATGGCCAAAAGAAGGGCCGGGAGTCGAACTGCCAATTTGACTCCCGACCACAAAAAGTCGGGAATCGACCTTTTTTCGATGTCCGATTTGGGAGTGCGACACGGCGTTGGAAAACTCTTGACGAGAGCTACAACTTTGCTTCAGATCGCATTGCGATCCGAGGTCTGCTCGCAAAGTTATGAGGCTCCAAAGTCCCGGGAGTCCCATTTGGCGCGATTTCGGGATTCCCGCGCGGGAGTCCCGGGAAAAATAGCCATTTGGATGTGGGCTCCGTGGAGAGTCACAGAGTATACTATAAGGGGG
>Ga0209611_10013925_pt1 | contig 10904 bp, 8 predicted proteins | sample S1TSphgellanicum_3_FD_187693 | JGI IMG/M metagenome (GOLD analysis project Ga0209611, IMG submission 187693) | Host-associated microbial communities from peat moss isolated from Minnesota, USA - S1T2_Fc - Sphagnum magellanicum MG (SPAdes) (version 2) | ecosystem: Host-associated > Plants > Peat...
CTTGAAGAAGACTCATGTGGCTGGTTTTGCTTTTTTTTCCTTTTTCTCCATCTTCCCATTGCTTCCGGAAAGGCAGGCGACAGAAACTCGGGACACAGATTGTGTATAATGGTTTGCCCAAGTTTTTGGGAAGATTATTATATGCTTATCTACACCCACTGTTGGGAGCTGATGAACTCAGTGGGTAGTCATGTCAGCTTGTCACTGCTGTTCGTGATGAAGGTGATGGTCTGTCACTTTGTGAGCGACTCTCATGAGGTTATGACTGCACTCATTGTCATGTTATCTATAATTGTTGTTGTGGAGATTTCTCTGCAACTTCATCAAGCTTTTTCTCCATCTCTTTTTTTTCCCCTTGTTGACAGATGTGTTTTCGGATCTGGAATCTCTATAAGCTTATCAGCATGTGATCCCTCAATTCAATCAGGTTGAAAATTCAACAAAAGTATGGAGAAGGTCTGAGTACTCATGGAGAATATATTTTCATCTTATAATACTGTGCAGGTGAACAAGGGCCCATTTGATGAGGGATGGATTATGAAGGTCAAGCTAAAGGACCGTGAAGAGATTCAGTCATTGCTGGATGCTGAGAAATATAAGCAACACGTGGAGGAGAGTGCTCATTGACCTTTTTCTCATCCTACTTGCACCATTGGAACTAGCAATTTTTCCTATGGTACTCTCAGTCATAAATCTGTAATTTCCATTTGCATGTCAGGCAGTTGATTGGGGGATATTTGTGTGAGCTAATGTCTTTTTGTTTGTATTAATGCGGAGTCATCAGCAGAAAGTGGACTATCTAAGAAGGTCTACTTTTAAATTTCCCATGTTTGAATGCAGAAATTGCTGCATTGTTGGGTAGAGTTCACATGTTCTTTTTCTTAGGCCTCTGCTGCAAATACTTGCTAATAATATGTAGTAGCATTTCCCAACTTGATGGCTGAGCCGGAACATGGTTTTCTGAGTCACGGTAAAACAAACCTCTTAGACAAAATTGATGATGGAGCTAGCAATTTTTCACAGCCTGAAAGTACCCTTTCCAGATCAGTGATAATGCTATAAACTGTTAATGAATGTGAAAAACCCTCTTCTAGTGATGATACCAAATTGCTTGTAATTGTAGCTTCCCCAGGGTAGTTATATGTTTTCAGATCTTCAGATTTCTTGAGTTTCAATTAATGTGGATTGCGATTAGATATAGTCATGGACCGTCCAGGCATATGCACAACTTAAAAGGGGCAAATGGGTGTAGAGGGTTTTTAATCTTTGTGTCTGTGTACATATTAAGGTTTGTTTGTGAAATGATTTTCTGTTTTTATTTTCTTGAATTTATTTTTGTATGATGTAAAATATAAATGTATTATTTTATAAGAATATGTATCAGGGTTAAAAGGTTTTTAATCAAAATTTTGATTTTTTATTTTTTTTTCCTATTTTACAATCCTTGTGCATGTACATGTTAGATATGTATTTAAATTGAATTTAAATTAACAATAATAATAGACATTACACTGGAAAAACTAATGAGAGTTCAAACTCCAAGAATTAAATTCCTCAATTGAATCAATTTATAGCCTCTTATGAGAATTAATTCTCAAAATCTCAACACAATTAAAAAATTAAAAAAATACCAACAACACAATGTCAATCGCCATTGAATTCATTGCAAACACCAACTATGAAATTCAAATATGAGTAATTAAAACTTGTTACAAGCTCTACACTCACAAAACTAGAGAACACAAAATATTGAAAACCCAAAAAAACCCACACCAAAATTTTTAATTTGAGTATTTTAGATGAAAAAAAAAGTTATAATATTTACCCCTCCTAAAAAAAAAAAAAATTTATTTTAAAAACTCAGTATTTATCCTGCCTAAACTTATAGTGGCTGAAACTGCCCACATGAATCAATATTAGGTTTAGGAATTTGTGGAAGCTTAACTCCAAAAGAGTGCAGGATTGCTAAGAGAGAGAGAGAGTAGCCTAACTGTAGTTGTGAATTTTGTGACTCTATCAAGCAATTGCCCGAGAAGCAACAAAGTAGTAATCAATTCAATTCTTGTGCACTTCTTGCACAAGAATTTTTGACCGAGTTATGGACTAGGTAAGCTGCGAGAGTATGCAAGTTACCCTCTATACTTGAGGTGTGTCTAAAGCACAGAGACTTTTCATGGTAACCAGTGTGCTCAAGCCGTGCTGGTTACTGGACAGCATCAAACTCATAGGTTACGGGACAGAGAAGAGTGTGAGTTATGAGGTTCAACCAATTGGCGACCAAGAATGTGCAAAAAAAGAATTAGGGAGTTACAAAAATTTCTCTTAAGGCTGCAAAGAGATGCATATAACTGGGGAGCTCTTGTCCAATGGTGTGCTACCATGTTAGTGAGATGCTTCCTACAGTTATGACAAACGAAATGCAAATGGGTCATCCAACACTACTACTAGGCTACTACCCACAACCCCCAGGGGTTTGGAATTCTTGTGAAAAATACCAAAATTGAAAGCTATTGAAAGTTTTAGAACCAGGCTCACAATATGCACCAAAGGTTCCATGAAATCTTCCCAAAATATTTAGAAGAATCAGGGCTGTTACAATTCAACTTGCACTAAAGAAATGAAAACAGACAATTTTGTTACAGTCTTCCAACTTCCCAATGAACAGGGAACTAATGAAATTCTCCAAAAGAGCAGATAGTACATTAAACTTGTACACAAATTTTCAGCATTGCCAGATATAGATATCACAATCTGCGTTTTGTTTTCCTACTTTCGTCTCTGACCTATAGCCAAATTTGGTGAATTCCTCTTGTGGATGATTCCCAATGTGGCTACATCACAAAATTGGAGGAAAAACGGGGAAAAAAAAAAAAAAAACAACTGTGATCACAATGCTGTACCCAAAAACCCAAAGCAAGGTGGTCAGATTAAAAGTGTACCTATATGACTGCAGAGCCCTTCATATAGCTGTCTTGAAATTTTTATAATCACTCAATAGAATACATTTGCTGCTTGTTAAAATTGTCAGCAAACCTACACCAGACAGGAACATCCAAGTGAGTTAAAATTGCATTTTTGTTCTGAAGTCTAATGCTTAACCATCTGAAGATTTTCAAGATAATAAAAGTGCATGTATGTATACGCCTTTTTTTAAGTTAGAATGAGGGCCATTTTTTAAAGTTAGAATGAGAGCTTCCTTCCACTCTTTGGAAGTGTAATTGATTGTTGTCTAGTTTCTTTTGGCTGCTGGAGACTGAAATCCATAGACCCATCTGTCAGAAGTTGCTCAATCTCCCTACCCTGCCCTGCAACAATACTAGTCCTATTTTGTACAGAATTGTTGGTGGTTGTTGACTGGTGAAACCATGATGGTCTAGATTCATCTGCCACCATTGCTGTGTCATCCACCAGCGTTTGATTCAGAGCTCCAGTACTTTGGGTCTGCCCTTCTTCATCCAGAGCTTGGGATAAGCCCTTCTCTGAGTCATCTACCTCCTTTCCTGCCCAAGACAAGTGTTCCTCAAATCTGTACTGCTTGAAGTGTTGTGCATCTTATAGATAAGGCAGAAAGTCGAACATGAGCAAACAAAAAAAGCAAAAAGCAAGAAATCTAGAGTACAAAGACTCAATCTTTGCACACCAGCTAACTGAGTAGAAGAAGTGAACTACTATCTATGTGCAGCACAAGGATGAGTGGTTTTAGGACATACCATTAGCATGACCCTCTGTGGAATTCTGGTGCTTGTCTTCTTTTGTGAAGAAGGGTCTCAAGAAATTTTTGTCTATTGCAGTAAAAGTTGGAGTACTGCAAACATCCAAGAATGATCCTCAGATTGTCAGTTTAGTTGACAGTAGATGTATTATGGAGACCCAATTGGTTAAGGAACTTTACAATCAGACAGTTGAGCAATACAGACAAATACAGCCAGAATTTGTATAAAACTATATCTATAAGATTGCAGAGGAAACTCCACAAAAACACTCTGAACATTACACTTCTGTAGTAGTCCCACCAAAAACTTAACATAACATCCATCATAATCTTACGAGACTTGCTCACAAAGTGTCAGACCATCATCATCTTCCTCATGAATAGCAGTGAAAAGCTGAAAGTATTCATAATATTACTGCAAACACAACCTGTCATAGCTCCTATCACACTTGGGATAGAAGCAAAGACATGGACCTGAAACGCACGATGCTACTGGTTTCCAAATTCCCAGATTCATGACCTTGAAGGACATACATCCTAAATGGGCTTTTGTGCACAATCCTTGACATTACAAGGAGCTCTATCATTGAAAATGTCCCAGGTACCTTCTCCGCAGTTCTTGTAGCTTTACTGTGAGGTTGTCAAGAGGGCTCGTTGTTGCAGCTTCATCATCAAAGCTGTTTGTCAGGCCCTCCATTTCCTCCTCATCACCCTGCAAAACAGTAAATTCAGATCTGTAATCAAAGCCAAGACATTCAGCAGCAAGTTAGGCTCTTTACAATCCACCCTTCCACTCTGAATAGTAGATCTCCTTTGCTGGCCAGGATTCATCTTTCATGAACTCCGAGCTTCAGATTACAAGCAAATACTATCTGCAGAGCTGACGAAACTCATACCTCATTCATTGCAACTTCTAACTGTTCATTGGGTACATATAGAAAGCTGTGAACTCACATCAGTATCCAGATTGATGCCTTGTGCAGCATCTGACACTCCCAGCTTTTCCAGCATTGTGGATGTGGAGCCCCCTAATACAATAACCTACTCTCCCATTCCAAAGTTTACATTAAAAAGGCCAAGGCCAAGGTCAACCATAGTGTGGATATTTGACAAATTACAGGAAGAAGTTGAAAGCATCTTGAAGTATCAGTATTTGCAAAAAAAAAACTGCCATTGGGATTGTGAATCATGGTAGCAATGAAAATTTCCAAATGGGTGTCAAGGAAAAGAGAAACTGTGGCTGCTAACCGTTAAAACAACAATTGCTGTAGTTGCTGTGACAATGGTTTCACCATAAGCTTCAGGTAAGTCATGAACTGACTGCAATGCTAATGCAAATGCCATCGCACCTCGCAAACCTGGCCCATTCAGCAACACCATCAAAGTACAGTGGGCATAACATGTGTAAAGTATCCTCACTGGACTACCCACTGACTTCATCAGCTCCCAACAGGTGGCAGGTGTAGATGAGTATATGATAATCCACTGAAAATCCGGGAAATCCATTGTACAAAATCTGTGTCCTGAGTTTCTGTCTCCGTGCATGAAGTGTTCATGCACTCAGTAGAATTGAACATCACTATTACCATCTTGCAAAATAGCTGTTGCTTTGACACTTCCTGAAACTAAACACCCATTACTGCAAAAGAAAAGGAAAACAGTTGCAGTCCTCTCTCAGTGCACAATACATATCACGCACCACTGAACCAAAGAGCCTTCTGATGGTTGACAGGTATGTGTGTTGATGCAGGGCGAAGCCTGTTGACAATGTATGCACATGGGAACACATTTGCAGCCCTGTTACACATACAAAATACACAGACCCAAATTCTCAAATGCAGAAACAACTCCAGTTCCAGGATACTGACTAGGATCCCCATCTTGTGTTCACTAGTTTTATGGACCCAATTTGATCAGTGCACAGTAAAGCATCTGAAAAAACACAAAACTGAAAAATTGCAAATCCTCATTCTTCTAAGATCTGTCTACCACAGTTCAAACACTCTTCCTGTAAGCAATGGGACCAAAACAAAAAAGAAGATAGAGGGGAGACAGATGCATGGGTGTGTGTCTAGATATCAGGGTTTACAATCTTCATGCTAATTCATTACATGCTTTCTGCAATTCCTTTCATCCTACCTCCATCCTGTAGACTGGTTTTAATAATACCTTGCGAAGATGATGAACACCTTTCAAAATAGGATTGATGTCCCGAGTTAAGGACATTGAAGATATGATCCAAAGGGTGTCTTAAACAAATAAAACATAGTAGATTCCAATACCCATAACCTCAATTGGAAATAATCAATCAACTCTTCTTTGACCTGTACGCATTACAGAGGATACGATAGAAAAGAAAATGAATCCGACATGAGACCAGCTGTGCTGCTTGATGGCAATATCCATACCCATATATATGAATCTACAAAATGCCCAGAACAGAGGAAACATCTTAGTGTCCAAACTCAGTCATATGAGATTTGAAATATCCTTCAAATCGCTGAAAATTGCACATCAAGTTGCAATGCACAGACATCATTTGGTCAGACATGAAACACATCATCTATATCAGTAGATGAACTAGAGCACATGCCGGAGCTGAACCAAACAAGAGGTGAATACATACACAAAGGTCTCAGCCACTGAGGATATCAACTGGAAAAATCCAGCTGTAAATACTTGTGCGCTGTCTGAAAGATTTGGAAATGTGTAGTGCTTCATTAACTGCAGGTAAAAAAATAGTGAACAAAAGGACAGATCATAAAGAACTTTGTCAGTCTGACTTCCTTGAATTGCGAGTAGAGTGGTAACAGTAAAATCATGCCTACAATTTTTTCGCAAATAGACAGTAGCTGCTGGAGGGGAGAAAAGGAGATGACAGGGAGAACAACAAAAGTGAATGGGTTGCAAAAAAGAAAACATATTTAGAGAAAAATAATTTCAAGTGTTAAGAAAACCGCTGGAAGAAAATGACTCCAATGCTTCCCATAGTGGCAAATGCAAAAAACATTGCACTCACAATCCCGCAGAAGAGAATAGCCACAATCCCTGACAGACCTAGTCCCTCAGCCAGCATGTACCTATTTAGACAGCCAAGTAAAACATCAAGTGAAATATAATTCCTGTACCTTCAGGACAACTTCTCAAACCCAGTAGAAAAAACCAGCATAGCTCAAGCATGAGAGGAATAATATCAAAATGCAGCAATTTCCTTAACATGGGTAGAGAGCAAACATGCGTAACAACCTGCATACTGAAAGAGGCAATACAATCTGTCAACAATTTCTCATTTTTGCTAAATCCACAACAGCAAGAGTATGGAAGAGCAAATCTGGTCAAGTGCATCCAGTCAGCTGGTATTTATGTTACTTACGAGAAGTATGGAAACAGCACAACCAGACAGCACTCCAGATTTTGCAAGCTGCGGCCAATACAACAAATTAACAAAAGAACAACAGCACTTCTGCACTAAATTGGAATAGCAAACTTGTCACCAGCTTACAGCAATTGGATTCACAAGAAACTCAAAAAGAAAATCCAGCACAAAAAGAAAGTACAAACCAAAGTCTTTTGTCACCAGCTTTCTGGTGTCACTCATCATACAACAAATGGTTGAAACCTGACAGCAGGTTTTGAAGACTTACTTGTGCACAGATAGTCCTGCATACTTAAAAAGGTGTGATGGGTCAAGGATCCTTCAGAGTGAGTTTATTGCAGTATACAAGCACCAATATGCAGGCAGGCAAGTATCTTCAAATCTAGTGAGCACAGCAGCCTGATGACACATCCCCCCAACTGCATTGTCTGTTAACTTTTTCCAAGAGGTTTCAGATAGCCCCCAGGTTTGTCTAGAAGTTTCATGTGTGAGAAGGATATCAATGCACAGATTAATGCCACACCAACGCCTGCACCCATTTGAGAAAGAAGCAGTTAGAAACTGCGATGAAGAAATGTGACGGACAATAACTTTCCTATCTACATAGTCTAAGATTCACTTCCCACAATACAAAATAGCAGTTTGAACATAAGAACCTGCAGAGAGTGAGCCGACAAAAATCTCCAAGAAGCTCCAGACAATAGTTATAATGCTGTGATCAGCTAATGGATGTTTCCGCACTGACATCAAGGTCCTGCAGTATTGTTGGGTCACAAAATTTACACTTCATCAGCACTGACATCATTCACAAGTATATCCTAATCCTTCAACTTTTGATACAGTGTGATGCTCAATTGATTTGGACAGCCAAAGAGGGAACCAAGCCTCAGATTTAACCAACAAGCAACTTTGTTGAAACTAACCTGTACATTGAGATTGCCACCTTTTGGAAGCATTACATGTATACACCCAACCCCAGAGATACAGTAAACCAACTGCAAGAAAGGTCTTCAAATTTGAACTGCAAACTAAAAACTAGAAAAGAATCTCTGCACATTTACATCCATGACTATTGAAAAGAAAAATCCTGAGGGCCCCATGAGTTGCAGAGTTGTTACTGCATCGTTCAAAACAGACTCGCCAAATACCAAAGCATAGAGATTCACATCTGTTCCAAGCTCCTGGAAACACACCCAACGCTACATGAACGAGATTCTTGCATGACTATAGAAAGGTGCACTAGAGCCAAAAACAAACCCCCTTATCTAGTACTTCTGAAAGCTTCAGATCATCACATGCACTTGCATGTGTGCACACACAGAGGTTTTCAAAGGGTTTTACATAGCATTCTTTCAGTTATGATTGTCAAAAGACTTTTGAAACTCCCTCCGTAAGATATCAGGTGCTTCATACTGTACAATGCTAAGGAATTCAGTACCTGGAAAACGGCCAAGACTGAAACTGGATCTGTTGCTGAAATGAGAGCCCCAAACAGGATGCTCTCTAGGAATGGAAGCCTATACATAAGGAAGAACAAACCACCCAGGTACCTGCAAAAAATGTTACCACCTGAGATGAGTAAAGAAACCCAAGGAGGCCATTTGAAGCAATAGCATACCTATAGTGCTCAAGCTGCTGGTAAAACTCTTGGAATTTTTTTCTTGAAATCCAAACAGCAAAAGCAAAGGTTTTGGAGTGGCCACTTACACTAGGATTCCAGTGAGAATTGATGCGATAAAAGTTCCCAAGAATGCAAAGATGCAAATCGCACCAAAGTTGGAAAAGAATGGTTTCTGAACAAAAGAAAACTTGCTGATTGTCAAGAACACAACATCCCAAGCTGGAAATCATTGCCTAAGACAGAAGTTATTGCTGTATTGAGATTTTTTGCAACAGAACAAACCCAGAAGAAAAATGAGACACAAAGAAAACCACAACATCATCCTGGGAAGATAAACATACCGGATGAAGACTGAATCCAGACTCGGTGAAAGCCTGAGTTGTCAAGGAATCATCAGAATCATCCTTGTCCTGGCAATGTGAGAAAGAGAAACAGAACCAAAGAGACGTGTATGAGCAAGCAAGCAAGCAAGCAAAAGAACAATAAAATGTTCTCCTTCAGTTTTTTGAGGATATAATATGATCGGTGGAAGAAGAAACAAAAAGAAAAACTCCTCATGGAAGTTGAACCATTGTCTGCAAGAGCCACCCACCAATTCACAAAAGTCAGCAAAAACAAACAAACAAACAAACAAAACAGGTACATTTTGTTTCCTCCACCAAAATCCACATTCTTGGTTAACCACCCACACATCTACCTTTTGCAGTCTGTACAACATGAACAATCCTCAATATCATGAGAGTGAAACCCAAAATTCATAACCAAGGAATTTATTTTTTAATTCAGGCTTAAGATTTCTGTGGAGAAAAGAAGCAAGAAGAGCACAGTGGGCCACACCTGAAATGCATTTCAGTATTTGAAATGTTTGCAATGGCACCAACAAAAAGCCCTGTCACAGACAAACAGAATCCCATCATCACTTTCCATCAGTCACACATAAATTGCAACACTGATGTTCTTCAAAGCACTGTGATGGGGTGCCAGTCTGCACGCTCAGCAATGGGTGGTGTTGCATTTCTCTGTCCAGTTCAATTCAATACTTGGCCACAGATAGGTAGCAGGACAGTAAACTCTCTTCTTGTGACAGTCAATTGCTGCAAGAATAGTAGGATACTGTACTGTAAACTCTCTGCTTGTGACAGTTGATTGTTGTGAGAACCCACTCAAATCAGTTGGCTGTTTGTGAACATGATGTTGCTGCCACAGCTGTTTTTTTGTCTAGCTATCATGAAACCAACAGCAATGATTTTTGGACCTGAAGCTCTTGTGATTTTTCTGATTCCATACATGTGAATTCATGGAGCTGCTACCAGCTTGATCTTTCTCATAAAAAGTCTTACAACAGATTTCATGAATTTGCGCACAAATCACACTCTGTCTCAATCTTCTGAAATGTTTTTGCTAGGGGTTCCTCCTTGCAAAGGAATGGTATACAAGAAGAATCTTGCATCCAAAACTGCACTGTGATCTCAATTGTGACTCCAATAGCAACAGGTTGTTGTTGCAGGTTCTTAAAGAATTGCTAATCTATGCTGCACTGCCATCATCATTCCCTGCCCAATTCAACCATGCTTCCAATCCTCCATCCTTTGCAGCTCAAGTTCTCCCAGTCCTTTTGCTTGCCCCCAAATGAACATAAGATGATGAAGAAGAACAACATGCAGCTTTATGTGCATAGATGTCACACACAAACACACACACACACACACACACAAAAGAAAAAGAAAACCCAAGAGCAAAGAATAACATCCTTTACCCAGGAGAAGGGATGCACTGGCTTCATTGATGTAGTAAATTTTATGACGTCGCAACACATGACCCAATACGAAAGACAAGCCTAGCATGACGATCTGTAACAGGATGCTGGCGCTAGCGATCTGTTGCCGATCCGTGGATGCTTGCTCCTGCGGCACAGGCCCGTCCGCCATTGCCATTAATTAACACCCCACAGCTCTCTCTTAAGAGAGCAGCCCAGCTCTCAATCCCTTTCCTTGCAGCAGCAGCAGCAGCAGCAGCAACAGCAACAACAACAACAACCCCGAAACACTAAAACCCAGTCCAACAACACAAAAAACACTACCAACAATTCGCTTACAAAACCAACCACAAAAACTGAAAAATGAGCAAAACCCAACGCACACACAAAATCTTCCAACAACCCAAAACCACCAAATTCTCAACGCCACTGCCCCCCC
>Ga0209611_10013926_pt1 | contig 10904 bp, 5 predicted proteins | sample S1TSphgellanicum_3_FD_187693 | JGI IMG/M metagenome (GOLD analysis project Ga0209611, IMG submission 187693) | Host-associated microbial communities from peat moss isolated from Minnesota, USA - S1T2_Fc - Sphagnum magellanicum MG (SPAdes) (version 2) | ecosystem: Host-associated > Plants > Peat...
GACCCCCCCCAGCGATCCTTCCCTCCCCCCGCCGGTCCTTCCCATTTTCCACTCCGGTTCTTTACCCCGTCCGGAGTGAGGGGAAGTTAGTTTCTTCCTGTCCTTTAACTACTGCCCGTCCGGAGTCAGGGGAAGCTTCAACCTCCCTCGCGAGCTCTCGCGTCCAGAACCAATGAGTCCGGCTGGATGGATGACGGGACGGATTCAAGGGAGGCCGACCAAATGCACGGATTTAAGGGAAGTTTCATTTGGTCGGCCTCACGAATATGCCTTCATCCTTCCTTTACTATAAGTAATTGTCACTTGCACAATTCATATTTAAGTACAATCTTGATGCACTGCTAGTATGTTCCATAGAATTCCACAATGGTGTGACATTCAACTTGCATATTCACTCTCACATTTGAAAGAAAGACAAGACTTGGGATGACAACTACGTCATGTTCCCTTCCATCTTTAACATTCAATATCCAATGGCACTTTCAAAGGAAAGACAAGCGACACAATGTTGTCTTGCAATTTTATTGAGTAAAATAGCAAGGCGTGTAACCCTAAATGAAAACTTTGCTTCCAACTATGCACATGTTGGCTTTTCACTAATACCTTCAAATTATGTTTCATGGCAAGTTGGGTATGGTCACTAATATTTAAAATATTTAGAATGCCAATTATGGGGGTAGTAGTAGGTTTAAGTTTTTGAAAACCTAGGTAGAAGGTAGGGCCATTTCTTTTCCAATTTCACCTTTGATCTTATATATATATATATATATATATATATATATATAGGTATTTAGTTAAAAATTGAATAAGGGTTTGGGGCCAAACCATATACCCACCCCAAACTAAAGGTAACTAACTTTATGACCATTAAATACACTATCATGTTGGTTTTGTTGGAAGTTTGATTACTAGATTTTTCTCGGATAACACCAATTGCAATGTAATGAAACATTTTAAGGGGCAACAATTTTAATGAAACTTCATGGAGGTCTAAGTTTTGATCCTAAGATTTTTTGAGGTAAACCTCCAAGTTCTCCATTCATTGAAATGGGACAACTTGAGCAAAATAGCTTCCAAGGACAAGAAAAGTAAAAAAGTGGGAAACAATCATGCATAATTGTCAAATGAAGTATGAAATGTTAATCTAACTTGCTCTTTCATGAATGCAATAATAATCCAATGCTATTTGAAACCAAAATAGTTACAATATTAAATTTAAGAAGCTAAAAATGATAAGAGAATCCATTTGGATTACATAGGGTACAAATGAAGGCACGTAAGCATGCATTGGGTATACTAGGAGTCTTGGGCTAGTCCTAATCAAGTATGTACAAGACCACAACAAATAATTAGTTTTTTTGTAACACCTTAGCTCTACCAAAATATCTAAATCATGAAGATTAATTTTTCAAAAAGAATGTGGATTTCATTATTTCAAACTTGCAACATGGAATCCAAAAAATGTATTGCACAAAAATAGAAGTCATACTTAACTTTAGCTAAATGTTTAATCAAAATAGCTATTATAATAGGTGATCATTAATATTTATTGATTGATAAGTTTTTAAACCATTGCATGAACACCATCTAGTTTCTTTTTTCAAGTTTTAGACATGAAAATTTTTTTCCAAAATTTTAGCAAAATTAGTCCAATTTACACTAGGAAAAAATAAAATCTAAATTTTTTGCAATTTTTTGGTCAAAAAGTGACAAAATTTATTGAAAAATGAATTGTTGATGAACACTCAATTTCCTTCAGGTCTTTATGGTTGGGGAAGAAATAAGAATGGTGACCTAAATTGCATACAAATGATCAAGATCCCCCCCAATTATATGATGAATTATTGACTAATGAAAAAATTTACGTTTGAATAGTGGTGTGTTTTTGTTACCAATAATTGGTAATACTTTTCAAAGTGAAAAAGTGAGAAATTCTTAAGGATATAAGGCATGCATATGAGTCATGTAGAAAACAACTCTCTCAAAAGGAATTGAAATCAAATGATGTTCAAAATGCAAAGTCGAAAGAGGATGAAATAGAAAGAGCAAATAAGAAGCTAAAGATTTTATCGTTCTTACCATCATTGTCCCAATACGAAAGAGTCTACAAAAGAATCCTATTTATAGAGTCCAAATGAACAATCACACCTCTTCAAGTGTGATTAATCAATCTCATTAGAAGTTAACAAACCATCCAACAACGATAAGAAGATATGAACATGAAAGTTGGTGGCATGCTTAAATTGGCTACACACACATCACTAGCCTAGTAGGGGTTCTTTGGAAAAACATGGTAAGTTTGTGATGACTTGGGGCTTGGGTGACCTTACCAAAAAAAACACAAGATTTCATCAAACTTGGCCCACTTGATTTTGGCTTTTATGTATCAAATAAGGATTAAAAATCAAGGTTTCTAAGCACAGTATTGTGGCATGTGGGATTTATATTTTTAAAATGTATTCTGGATCAGGTGGATGGATACTTAAAATAGGCAATGAGAATTTAATACCATGTAAAGAGATCATTCATAATTTGAATGTTGGAACATTCTTCCTTGTTTTTATTTCTTTGGAAAATTTTAAGACTTTCAATGGTGTGCAAGAGTCAAAAGTAAAGGAGCTTTGTGGACTAAGGGCAATCTCAAGGTGCATATATTCAATGGAAAATGTGCCTTGATTCAACCATTTAAAATAAGTCTTTTCCTTTCTAATCAAAGAACATGAGGCAAAGATGTCAATGCAGCACTAAAAAAATTAAAATTGACTTTATTTTGTATCCGTGTGCAGCAATGTTTTTTTTTAGGATTTTTGTTTTTAGCCAAAGTGGTAAAATATAGAAAAAGTGGCAATAATCCCAAGCAAGATTAACCCAAATGTGACTATAAAACCATACATGAAGTACAAAACTTTATTCATCCTTCTACATTAATTTGACTACATATTAAAAAACCAAATATAGAAATTGAGAAACTTTTACAACTTGTCCCCCTCACTCTCCAAGGATTGGAAAGCTCCTAAAATCATTCAACTTTGGAATTTTTAATTTTTAATTTCTCCTTTTGGTCCTTTTGGAGAAATTTCACCTATTAAAAAAAACACTTTCATAGTATGGCTAAAACAGATGAGATGCTTATTAATAGCATTCTCTCACATGACTTAGTTTCAATGAACTTAAAATAAATCATGACAATTATGGCAAGTTGTTATTCACCCATTGTCTATTTCCAAGAGGATTGAGGTGACCAATGGGCCCTCCAGTGTCATTCTACCTACCAAATTCACCAAGCTCTACGGGCTCGTGTTTTTCACCCATGTGAAGGCTCCAACATGCCACCAATTACAAGGGAAACAAAATAGCAAACAAACTTAGAAGAGATTTGCCCATGGGCCCCTACTATTCATACCCTTGATGATTTTACCTGAAAACCTGGAGAATAATCCTCATGCTATGGACTAAAGGTTCATCCTGTGCCATCTCCCTACTATGAAAGGGAAAATGCCTAATAATTTATTCAAGTTCCTAGTCCTTGGAAAATTATGCTCTAAAATTGCCTAATTTCACAATTTTTTTGGTTTGTTAAAAAGCCAATAAATTACAATTATTTCAAACCAGGAACAATGCATGAACTATGTAGATTGACACCTTCAATGAACATTACTTGCTAACAAAAGATGCTTTCATTGAACTGGAGTGAATCGTACAATTTTGAAAGTAGCCTCCAAATGCACTTAAAATTTTCTAGTAGTGCTTTACACATATGTGCACCTTAAAACTCCAAGCCCCATGTGTTGATTCCATCCATTGTCAATTGATTAATAGCCTAATTCAAGAAAAATTAAAAACCCAAATGCCTAATTTAATTGAATTTCAAATCGATTTGCCCAATAGACTTTTTCCATGATTTAATAAATATTATGCAACAAAGTGCCTGGGGGGATCTTTTCAGTAGGCTCGTGTGATCATAGATAATGTGATCACAACAGCATTCCATTTGTTTTTTTCAGCTACACGTGCTCACACATTCATCTTGCAACTTTACCAGTCAAGAATTGATCAAATGCAAGAGTTGTGAGTCAAATTGAAACTCACCACAAAGTGACATCTGCTTTTTTATGAAACCATGTTCCCAGAGTTCTTAACATTTATAAATTTCATATTGTCAAAAACACACTTGTCCATGAAGGAAAAAAAAACAAGGCCCTGTTTTAATGGCTTTCCATTAGGTTGCTATGATCACAGCTACACAGAGAGAGACCCTAACATGGTAGGCAAGTATGATAATTACACAATCCTCAGTCAACCACCTTTCCAATAGGTACCCAATACCCACCCTGTTAAGAAGGGTTACCATACCCTAAGGTCAGTTTCATCATTAAATAATCCTCAAAATAGTGAAATGAAAATTTGTGAATATATGAAGTTTGCATGTTGAAAATCATCATAATTCATCATAGGCTACACTCTGAATAATTTCACTACTCCAATGACAATATCATAGTAGATGATGGTAAAAAATATATAATTTCAAACAAAAAAAAGCGAGTTCATTTTTTGAAAAAAAAAAATTCATTTTTTCAATGTGCAAACTGACCTTAGGCTAGGGTATTAGTTCAAGCCAACAATGATAACAATCAAGTTTAGAAATAGAATTTGCATACAACCAATGAGATGGCTAAACATGCGCTCAAGAGGGCTCATCGTTTTCCCTATTGTGGGTGGGGGGAGTGTGGGCACATAAATTTTAAAATTTTTGTGCTCCCAATAATGTTCCCCAAGGATGGCCTAATAGCACCACACTTTTATCCCACATGGGGTGTCTAGACAGAAGATGCATACAGGCAAATTTTGTAAAGTGGAGGTGATATGGTATGATTAGTCCTTTGGTGGAAGCCTTTTTTTCCGGGTACATATAGCCAAAAAAAACTATAATAAAAAGTAAAACTGCTAAAATCATTGCTTTTTCAGATTTTCAATAGCCAGAGTTTGAGCAAAATTTAAGAAACACCATCAGATTTCTAAAAATTGAAGGATATATTTTTTACATTACTTTCATATTTAGATTGTAGCCAGATTTGGCTAAACTTCATGTGAATCATTGTCACTTTGGCTACAACACAAAATTGACCACCTAAAAAATTAAAAATTAAAAAAAAAAGTTTGGTGACAGGGAGAACAGCATTCCAGTGATAAGCCACTTACAATTCTCAGGTACTTCTCTGGATACTGGGTTCCTAAACCCTAAACCCCAGTGCATTTGAGGAGGCTTGAGAGAGAAATTATTTATCAGGGATCCGATCAGGGTTTTTTTGTTTTTTGTTTTTTTCAATTTTGTGATGTAGCTGAAGCCAATTTTTTTCTGTGAAAAATCCTTTGTTTAAGTCGAAATAATATTTTTCAGGTTAAAATTTGACCAAATTTCACCCACAAAAAACACAAAATACTCCTTCCCATGTTCTAGTTTTGCATTTCAGTTTTGCAAGACTTGGGAGGCTGCTTCTTCAGCTTGGGGATTCCATGCCAATGGGAAACAATTGGACCTTGCAAACCTGAAGATGCAATCACTCAATGAATCAAGGAATGCCCTAATACAGTTGTGTATTAATTTAAAATTTTCAAATTGTAAATGTGGGTTTTTAAAGTTTGTTGCAAATAGAAGTAATTGTGAAAGACATTTTTTCCACAATTTGGTATTTTTTTTGAAAATATGTGTCCAATATGTTATAAATATAAAATATTCTTGATGGGCCCTAAAAAATAAAATAATATTTTAATCCTAATTAATGTAATTATATTTCATTCAATGTTTTGTGTTGAAGGTTCCTCAAACATGAATTTAACATCCATTAAATGGGAGTAATTTTTATTTATCTTTAAAATTTATGTATTCTTAATTTTTTGGAAGTAAATTCTTAAAAAAGTAAGAAAGGGGCTAAAGGGTTCTTCATTGTACTTTCACTTATTTTTTATGTTATTTTATTATTTTCATATGCATAATATAAGATAAAAGTGGGTTGATTTATATATATATATATATATATATATATTATTATGCTTACACTCACAAGTGGGAAGAGCTAACTCACATGGTGCAATCCCATAGACAAATGCATTAATAAAAAAATTAAATATTTAAAAAATACAATTAAATGGGGTCCAACTTTCTTTTGACTTGGACAAGGGGTTCCTAGTGATACCACCCAAGCTTTTGCTCATGACCCATGTGAAAAATTAAGTTGTAGAATAAATGAAGTCAATTGTCATGATATTTATCTAAGTGAATCATCCTATTTGATTTTAAACATGGCATCACTTCATATTACCTATGAATTTATTTCATACACAAGAATTTGTACTCTTTTACATAAGATTGCACCAAGATTCAACATAAATAAAATCAAATAATATATGCATTACAATCAAGGGTCTACATTACTAAGGAAAACAACCATAGGATTCTACAAGAAAGTGTTGTCTCACCTCACACGTTATATTCCTCTACACTAAATGGTCAATATGGATATATTTAGTGTGAGTTTGAACATGATATCTTATCTATGAGGATATTCAAAATCATATTTCTCCTCCCCCCCCAACCTAAGATTTTTGCTGGATGAATGGAATAAAAAGTGAGACGGCTACTTTTCTCTGCACCCAAGTCGCTGAAAAGCAACATGGGAAGTTTAGCCTTTTTCTCAGCTACAATTAGCAATTTGGCTAAACTGCAGTATTGATGATTGCCAGTTCAGCTACATCACAAATATGTAAACATAAACCCCTGATGATGGGGATGACAGTTTGCCATAAAATAATCTAGTGCAAGTAGTTCAAAACAATTAATCAATATAATATTAATATATAATATTGATATTATATAATATTAATATATTATATAATGATAATCTATAGGTCACTTGATACACTACCATGATCAAGGATTAAAAAAGAAGTCTCTCTCAACACTGCCACCCATTCACATCTGTGTCTTTTTTTAGGAATTTTTGTTTGTAGCCAAAGTGGTGATCATCCATCTACATTTTTGGCTACACAATGAAAACCAAGCATATGAATCTGGAGATTTAAAAATAAAATAAAATTTCACTTCTGACGACTAAATTCCTCAAAAATCACTTCTTTTTAATCCTTAATTATATTTATTTATTTTTTTGGCCAAATTTCGCCAGTAAATAAAACACTGCGAGTCCACATTTTTCATAATTTCTTCAGACACCGTCCCACCCTATAAGAATGTGTAAGTCATGATTTTGCACTATGAAATAACTTCATACAAAATTATTTTCCCTTTTTTCTACTTCATTGTGAGGTCGATATAATTGGAATCACATTGGCCAAACAAAATACTTTCACGGGAAACATTTTGGAAAAAGGTGATTACAATCAGTGTCCTTTTTTTTTTTTTCCAATTTCCAGATGGAACCAGGGTGCTGAGAATTGCTCTGCAGATCTCAACTAAACTTGCAACATTATTTCAAGGAACCTAAGAACTGTAATCAACAAGGCATCATCACAAACACACCGGCCCTGCCAATAGATAAGATGTTGTACATCTACCTACTATGTCCACACTCTGAACACCAACAAAATCCATTTCAATCCAAACACTCTAAACACTTTCACCAAAGAAACGAGTTCTATTAATATGAAATTGGTTCTAATAAGGTAAAACTTCCAAAAGTTGGATCCAATGCCATAGTCCCTGTTCCTGTGGGGGCAGGGCTCAATAGACATAAATGTAGTGACACCCTTGTCAAAAAAACAGGGTTTTTTTTTTTTTTCCCCTTGCTTTTAGGCGATTTTTAGCCGAAGAGAAAAACCAATTACAATTTCTAAACATGTCTATAGTGGTGGTAGTTGTAAAATGTTTTGAACTGGAAATTTTGGATGAAATAAAACAACAAATTTAGCAAAATCCCTGAAAATTGCTTTGGCGTTGAAATATGCACACATTTCAATGCTTTTTAAGGGCCTTGGAAAAGCATAATAATGTTCAAATGACTTTTGTTCGCTCCATCTCATTGGTCAACACCAAATTGAACATGTAGTTGTATTTTTATTTATTTTTAAAAAAAATTGTGATATAACATGGGGGTGGCAATTATCTCACAAGAGATTTAGCATGAGTGACAATGCTCCCAGAAATGATTTTGGTTTAATGGCAACCAGTTTTGAAAAAACCATGAAAACAGTAGAAAACTCACAAAAACAAAACTGCCCTAAACAGCAAAACTCTGGCCAACCTTCCATTGTGATGGGATACAACATGGTACCCTACTAATCCTCATGTCAGAGCATAAGTGACAAAATTGGAGCTGTAGACTCCTGTTGTGGTGGGTGTGGCTTGTGCGCCAAAAGTCAAATTTGCCAGGAAAAAAACACAGTGGTGGAGATGCTCTAAGCAATAGTAGCCAATATTAGCTGGAGCACATGCAATGAACACCATCGTCAACAACACAGGTTGCATGCACTAGATAATAATCTAACTCAGCACCTCAAACAATTCCATATTCCATTAGTCTCCCAATGCAGTTATCAGGTTCAAGATCAGATCTATCGAGCTGCAGGCCACACATTAAGAAGAACTTGTGAGTCCTTCCTTGTGTATAACACGTGAAGCTTCCTCATCAGTCTATCTGTGGCCACTTTAGCCATGAATGAATCATAATCCATGTTTTTTTAACTGCATGTCAAATGACAAGGAGAACTGCAGCATATTATTTACACAATTTTATTATTTCTGTTAGAAGAAAGTCTTGGCTTAATTTATCTTGAAAGGCCGGCCCTGCATTTTGCTTCCTCATTCAACACACTCCATGATCCAAATGCTGTTCAATCTAATTTCATGGGAGACGTGTAATGTCTGAGAATCCTGTGAGGATTATCGCCCAGAGTGATCAGCTTATAATTCAGGCACACTGGTCACTTCCCAGGTACGGAGTGGGTACTAAGTAGCAAGCTGGAATTTACTTGACTCAGAATACATTATGATTTCTAGACTGCCTGGGAACAGTATGATGGTTAACATGAATTGTTGTCAGATTCTTTGGTGGGCCAGTTTTCATCATCTTGGAATGGATTTGGCAAGTGCATGTCGAATAATCAATATATTTAGAATTTTAAAGGTCCAGGACTGGATGTTTGAATTTCTGAAAACTTTCATATAAACAATAATATTATTAACAAGTCCAAGACACAAATTCTTAGAAAGTATACAACAATGATTCATCAGAGTTGGTTTAGGTAGGATAATTTGAGGTTTCATAAATTGTTGTTGTAGGTTGAACAAAGCTGAATTGGAATTTGTTTAATGTATTCTCAAATGAAGAGGTGTGGACAGCTGTTTTCTTTGGATTTTTGTTTTTTGTTAAAAACAATTCAACACCATATTCACAGGAAGACTTTCAATAGCTTTCCCACCAATTTGCATCTCATTTCTTTTTGATGGAATTTGAATTGAATTGAATTGAATCTTAATCCAATTGATGAATTCAAATTCTATTCAGTGTATTCAATTTGAATTCAATTCAAGTTGCATTGCAATGTTATTCAAACCTCAATGTCATATAGGACTAAAACAGTGTCTTTTGTTTCAAGAACATTTGAAAATTATTTCTTGCATTGAAAATTTTCTGTTTTTTTATTTTTATTTTTATTTTATTTTTATTTTTTGTTTAAAAAAATTTATGCTTTTAATCTTGGTGCAAATGAACATTTATTGCATTTCACAAATTGAACCATATCATTATTACCTTTTGGTCGAAATTTATGTATATTAATATTATTTCAACATGTCATATCATTGACATATCAACATGTGTTGTTTAATTAAGCTTCATGTCAATATGTTGACATTTTTCAAAAGATTGTTAACAAAGGAGTATGCCAATGCAAAAGGTGAGAATGAAAAAATTCTTTTGAATTTAGAATGTGAAAACAACCGTGATGGAATTATTACAATAATTATGCATGATATTAATATTTATTTATTTATTTATTTCGTTTCAAAGATGATAAGGTGTGATTTCTTGCAATTATGTAAAATTATGTGTGGAGCAAATGTGAAAGTGTGTTATGACTTTGGCAATGATCCAATGAAAATGTGTTTTGAACACAAAATAAGATTGAAGGTTGATCATATAATTAAAGACATTATAATTTTGTTTTCTCATGTAGATATGATTTTTTATGAAGCATATTTTGCTATGAATTTTTAAATTTTGGGCATGTATATATTTTCTTCTCCTTCATTGTGGTTTGCACTCCATGAAGTTGTTACACAAGTGATGTCCATCTCATTACAATGCCCATGAATTGCAAGGAAGTGGTTTTAAATGTTTTTTTTGGGGTGAAAGATAAATAAATATGAAACAAAAAATTAAAATAATTGAAGATGAAAGAACTCAAAAGAAAAGTGATCAAATAATGGTTTGAAGAAGCATATTACTTGCAAATAATATAATCCATGAAATCCACATTTGACATTTTGTTATCTCATAAAATCAATCTTTAGCATATTGAATAAATAGTTTTGAATATTTACAATACGTACATTATACATGCAAATGACAATTAATCATCATTAAACAAGATTGCACACATAATTTGAATAAAAAACTAAAATAATTAAGTTGTGCATGTCTTGTGATAAAATCAATAGTTATTAACAATTTATTGACATAATGGTATGGTTGACCTTAAATTCATCGAAATGTGGCAATGGTTAAACTTATACTTAAAAACCATACAAATTGATCACAATAATTTTAATTATAATGTTTTTCCATTTTTTTTATGTAGTTGAAACTTGTTCAAAGTCTGATTTTTGATTTTAAATTTTACATTATTCAAAGATAAAAAAATTTAGTTAAATCAATTGCAAGTTTTTCAAC
>Ga0209611_10013927_pt1 | contig 10903 bp, 7 predicted proteins | sample S1TSphgellanicum_3_FD_187693 | JGI IMG/M metagenome (GOLD analysis project Ga0209611, IMG submission 187693) | Host-associated microbial communities from peat moss isolated from Minnesota, USA - S1T2_Fc - Sphagnum magellanicum MG (SPAdes) (version 2) | ecosystem: Host-associated > Plants > Peat...
TTTTTTTTCTTTTTTTTTTTTTTTTTTTTTTTACTAGGGTCCCCCCCCCCCCCAAGGTTTATGAACACATTGTAGTGTTCTTTTTATAAAAGATAGATATTGAATTTTGGGTTTTTGGGATGTTTTTTTTAAACATTTTTATTTTAATGTCATATATTTCTTATAACCAAAGTTTTAGATTTGTAGCTTAAGATGATGATGCATCTTGTTGTGAATTTCCCAATAAGCCTAAGTTTGCTTGCTTTTAGGTTTTTTTGAAAAAGTTATGACATTTTGAATGAAATAATCCATTGTCAATAGTTTTGGGACCTATTTGTTCAAATATTGATTTATGATTTTTGCATAGATTTTATTGAAATTTCACAATATTCAAAGTTTTTTATGATGATGTTAGGTAAAGAAATTATTTATCATATTACAAAATAGTCATATTAACCTAGCCAAAGAAGTAGAATATGATAATAAAAGTGAATAACATAAGTGATCTTGATTGGTATAATTTAACCACTTTCATATGTGAATAATATTTATACTTTATTGGTATTGATGGGAATAATTATATGGATTATAACAATAGGAATAAAATTTTAAATAGATAGTGAAAGATGTATTGTGAATAGTTGTAGTGGAATTGTAGAAATTAATAAAGATTTTTCCAAACATGATTAATTGCCCTAATTATCTTGGCATGTGGTGTTTGAAATAATTTTTTTGACAAGAACCCAATAATGATAATTAATTATGAAGGACTAATTAACTTCCAAAAATCTTATCACTAACACCACCACCCCCAAACCCTTATCACAACATGCATACCTTATATGACCTTTTATTTTATCCTTATTATACTTTAGAACCTAAACCATTTTCACCATTATTTCAAATTTAGACCTTAATCCTTGTCATCATACCCATACCCTAAACAACTTTATCCTTATCATTAACCCCATATCCTTAAAAACCAAGTTGATCATTGTCAACATACAAGCATACCTTGAACAATTTACGTTTAAGCCTTAATTCCATACCTTTGACACAAACCATAAACCTTCTATTCTTGTTATAACACACATGTACCCTAAACAATGTTATCTTTTAATTAGGTAATTAATACTTTATATCCTACAATTTCAAATGATAAAAATAACCATACCTTAAACAACTTTATTCCATATCCTTAAACTCCACGCCTTAAACTTTGCACTATAATCACCATATCCATACCCAAACAAGTTGATTTTTATCTTTAATTCCATACCCTAGACCCTTAGCCCTTTTCACCATTCTTTAAACTTTAAGTTGCCATTGTATCGATACCTTAAACAATTTGATCTTTTATCCCATATTCAACTCCAAACAAAATTAACCCTCATTCTAAAAAGACCATTGACACAAAAATTGATTAATGAAAGTCCATTTATGATGCAACCCTAAGTTTGTTTCAAGGTATTGGGAGTAAACCTTTAAAACAATAACAATGAAAAGAAGGGAGAAAGTTGTGTGGGGGATTTGAGATGGGATTAAAACAATGTGACAATCACAAGCATTCCATACACTGAACAAATCATTTACACTTGAGCTAAATAATGTAAGTGGTTAGTTGTTAATCGACAAAATATACATTTCTAAAAAAGATGTACACAAATTTTTTATTATTCTTGTGCATGCATGTTCAAACTAGACACAATGTATAGATTCAAATTCAAAAGATAATAAGACAATTCTATGAATGTTATTGCAAATGAACAAGACTACAAAAAATTTAAACTCACTTCCTTAAATAGGCTTTAAATGATTCTTGCTAAAAACTAAAGTAGTTACTTAACCCTAATTCAAATATGGAGCACCAATAGCTAGTAACTAAAGTAGGAACTAATGTACTAACTAATAACTAATTAGTTAACATTTATCCAAATTCTAACTTAACACATACAAATGTCAAATTTGTATTTAATACATGATAACATTTAACTAACAAGAAAACTACATATTTGAACTTAATTTACAAAAGTTAGATATGTACTTAATATACGTTAACATTTAATTATCTAATAAAAAATAATTAAAAATTATAACTTAACACTTAAACATGTCAATCTTTTATTATATAATATACATTAACATTTTATTAATAAAATTATTACAAAATAAAAATGATAAAAATCAAATATATGTTTAATACATGTTAATATCTAACTAACAACTACAAATTAATTATTATTAAAGTCAAATATGTGGTTATTACAAGGTTATATTTGTGCAAATGGAACCAACCTTAGGGATCATTTACTTGCTTTAATGGATTCAATATGTTCACATGGTCCTAACTTGTGAGGAGGCCACCATTTCTATTTGTATAATAGATTTTGTGATTAGTGATGGAATATATAGTGAAATGGCTAAATTTTTTGAAGAGTTTGAAATTCCCAAATTATGAGTTCTACAACTTTACAAGTTCATGATTCCTTCACAAGCTCTAATTGAAATTTTTTAAACTACAAGGTGTATTTTTCAAAAACAAATTTAATGGTATGTTACAAGTTTTTATTAAAGATCATTTAATCTTTTTTTTTCGAGTTTTAGTGGTTAAAAATCTTATTTTCAACTATTTTTTACCGTAACTTTTACTTCATAGCTCCAAATGGATAAGTCAAACCCACTTTTGATACCTATGTTTGAAGACCTTTTTAATGGTATATTGGGGGTTCAATTTGAGCCATGTTCATTACATGCATTTTTACTCAAAGATTTCAAACTCCTAAAGAACTACAATTCCCAAGTTGATTATCATTTGGAAGTGTTTGGATTTTCTTCCTTTGCATTTTCATACATTCTTAAAGATGTGTATGAGTCCTAAGATGTTCTTTTGGGTTGCATCATCTTTTGTGCCCCAACCTTGGTTCAACCTTGGTTGCAAACTCAATGTTAATGATTTGTGTAGATTTTATTACCATATTATGTGTAAATTTTAAAATTTTAATGATTTTATTTTCACACAAAATGACGTAGCCCCAAACTTTTGGAAAGACTCAAATGCAACTCTCAAAATGAAAACAACGGAAGGAGTTTGAGGCACATGCTTTGGTTCACAACACTTTTAAGGTAAAAAGGTTGTGTTAAAGCTTCAAGATGGAGACTAAGGCGAATGACAAGCAAGTCAATTATTCATATGGATCTGTACAAACCAAATAACAAGTTGGTTACTACATAATTGGAGCACTTTTGGTGCATAAACGAATCATGAACATACATGAATTCACAAGACTCACCACGACTTGGACTTGGGGGAGCCACCACCTTCCCCCTAATAATATTATTTGTGATTTGCCATAGGGACTACACCCAAATGTCATTTTTCTTAGGATTGAAAAATTAAGAATCTTGAAATTTTCGAAATTGGAACTCTTGCCACTTTGGACGATCATAATTTCTTGTATAGACCTATGATTGAGGTGAGGTCCAAAGCAAAGTTGTAACCTTCGTTGATAACTTTTTAATGATATGTGGCATGCCTTTTGAATTCTTGTAAATCAAGGGGATTCTTGACTCTTAATGGTTAGGAGTCAAATTAACAATTTGACTCTCGACCTTTCTTTTGGCCATAATTTGTGTTGTAAGTACTCAAATGATAATGTGACCCCATTTTAGACATCTATGCTTTAAGTTTTTTCAAATGGTATAAAAAAAAACTCCATTTAATGAATTTTGACTCGTCAAAATGCTTTTTGAAAATTTGGGAGTCCATCGAGACTTCAATTTCCAAAATGGGAGTCCACTTGGGAGTGTGTGGGCTCATTGCTTCACATTCTCCCACATTTTTAGGAGTGTGAATGTGATTCCCAGGTTGCATTTTCGGTCCGCACCTTTTCATGCCCTTGCTTTGGTTGTGAGCTTAAAGTTAAAGTTGTGACATAAAAATGACAACAAAATGAAACAAAATTTATTATGTTGTTCCACTAAAAGTTCATGCCATACACCTCAATAAAAACCAACCACAATTCACCTTCCCAACTCAAATATGATCATTAATCACAATATTCGATCCAATTTCAAGTTTTGAATTTAAAGTTTATTAGTGTGGCATGTGCCATTGGCCCAAATGTGAACTTTTTACTAAACTAACTTCTCCTTCCAAATAGTATTCAAAGTTCAATATATCCCACACCTTAAATGTATAAATTGCAAAACATTCACTTCCACAAAATCCTACTCATTTAACATTTTCCGACAATACCAAAAACATGCCCCAATTTCCTTAAATTTTTTTGTTTTGCTTTTATTTAGTTTTCAATAACAAATTGTTCGATATTGAATAACTCTTGCATCATAAGTTTAAACATTACAAAACCACCTTGGTGGATTCCTCCTCATTGAAGGCTTTCCAATGGTACAAAAAATGTGACGACAATTACAATGGTATAGGACATCTCAACATTACAAACAAGGCATCACAAACATGTTGGCCCTACTAATAAATAAGATGTTGTACATGTGCATTTATGTATGTATACAAATGCATATATTTTTTTTATTGTGTGATTTGTTTGAATGTATGTGCATATATGTGTTTATACATGTGTAATCACATTAAGAATATAATAGTTGCAATTTTTATCCACTTATTTGATTGTAATTTATTAAAGTCACATAATATATTTTGTAATTGAAAACATTGATGCATGTTGATTAAGAAAATGAAATCATTGAATGACCAATGCACAAAATGAGCATTCATCAAATGAAAATTAAATAATTTTGTTAAAGGAAAAAAATTCCTTAGTAAGATTAACATTTTTATCATTAACAATGAAAAAATTCAAATGCAAAAGACAATTGAATACAAACATTTTCTTTGAACAAATGCAACATAACATATATAAATTAAAAACTTACTTATAATTCTAAACATTCCATTAACCACAAAAATATGAAATGGCTTTGATTTCAAAATTTTAACAAAAAAGAATGTATAAACAATTTCAAAAATAAATTAGTAATTCAAACCCTAGAAACTCATTGATTCATCACTGGCCAAAAACATCTTTATTATTTAGTGCAAAATCCAAAATCCAAAAATCCAAAATCAAAAACTCAAAAATCCAAATATTCAAAACTTGAAATTCAAATATTTAATATATCAAAGTCCAAAATTGAGTTTCAAAATTTTAATATAACACCAAAAATGTGTAAAACTAAAAAAATATTATAGTCTACCAAAACTATCATATAACATTTTTGTTTTATAATTATGACAAAAAAACCTTTTAACTCACTATTTTATGGAGCTATTCCCATCTTAGCTTTTAAACATAAGATGGTTTGACCCTTGTGTTTTTGAACTACCCTCACCCTAAACTAGGGGATGTGACTGCTCATTCTTGAGAGAACAAAACTGATTAGCTTTATGATTGGGCTCAAAACAAATTTCCTTGTTAGTTTTTTTTCAATTTTTTTAATTTTGTCAAATCTTAGAAAACAAGATAACAAATGATCCCACTAAAAGCAGTATATGTTGCTACTAATCTTCATATGCTTTGAAACAACATAATGAAAATATTTCAATTCCACAGAAAAGTGATTTAAAAAAAGCTAGTGAAGTAGTCAAACTTACCATTATAAAATTATTATAAATTTGTCAATACATGGTAGATATTTTCAAAAGCCTTATATATTTCATCCTTCACCTTAAATAACACACAACCCAATATGTTCAATAACATGTCAGTGGCAAAATATGTCTATGCAATACACAAATTTCACCCATTGATCACACACCTTGAACTTGTTCAAACAAATCCCCCTTACACAATAATGAAATTTAGAACATATGAACAAAATGTGACAAGGAAAAAAAAAAACTTTGCACCAGTCAGGACAATCTTACTAGACACAAAATGAGCAATACCATCTTAGGTTATTTCATTCTATAAATCAATCCTAGAAACAATTCAAGTTTGTACTAACAATTCAAGTTTGTACTATAAACGACAATAAATTCTCAGGAGTAGGACATTGAAATGGACAAAAAGAAATCGGTTTTGCATGACTCAAGAATGTTTCATTGGCATCATAATAAAAACATCAAGAATTGGGATTGCTAATGTGTCATTCTAACAACAACCTGGGTATATGATAATATATACCATTATATTTTATGGTAATCCAACACCATGAAGTGCAAACATGGACATGAATGCAAAGTGTAAAAGCCTTCTTCCTACATGAAAAACTTTCCACATGCTCAAGGGAACCTTGTATAAAACTTCAATAACACCAACTTCATAAATTTCAAACACCTCTAATGGAAACTACATGAACCCTTTGTTAATAAAAGCCAAAAACCAACACTAAGATCTTGGGGAGGTTACTCCTTGCATATTTTAAGAAGCACTTGAGGCAAAAGGATATTAATTTGCTATGAAATAATGACATATTCTTAGCATATTATAGGTATATTCTAAGTATGTTTTCAAAATATTGGCACCTTATATACATTTAAGTTATATATATATAAGTTACACCTTATATATTTTTACACATCTTTTATAATAAAATGGAAATGACCTCTTTAGGGCCAAGATTATTTTTAAGTGGGGCAAACAAATAATCATAAGATCTAATTTTTACATTTAAAAAATGTTTATGGGTGTATGTTAGCCCCTCCAATTTGATGGAAAACTTTGCATCACGTGATCCCATTATATTTTGGATCTTGAAATCATGTAGTTAATGCAACATAATCAGATGGATCTAGTTCAATTTTCAAAATTGTAGTCAATATATATACATAATTGGGTTTATGAATACACCATTACCACCATCACATTGTAACAATCTTTTTTCCCACATATATTGGAGCATTAAAAAAGAAAAATCTGGTATTATACCTTGAATTAGGCAAGGAAGCCTAGCTTCTGAATAATGTGAGCATATTGCACCATCTATAGCATGCAAACATTAAAGACTTGGTTGGTTTCCTAAATTTTCCCACTTAGAGGTTTGAATAATTAACTACTAAAAGATGAACTAGTCACAACCTTTATCCCACATGCAATCCACCTCAAATATGACCAACAAATAAGGTGTGTGCACCTTTCTTATTGCTAACTTTGATTGCTACTTGCTCTTAGCCCCTATGCACACATGTAAGAAGGTAAAAACAAGGAACTTCATAAGGTCACTACTCCCTAGATATTGTTTGGAACATCATTGTTGGATGTCACTTATAACTATGAACCAAAAAATTTGGTTTGAAAGTAATAACTTGATTCTTGATAACATCATCATGTTGCTTTCTGTTGACATTTGTCACTAGCGGTAGCAACAAACAAGGTTGGTGGAAAGAGATTTAAAACCATACAATTCATCTAAAAATATTTAAAATAATTACATAAAAGACCCAATACATTGACAAACACTTATTTTGAATAATTTATCTAACTCATGTTCTTGCCATAATGTAAATGTACACAATAAGATATAGACCACAAGAATATTTGATCAACTCTATAAATACAAAACTACTACATTTATTCCAAGTACTAGTCCTTGCGGGGGCAGGGGTTAACAAGAACATAACTTTGCTTGCAATCCATAACCTTGTAATGCTCATTGTGACTTGAAATCAAAGTAGATCACAAAAGTAGTCTAGAGGCACATCAACAATTGCCTCAATAACCATTTCTTTTGGAATTAGTTGAAAGGAAATAAAGTTGTTGATAAAGCAAGTAGGTGAAATTATTGTTGGCCATGGTGCACACCAACACATCCTTAACAAGTGACAAAACTAATCCATAGACTTGAGCTTTGTTTTCATCCATTTTGGTTGACCGAACTTTCATGTAGTTTTTTGTTCCTTCATATTCATAAATGGAAACATATCCATCCTCCCCATAGATGAATCCAATTGAACATTGCATTGCAACATTCACAACACCTACCCTACTCCCACTTCTTTGGGTGATTATTGAAGCCACATACATATCAGCCTTTTAAATAAGAAAATTTCAACCAACCAAAACACCTACAATGTTTGAGCCAAACTTCCATGTAGGCAATTACAAAGTTCTCAATTTCTAACTTTCTTTTCCAAATTGGTGGAGATGAGAAAAATCAAGAAAAAAAACTCAGTTGTATAAAAGAGAATGTGCAATTATTTTTTAAGTTTGATGAAAAAATGTTTCCCAATAAATGGGCTATGTAAAGGACTACCTTCCCATCTTCAACATACATAAGCTCCCAAGAGTTTAAAAAGTACATACAACATGATGGGTTTGTTTTCTCATTGGTTGCTTTTTCATTGTTGTTGTCCTTTGCATTCAAATGTGCCATTTGATTTAAATTGTCTTTGCCTTTGTTGTTCTTGTGTTTTGCCACCAATTCAAAGGAGAGGGCAACCAAATGTGGCACAAAACCTTATGAAATTCTTGGTTAGTAACATTAGCTATCATTTGCTTGAAACTTGAACATGTATATTTGAATGTCTTTGCAAATCCATCACCCATTATTGTAACCAAGGATTCATCAACTGACTAGCATTTCACATAAAAATCATCAAGAAATTTTTTGCATGTCATTGAAAGAAATCAAATTACAGTGAAATTGAATTAGGTTTTACATCACAAATTTAACATGCGACAAATTAATAATGAAAATCATGCAAATTTTGTTCATTCATAGGTTTGTACATTTTACATATGAACATCATAAATTGGGAACATGTTTAGCACATAGATAAATGTGTTGACAAATGATGTATGAATTTACAAATGAACAAATGTCATACAAATTTTGCATCTTTCTATAAATTTGTGTGTCAAATGTGTTTTCAATGCACGATATCAGTGTATGAAATGTACAAACTATGAGTGAATGAATTTTGCATAATTTTCATTACTAAGTCATGAAAAGTTAAGTTTATGATGATAATACAATTGTAATGTTAAACAAATCTATAAGAGGAGGAGAAACATGAAAGAAAAAAGTTAACCATGAGAAAACCTAACCAAGAGAAAAAAAAACCTAACTTTATAAGCAACTTAAATCATGAGATGTGAAATTTATGATGAATAAAATTGTAATGTTAAACAAATCCATAGGAGGAAGAATGTGAAAGGAAAAACCTAGCTAGGAAAGAAAAAAACTTAACTTGGTAAACAATTGTTCCATCCACATTCTAGATGGAAGCATCACCTTTGTTCACAAAAACAACTTTTAGTTTGGTGCTCCACCTTAAGCTATAAGCATTTTGCCATTTATTGAAAAACACACAAAAAGGACTTTTTTTGGTGAGTGACTAAAGTGTGTAAATCTTGATCATCGAACTTTTGGCACCTCATGTTGTTGTTGTTGTGAGTGTTGCAATAGTTGTTGTTGTCGTCACTACTACATCCACCTTGGACGCATTTTCTTCTTCCATTGTTCCTAGAATCTTGGTTAATGGAACTATTTATGTTACGATGATAAATTTTTGGCTCATATTCACAACCAAGGTAGAGATGCCATACATAGAAGGAGTGTTTACATCACGCATCGTTTCTTGTCCATGCGAGTATAGACCATAAAAGCACAACAAACAATAAACAAATTGTTATTTATAGTAGTGATGGTGATGGTGGGTGGACTTGATGACATGCCAACATGCAAGGGGGAGCGAGTGTAATGGCAATAATAGTAGAAACAACAACAATCTAAACAAGGACAACAAACAAGTTCATCGCACAAACCCAATACATCAACAACAAATTTCAAAACCCAAAAAGTTGCTGCCACCACTTTTTCACACTTTAAAAAGTCCCTAAATTTTCTTGCTTAATCCATTTATTGTGTTCATGTTTTGAACACCAAAAAACTCGTTTCAATTTAAACAATCCAAACATTTCCACCCAAAAAAACCGATTCACCTAATGTGAAATTGATTTTAATAAAGTAAAACTTGCAAAACTTGGATCCAATGTGATAGTCCTTGTGGGGGTAGGGCCCAACAAACAAACAACTTGCCTTAATAAATAGATATTGCAATTTAAATTTAAATGAAAAATGATTATGAAAAATACCAATTAGTATTTCCCTTCACACAAAGGAATTAATCATGATCACCTTCATAAAAATTCCCCAAAATATAATTCTTAATTATAATTCACCACTAAAAATTTCTACCATTTACTAGTTGAAGATGACATGCCAAGCATCCACAATGTGGTAGGCAATGAACTTATTGATCCACTTCATAAAGGTTGACATATTTGATCACATCTAAGTTTTGTACATCAAAAACTTCTTGGGGAAAAATAATTATGTAAAAATAATGGAAATTGTTATATAACATAATTTGGATCAAATGTCATTTTTTCATTATTTCAACAAATATTAATATTTTATTTTATTTTCATAATATCAACACAAACATAATTATTCTTTAAAATGATATAAATTTTTAATATCTTTGAATGGTAAAATGACAAACCGTTATTTTTTTCATTGTCATAATCATGCAATCAATAAGTCAAAACCATTGTTCATTATGTTTATATATTTTCAACAAGCATGTTATCAATAATAAATTAATAAAATAAAAAAATGCACAATAATGATGTGAAAAAATCTTAATAAATAACATAAATCTAATGACTCATTATAATGAATATCAAAATTTTGCCTAAGGAAGTTTGTGATGTACATCATAGTATAAATGAATGAATAATGTCACAAAGCCATGCAGGATCCTATCTCTGTACAAGTATACCTTCCCAAAGGTTTGATATGGGCATGGTGGAAGAAGGTGTCTTTGAATGATGAAAACATCATCAGTGTGGGAAAGTGCTTTTAAAATTCAAATACAAAGAAAAAAACCTTATAGGCAAAAATGACAAGCTAAATACCCAGCATATATCCCTATTTAAAA
>Ga0209611_10013928_pt1 | contig 10902 bp, 15 predicted proteins | sample S1TSphgellanicum_3_FD_187693 | JGI IMG/M metagenome (GOLD analysis project Ga0209611, IMG submission 187693) | Host-associated microbial communities from peat moss isolated from Minnesota, USA - S1T2_Fc - Sphagnum magellanicum MG (SPAdes) (version 2) | ecosystem: Host-associated > Plants > Peat...
TGTTGGGCAAGATTGCCTCGGCTGGACAAAACGGACAATTTCGCACACCACGCCACATTATTGGGCTGATGGTGGAACTTACCGCACCAAGTCCAGGGGATGTGATCTGCGATCCAGCTAGTGGTACTTGCGGTTTTCTGGTAGCTGCTAACGAATACCTGCGGAAGCATTACCCGGAAATTCTGCGCGATGCCAAGCTGAAGGAACACTTTCATCAAACGGTAATACATAAAAAAGCCCTCTTTACAGCAACTTTTTTATTGCGTTCTTTACTTCATCGAACTGTTTGTGTGGCAGTTTCGCTATTGCCCCTTGCAGTCGTTTACTATCATACAAACGCAAATGTGACAGCATGAGACTTTGTTTTTCACCTTGAATATTTATCAAGAAATAATGCTTGTCCTCTTTTATTTGGGTACCTATATTTGGAATAATTTTCATGATCCAGAACAACTGGGTTACGCTCGTCTGGAAGCAATGGAGAAGTTTTTACTAGATTATGAAACTGGTAGAATAAAAGGGCGTTATTTGTGGCAATCTCTACCAAAATTAGAACTAGCTGATAATCAATTTGAACTATGTGTTTGTTCTCATTTACTCTTTCTTTATTCAGAGCACCTATCCCTTGATTTTCACATTGCATCTATTTATGAACTTTTGAGAATCTCAAAAGAAGTGAGGATTTTTCCATTATTGAAACTTGATTGTGAACCATCACCTTATCTTGAGTTAGTAGTCAATCTCCTCTCCAGTCAACAATTTGATGTACAAGTGCAGCCAGTTGCTTATGAATTTCAAAAAAGTGGCAACCAAATGTTGAAAATAAACAGATAATTTGGGTGTTGTATAAATGCCGAATGACATAGAACATCAAGGGACTTCCAAATAAAAAAATACCCAATCGCTTTTAGGGCAGGGGGCAGAAAAGTCGTTTTGATTGGAGTGAAATTGCGTAATTTATTTTTTTTTGTTCCCCAAATTACCAAGACTTAAAAATCTAGCAATTTCATTCAACATTAATTGTGGTTCATCAACACGAATCAAATGGCCGCTGTTTTCAAATATTTTCAACTGAGCATTAGGAATAGCTTGAGCAATTTCTTCAGAAAATTCTGGGGCGCAGATCCAGTCATGCCGCCCTGCAATCACGAGAGTTGGTGAGGTAATCTTATGTAATTTATTGAGGATATTATAGTCATTTAAGAAGCCACTAAAGGCAACATTAATGGCATCAACTGAGAGGATAGTTTGGTCTGAGTCTGGGGAATTTAATTTCCCTTCATTGCTTTGGGAATACATTGAACCCATCACCCGAAAAAATTGGCGTAGCTGTTCTTCATTCTCAAAATTACCTGACCAAAGTTGAAGAGCAACTGCTTTTTGTTCTTCGTTTCCCCGTTCTGCTAGAATCTCCTGAGCGCGTTCTAGAAACCGGGAATTAGCCGCTGTGGCAATGACAATCAAGTGTGAAACATTTTGGGGATACTTCACAGCATAAGAAAGAGCAACCATACCTCCATAGGAAGAACCCATTAAAACGATTTTCTCCAGTCCTAGATATTGGCGTAAGGCTTCCATATCGTCAACATTATTATCCAGGGTATAGGTTTCTTTGAGTCCACGGGCTGACCTTCCCTGCCCCCGATGATCAAAATAGACTAACTGGAGGTGATGGCTGAGGGGAGAAAAGCACGGTTTATAACTTGTATGATCAACTCCAGGTCCTCCATGAATTATGAAAGCAACAGGTTTCTGACGTATTCCTTGTTCTTCAACCACCAAACCACAGCCGTCAACATCAAAATAGATTTCTGTATCCCGTATTTTAGCTCGCATTCTTGAGTTTTATCCCCGGCAGTTGATGTTCCATTCTGTTGTCATGATAACCATTTTGAACTATAAATTGACCTTCGTATAGATCAATACCTTGGTCAATTTATCCCATCATCTTCTAGCTCAGTTTCGTGAAGATAATCCCGGCTCTGGCATTGTTGATCTTAAGGCTTATTGTCGTGGTTTTCGCTATGTTCGGGAAATGTTAAAAATGCTTCCGGAACAACCAGAGCCTATTTTATTAGCCCAGATTTTTGCCAAGCTTACCCCGGATTTCTCACAAAGATTTAAACGACTTACCCAAAATGCTTATGCAACTTAGACTTGAGATAAAATACCCCTTCAACGGACTGTCATGATTGACACTGCGTCTAAAATACTCAAACTATAAGCAGGATTTAGGTTTTGGTAATAGCGTCGCGATCGCTTGTGAGAAATCCGGGTTACCTCTCTTGGTCGTATTTACAATGCTTCTACAGCCGTTGAACCCTCGTAATTTGACCAAGGTATTGACTTTTGAAAGCCGTTTCTGATTTTGTTGTACGAATTCTAAAAGTACCCTATGGCTGGACAAGTTCAATGCCGATGCTCTGGATTATGCTGTTCAACGTACTTATCCACCAGGGAACGGAGCATACGCTGATAGGGTACATTTGCTTTTCGTGCTTCCTCTTTCAGGAACTCTATACTGCTGCGGGTAAATTCTGAAGTGACCCTGATAGTTTCTTCCTTGCGTACCAGTTGGGAAGGGGGCGGCAGAAAATCCTCAATAATCGTTACTTTCCCTTGCGGGGCATCTTCAAAGCTGGTGGTTTTTCTCATAAAACTTTCTCCATTTTCTCCAGTTGCCTGCACCAATAATACGGATGCTTTGTTGCCGTAGCGTAAAGCGCACGGTCAGGATGCCTTGAGGGGTCTTGCCTATACAAAAAAACCGCTCTTCGTCTTTTGAGTGCAGCTCGTCATGGATAATGATACGGTTTGTATCATAAAACGCTTCCTGGGCATCCACAAAAGCAACGCCATGCTGCTCCTGGTTCATTGCATCCTTCGCATCGTCCCACTCAAACGTATAGGATAGCATAAACTCCTCTAGATGGAACTGCTGCTCTACTGGTAGACGAGGCAACAAAAAAGCTGGAGGATAAACATTATACAAAAGACGATTACTACGCCGATTTGAAATATACAATCGCCATCCAGCCAAGGTTTCTGAAAGCTTAATCGCATCATCAATCTGCTGGATATGAAGTTGAAGACAGATCTTCGTAACGGACTCAGTGGTCGAGTTTTTTGATGGTCGTCCCCGTTTCCCCTATCGACCACCCTGTACTTAACTCTAAAATCTTCCGGTGTGCTTCTACCCAAGGTTCTACAGCAGACAACCGATGGTCTGACTGGGTAATTATATATGTTAATAACAATACACTCAGTTGCCCGTAGCTCAGTCCTCCGTGGTTCCCGTGTAGCGGACTCAGTTTTTGGTCAATACATTCAAGCATTTCCATCTGCTTGAGCCATTCCACTATCACGGGAATATCGTCAATTCGCGAGAGAAGTTATTTCCATGATTTTTTTGGTGATCTGACGTTGGCAAAAAAGGAGTCAAGAGTCAGCTAGCTACTTAGTGCCGTAATAAAATGATTGAGGGCAATAAGATGCTGTCTTGTAGCCTGGGGCTTGCTTACCTAACTTCAATTGTAGTAAAACTTGGTTACGTAAAGTTTCAAGTGTTGCCATTGTCGGTAGCGTCGTCGCAAGTTCAATAACAGTAGTTTTGGCTTCATGTACCGACTCTTTTTCCCATGTAATACTTGGGCTAGCATTGCCCCTAATCACCTGTTCCAAGTAATCAGATCTACTCATACCTAAGCATTTAGCTGATATCCCTAAAGCCTTCGGTGGTATCATCAGTTAATCTTAAAGACCGCACAGCCGCGATAATCATCGTCTTTAAGCGCAAACTTGCCTTGAATGTCCCGCTTCAACATTACTCTACTCCTGCGCCGTGTATTACACCGTAAGTTTAACCCTTAATCGGTATCTTTCGGATGTAATATAAAGAACTACACTGGTCGGGAAATTGTCGTCAGACATCATAGAATGAAATAGCCCTGCGTAAGTCCTAGATATGTTAAATATCATAAATTGAATTAACGCTGCTTCAGGCTAATTCTCCAGAAAAAGTTTCCGAGTGAGAGTGACTCTGACCGTTGACCACTGCCGACTGCATTATTGTCTAAATCCAACCCGACACTAAATATTCCATTTAGAGGAACCTGTCCTAGTTTCCCAAAGCCTTCAATATCGTTTGGGTCAGTTATAACCCGTTGCTTCAACCGTATAGTTGTTTGAGATCCATCGGTAAAGTAGATTGTTGCTCGATAGCGCTTAAAGCGCACCTGAACATTGTAAACCCCACCAGTCTGGGAATAGTAAGCTTTGGCATCCAGCTTTTTGCCATCGATATTCTTCCCTTGATACTCAACAGCCATAGCGGGCGTGGCTAAAAAGAACAGGACAGGCAGGACTAGCCCTAAGACTTTCATGAGTCAACCTAAAGTTAGCGTTTTTATAAATACTTCCTTAACAACAACTCCAACTTCTCCTTCGTCGCTGTCGGCGCTTTATCCAACTGAGTTAAAATTGCGTACTTTAACGCTGAATGTGCATCACTAAGCGGTGGGTTCTCACTCAGACGCCGTACCGTTTCTTGAATCACCTTTTGAGCATTTACCGCATTGCGCTGCAAATTACTGATCACCATCTCCACCGTCACACTGTCGTGATCTGAATGCCAACAATCGTAATCTGTCACCAGCGCCAAAGTTGCATAGGCAATTTCTGCCTCCCTTGCTAACTTCGCCTCTGGCAAATTCGTCATCCCAATTACTGTCGCACCCCAACTGCGGTAAAGATGTGATTCGGCTTTAGTTGAAAATGCTGGTCCTTCCATGCACACATAAGTACCGCCGCGATGCAAAGTCACATCTGGTAAATCTAGAGATGCGATCGCATCCGCTACCACAGCAGCCAACTTCTGACAAACTGGATCACCAAAAGCAATGTGAGCAACGATTCCTTCCCCGAAAAACGTCGAAACCCGATTTTTCGTTCGGTCAATAAACTGGTCTGGCACTACCATATCCAATGGTTTAGCTTGTTCCTTCAACGAACCTACTGCTGAAGCAGAGATTAAATACTCCACACCCAGTTGCTTCATCGCATAAATATTGGCGCGGAACGGCAATTCAGAAGGCAACAGCGTGTGATTACGACCATGGCGTGCTAAAAAAGCTACTCTTGTTCCATCCAAGGAACCCACAATCAAAGCATCAGAAGGTGAACCAAAAGGCGTCTGGATTTGCACCTCTTCTACATCTTTGAGCGCGTCCATTTTGTATAAACCGCTACCACCAATAATGCCAATACGAGCTTCAGCCATTTTCTTTAAATTTAGTTAGTTGTTCGTTGTTCGTTGTTCGTTGTTCGTTGTATTTTCTCCTGACTCCTGACTCCTAACTCCTTACTTTTATAGGTATTCTACCCTGGCATCTAACCCACGCGAGCGTAATGCTTGAGAAAGCTTTTCTGCATCTGAGCGATCGCTAAATTGTCCAGCATTCACATATGGGCCTAACCTGGATTGGGCAGTGAAAGCTTCCGGTATATATTGACGCACTTGGGATAGAGTATCATTATTATGAACCGGCACGACCACTACATAGCTATTCTTAGGAGTGGAATGACCTCCTCTAAAATTACTAGAATTATCAGTATTGCTGATCCTTAATGCTTGCCAGGTTTGATAATTGACAAAGCCGGTTGGATAGATCCCAGAAGATTGCTGGAACTGAGCTACAGCATCCCTAGTCACTGGACCATAATAGCCATTCACATTGCCTTTAAAAAATCCCAAATCCTGCAAACGCTGTTGCAACGTTGCGACTCGCTGACTTCTCTCACCTAAACAGATCTGACTGCTGCCTGTTGAACAATCAGAATTTTGAATCGGATTAGAATTTTGAATCGGATTAGGATTTTGAATCGGATTAGGATTTTGACTTCCCAAAGCGTTTGTGATTGCCGCCAAGGTTTGGGAGTCGGCAACGCCATTGGGTCTTATTCCATTAGCTTGCTGAAATCGTACTACGGCATCCCTAGTGGTTGAACCAAAATAGCCTGTCGGATTGAGATTTAAGTAGCCCAACTGCCGCAAACTCTGTTGCAGTTCTGTCACCTCAGGACCAGCCGCACCGATATTGATCTCATTTGGCAGACTCTCACCACCAATACCTTCTGGTGCCTGGCTATAACTACCACTACTGACTGGGGTTTGAACTTGGTTGAGACTGACATGTATTGCTTCGGTTGTTTGGGAACCGACAACCCCAACAGAACGTATTCCACGAGATTGCTGGAATCGGACTACCGCCTGCTGAGTCTCTGAACCAAAATTACCTGTGATTGGACCGTGAAAGAAACCTAGTTGCCGCAAATCTTGTTGCAATCTTCTGACGGCTGGACCTTTGCTATCTAGTTGCAGTTCGCCACTGACATGACGACCACCAAGGGTTCTACTTTGACACTGAGATTCCAGTAGTTGTTCAGTTCTCGAACCTACAACCCCATCAGCAGTGAGTCCATGCGCTTTTTGAAACTGAATCACAGCATTCTGGGTCAAGGAACCAAACTTGCCTGTCACTGGACCACGAAAGTAGCCTGTCTTTTGCAAACATCTCTGGATATTCGTGACTTGAGAATCCTGATTTCCTGCTTTCTGCAACGCTAAAGCTTGCCCTGCCACACTTAAGACCGCTAGAGTCAGTGCTACAGACACAAAAGGCATCGCCGTACTGCTAGAGAGCTTTTTCCAATTGAAGTTTTTCAAAAACTTGGAATGAACTCGGACAGGAACAATCTCCCTACTTTCAGACTCCTCGGGTCGTGAAGCAATATGAAGATAACTAATTGTTTCCATAATTTTTCCAAGTCTTAAATCTAGATGGGTTCCCTGTTTCGGTTGCTTGATTAGCTTTTATTGACACATTTGTGTGCTAAGTAATCATTCACAACTGGTTTTGTAATAATTAATATCACATCCATTGGGTTACTTTTCGGAGATTTGTGCCAAAATATTTTGCAGCGGCGATAAATCAATACAGTTCGGTTTGAGTTCCGTTGAGCATGTGTTGAATAATGTCGTTAAGGTTACTGTGGTTCGCCATTTATAGGACTTTTTAGGCACTGTAAAGTAGCGGACTTGTCCATCGGGAAGCGCGAGCATATTTTCACCACCTGGGACACCATGCACCCCTGCTTTAAGAGTTTTGGCTGGCTCATCAAAAGGACTACCCGTATGTCCTCGGTACGATCTAGCTCCCGGAATATAAACGTGATTGGGAATGGACGTTGCCGCATTGCTGTTTTCGGGAGGTGGCAAATCAGCGATCGCATCCCGGACGGTACACCAGGGGGCGGTCATACTTCCCAGCAGGCTTGGCCCAGTACGTTGCAAGCGTGAGCGTAGTTTTGCTGGTATCTCTGGGCGCTCTGTACTGGAAATACCGTGGCGATCCCAGTATTCACCAGTTACCCACTTGCGCCAAATAAGTGCTTCTTCGGTATGGGTTGACTCAGGGAAAGACCAGTTTGCTTTCAAATCAGAACGGAAACCTACAATAAAAACCCGCTCCCGCTTTTGCGATACGCCATAATCTGCCGCATTCAAGAGTCTGAAGGTAACACGATACTCTTTCACTCTTTTCAATTAATATACAATTTAAATGCATCACAGCTTATTGCGGCTGTATTGGCTCCTCTGGTTCAGGTGGCAGAGAATCGTTTTTGTCCACTTGCTGGGTATTGCCTGCTTTCACCCAACCTTCTTTATTGCTACCTTCTAAGCGAATCTTTTGCCAGGTTTTATCCGGGCTTTGCTCCAAAACGAAAATTTTTTGCCGAAAGCCAGCACCACCAACACGCCCAGCCTCCTGGTTTGGTTCAGATCGCAGAACTAAGCCTTGAGACCAAGTCACACGCGCTCGATAAGCTCCTGCTGGTAATGGCTGTGGTGATTCAGCAGGAGTGGGGGTGGAAGATTTAAGCGCCTGGGTTTCAGGCTGATGAGTGGCTTTACCTTTTGCCACTGATGATTTTGGAGCTTGGTCATTTCTTAAAGGCTGATCATTAGCAAAAACGGGTTTGGCAGGGGGTATAGAGGCGCGATTCATGACATACAAGGCAGCTACAAGGCTGCCAGCAGCTAAAATAGCTATTGCCAATAACAACCCCAGTATAAATTTCAATATGTTGATGAACATAATTTATCACTTAACTTTGTGAATTATGAAACTATTTACAGCAGATTGTAAACAGATAGTGCTAACCGCGTTGCCAAATTCATCATGTCCTCTTGGCGAGCAATTTGCTCAATCCATTCAAGAGGGATATTTTCCAAACCGTAGTAATCACCTACACTTATAGTTAGTTCAAAAGAAAGTGAACGATTGGCACAAGAAAAAATAGAGGCGAGAATGCGGCTTTTGGCAATGCTACCCTCTGAAGCACAAAAACTTGCAAACCAAGCACTACAACCTCAGTGCTGGAAATTTGACCCTAGTACTCACGTATGGGACGAAAGTATTCCTACTCGTTATGGCGAAGATACTGACCCCCTGTTTATCTAATCGTTAAGGTGGCTCTGCCTGGGAATGCATTTACAGGAGGCGGAGCCTCCTGTGGATCATCGGAGGCAGAGCCTCACCAGAGAGCATTACAAGGCAGAGCCTCGTAACGAGGTTGATACACAATTGTGTTTTTCTGTCAATGCGTAAGTCCTATATTCTAAATTCCACAATGGAAATAAAAAACTTGTAGGGTGGAAATGATGTCTATGGTTAAGAGCGCTAAAGCGCAACTACGAACCAAAACGCCACGAATTTATGAAACGCTGTACTAAGGACTAAGGCTGCATTATTCCTTCTGGCGTTGAATACGATCGCTCAAAGGACTTTGTTTCGATGCCATCCGCGCCCTACCAGCAGCAGCCCATTCTTGCAGCTTCTGTATTTGCTCAACAGCGGTACGTGCTAAGGGTATGATCTGACTTGCAGCTTCTAAAATGTCGTCAGTAACGAAGTCCCGGCTTTGACTAAACCCGAGATGCATGGCTTCAATCAAAGTCTGCTCAATTTCAGCCCCAGAAAAATCAGGCGTCTCGTAAGCTAATCTTTCAATATCGTAATTTTTCACATTATGGGGGCGCAGTCGAGATAAATGAACGCTGAAAATTGCTTTTCTCTCTTCCTGGGTAGGCAAACCAACAAAGAAAATTTCATCAAATCGCCCTTTTCGAAGCATTTCTGGTGGTAAAGCTTGAATGTCGTTAGCTGTTGCGACCACAAATACTGGAGAGGTTTTTTCGGCTAACCAATTAATAAATGTACCAAATACACGGCTCGTGGTTCCCGCATCACCTTTGCTTCCAAGTCCGGAAAAAGCTTTATCGATCTCATCTATCCACAAGATACAGGGAGCAAGGGCTTCTGCTACCTGTATCATTTGACGAGTACGGGATTCTGATTCACCCACCAAACCCCCAAATAACCGCCCTACATCCAAGCGTAGTAGGGGTAAATGCCAGTGATGGGCGATCGCCTTTGCAGTTAACGATTTACCAGTCCCCTGAATTCCCACCAAGAGTAAACCACGAGGGTGAGGTAAACCGTATTGTCGCGCTCGTTCGGTAAACGCACTACCCCGAAGGAGAAGCCAGTCTTTGAGGTTATCTAGTCCACCAATATCAGAAATTTGTTCTGTGGCTGGGTAAAAGTCGAGAATTTGGGTTTGGCGGATGGTTTGGCGCTTTTCTTCCAGAACCAGATCTACGTCTTCTGGTTGTAGTTCACCGTGGGTCGCGATCGCCCGTGCCAAAATCCGACGGATACGCTCCATCGACAACCCTTGACAAGAGCGTACTATGTCATCTAAAACTTTAGCAGAAAGTGAGTGTCCAGTCGCTGCTAACAATCGTTCCACCTCTGCTTTAATTTCAGCCGCAGCAGGTAAGGGGAACTCTAAAACCGTCAAAACTTCGGTTAAGTCGTCAGGAATAGCAATGCGTGGCGACAGCAACACGATGTTCTTTGGTTGGGACTTGAGGAGTTGGGAGAGATTGCGGAGTTTGCGGGCGATCGCTACATCTTCTAAAAACCGATGATAGTCACGCAAAATAAAGACTCCAGGTGCAGATGCTGGGATTTTTTCGACAAATTCTAAAGCTTGCAAGGGATTGCGCCGACCAAATCCTGCATCATTGTGGTTACCTTGGTAACCATCTACAAAATCCCAAATGTAAACTGGGCGATTACCCTGATTTGCAGCTTCTTCCCGGATAGTTGCTTCCACTCGCTCTTCTTCATAAGTAGGAATATACATCAAGGGGTAGCGGGCGCGTAGCAGCAGTTTAAAGTCGTCACGGAAGCTCATAATGTAGATGTGAGTTGTTAGTTATTTTCTCATTGTTTGCCTTTTGTATTGGTTCTAACAACTTTTTCTCTCTCATCCCCCTTCCACGTTCTGCTTGGGAATGCCTCCGCTTCCTGTACAGTCATCGTAGAATGCTCTAAAGTAGAGTACCACATCCTACTAGCTAGTATATATGTCCATAGCTCCTCCATCATACAGATGATATCTTGTCAACTTGTCAAAAGTCAACCCTAAAATAAAAACATACTCATTGATCTCTACAGTCAGCAATGGTGATGTTTGACAAACAGCACACTCTTGAAGAAGGCAGAAGTACGAAGGCAGTCCCAATGAAACAAGTTTCACAAACCTTGCATGAAAATGTTTTTTCCCCCTGCTCCCTGCTAGAAAGCTCCCTCTTTCAAGTCAGAAGGATCAATTTAGAAGGGGATTCAGACCCCGGACTTAATTGAGGCCACTCAATCGAACGCGAGTGCGTCTCCGATAGGAGAAGATTGAGTCGGGGTCTTAAACCCTTGCTTCCTCCGGTCGCCAGAAGGTTCGGGCATTCGGACAGAGTCCAAGAATCTTGAAGGAACT
>Ga0209611_10013930_pt1 | contig 10900 bp, 8 predicted proteins | sample S1TSphgellanicum_3_FD_187693 | JGI IMG/M metagenome (GOLD analysis project Ga0209611, IMG submission 187693) | Host-associated microbial communities from peat moss isolated from Minnesota, USA - S1T2_Fc - Sphagnum magellanicum MG (SPAdes) (version 2) | ecosystem: Host-associated > Plants > Peat...
TTTTAATACATAGTTTTGTTGATTTATATACTTCCCATATTCTATGTATTTGATTATTGAAAATACCCATAGAAAAACCAAAACTTGATTAAATATTTTAAAAAAAAATGAAATTGGAGCTTAAGTTTTTTAATTTTTATTTTTGATAAAATTATTTTTCCTTTAATTTTTAAAGAAGATTTTGTCATATTTCAAAATTTAAAAAGCTAAATTTGATTGCCATCATTTGAGGTGGCTATTGACTCTTTAAAAATCGAAGTTATAGGTTTTTGATGAATTGGTCGTTTTGGTACGAATCCTTTTGTAGCTATTTGTTTTTTCATTTTAACATTTTCAACATTATTCGTACACCTACTATGTATGCTCCTTGAAAATCCTTGTTGTAAGTTGTTTGGTCATACATGTGTTAATCATGAGAAAACAAAAATCACTTCACCACTAGTTGATTTTTAAAAAAATTCCAAAAATCAAATTCTATTATAAGTTCCATATTTCATCCTATTGATTTATGCAAATGTATTTCATCTATTTTCACCACATTGTTTTGTTGCTTTTCAAGGATGCATTATTGTCACAATCCAATACCATAGTACCTTGGCAGCTAGCTTAGACACTAATAATATTATTTGGATTTTTTTTTCAAAATTTCAACAAAAAATTTCAAAGAACCAAAGTTTTTGAAAGAAAATAGAGAATATTTTTTAATATTTTAAAACATTTAAAATCTCAACATGAAAGTTAAAAAATGAATTCCAATGACCATGTTAGGGTTTTTTTTCCATCGAAATTCCTCGAGTAAGTCCAATGGCGAGTATCCTCAACATTAATTAGCATTAAATGGCAATTGTCCTAGGAGAGGTAGGGTGTAACTTTTTTTTATAAAAGTGGTGTCAGAAGTCACAACCTAAAAAGTTCCTAGGTTTAGAGTCTAGATGTGGCTAATTAATTATTTTTATTTCAAAAAATGGCAAAAAGAAACGTAGAAATCACAAAAAATTTCATCCTGCTTTTTTTTCCATTTTCTGAAAAACAAATTCGTCAAGTTTGCCAAAATTCGAAAAAAAATACTGATTGTAATCGAGACTGGTTTAGGCGAAACAGTTATAGGGCCCAATAGTATGGTGTTCAACTTGACAATTCCGTGTGGAATTGTACCAAAGGTGGAATCAAGCCCTAAGCTTTCAGAAAAGGCTGCTGTTGCAGGCCGCTTTGCGGCGCTCCTGGCGAGGGAGGAGGGAGGGAGGGAACGAGAGAGCGGCAGGAGAGAGGGTGGCCTTTGAGGATGCGCTTTTCTTGAGAGATCTATTAAGCTTGCCATAAGGCGGCTGAAGTGATGGCGCTTCTGTCGCTTGCAGTTCTCCCGGAGCGCGAGCTTTTGGAAGTGGTTCGTGTCTTCTGCGACTCGTTTCATTCAGGTCGCCATGGCTCTGCTGTTCGTGGTATCCTCTCCGACCTCTCTGAGGCAAATGTAGGGTTTTTTTCCCCTTCCCTTTCTTGGTGTTTTCTGTTGTCTTTCAATGTGATTGCAACCTCGTCCCCGTAATGATCTTTCAATGCGCGAAGAATGCTGGCGCGTATCAGGGCTCCTCGATCTTCATTTTGTGGTTTCGACAGTTCTTCCGCCTGTTCTTGCTGCCGCATTTTTTAAGGACTCGTCTGTTTGATCTTTTTTGTTGCAGATCCAAAGTGCCGAGCATGTCAACTCCAAGTGTGTCATTTGTACAATACCGTGCATTTTGGAGATGATTCTTCAAAATACCAAGAGGCAAAGATCACGAAGCAAACTCACAAGGTGTTCTCTTGTCTTCCAGGTCTTTGCTTTTAGTAGATGAGATATTATTTTGCTGTGTATCATTTCTACTGTAGCACTGCAATTGAAAAGGGACTCCATGCTAAAGAATGTGCTCCTTCAAAGTGAGGTCATGTTAGGTAAAGACTAAGCTTGTGGTTTGGAAGTTGGTACTCTGCTCTTAAGTCTATTTCGTTGAGAGTTATTTGGTAACTGTTGACTGCAACTATGATATTAGGCCATGATTGAACTCTGATAATAAGCTCTGGCTGAAATTATCACAAACGTTCAGAAAATCCAGGGTTCTGACCAGTTCCTTTGCTGTGCAGTATGGCTTGTCTAGTTCATGATGATATGGATAAGGAGAATGACCATTTGAAGTCTCTGAACTATTTGTGAAGATGTTTCTCTTCACCCTTAAGTCTAATGCTTCTCTTTGGAGCTGTTCAACACTGTGATGAACATCAGAGACACTCATGATCTTGTAACAAATTTAAGGTCTAATGGCGGACTAGAGTCTCAGGTTGTGTCTTTCTCTGACACAAATCATCACTGAAAGTCACCTATATTCAACAATGGTTAATTTCTCCTGTTGCCAGATGTGGGTAATTTAAGCCCTCCCACTGTGGAACTGAATTTGGCAGCACTTTCTTTGAACTGGATTTGATACATATGGATTTGATACATACACTGAAAGTCACCTATATTAAACAATGGTTAGTGCTTACCAGAAAGCTATTAGAAACACTCCCAACTCCTGCCCATTCGATAATGTGGATCTTAAGGCCCTGCAGGTTGGCAAAGATATGGATCTGATCTAATGTCCTTTAGAATTGCTCAGTGGTCTGGTGGTAAAGTCAGTTGTCAATGCTCCTCCCTGCTCTCAAGTGACTTGCTCCTGTAAGGTATGATCTGGATCCAATTTTATGCTCTTGCAGGACTTCCTACATGAATTCTTTTTACCCAATGGTTGTCATCATTCAAAGCATTTGGAATATGCTTCATTACTTGCTGTGTCTGCATGCCTGGATACATGGAAGTTTTGTTGCAATGATGAGGAAAGTGGATGGTTGAGCCCCTGAAATGGGTGTGGCCTGTGAGACCTTAATCCTGTTGCGGTTAGCTGAGCAGCAACTCTGTTATTTGGCTACAAGCTTTGGTTTACTGGCATGGTACTGTCATGCTAAGAATTTCATCCCACTGTTCATGTATAACTTGATCTGAAAGATGGAAGAGGAATTAGTCTCTTGGAAATTGGAAGAAAGTCATTGATGAGAAAAGCATGTCATGTACCATACTTAGTTACCTGTGCCGAGATGACAAAACACCATAGAAATCTTTCTGAGACTCATGTCTTCCAGTACACCCTTGCACCAGTATGACATGATCATCAATCCAAATAGTATGTGTAAGTTTCCTACCAAAAAATTCTGTCTGTTGCATTTCTGTGATTTGTTGGCACTGGCTACTTCACAAGACTATATGAGGGATGTATTTCCAAATTTGTTTCACAGTACCTAGTTATCCAGCTTGGGTTTGGAGTCAGGGGTTTTCTAGTTTTTTTGTTGTGTGTTGCAATGTCAGCATTGGAATGTACATTTGCTGACACTCTGTCATAGTATGAGGTCTTATTTGACAAAGTCCATCTACTATCCCACAGCTAGTACAAGGAATAGTGTGCAAGCAGGAAATCAATGGAATATAATTGCCACTGTCTCAAGATTTATATTGGAGCAGATGTTCAGTATGGGCTGGCCATAAAGAATTTTGCTCAGCTGGAGTCACCAGTGGTTTTGTATGCTATATATCTCACTGATGTGGCTGTTGATGGTCCCTGAACATCCATGTGACTGTGACTGTTATTCATACTGAAAGTGTTTTTATTTTCGTTTTTTGTCCTTGTTTGGTATTTGTTTTATGGTCCTTTGTACTGTAAACTATTAACCTTGTTTTTCCTTTTCTTAGTTTTGAGAATGGAGAATTCTTGGTTCTTATGAGAGATATACATCTCACTGATGTTATGTGAATCACTTATCCTGTACTTGGTATCCAGATAGAGCAAAAGGACTAGGACTTGACATGTATTGTGAGAGGGCAATTGCATGGGTTGTATGTCAGCCTTGCCTATGCTCTTTTAGAACAGTTTGTTCAGTTTATTGGTTTATGGCTGGGTAAGCCTACCATCAACTGCTTCCATACTTTGGGTACATGGGAAATTCCTTATTATGCCTTGATACAGTTTGAATGTTGGTATAGCTGATGTTGTTGGACATCAAAACACAACCTGGTCACATAAATTCAGACTCAAATATGATCTTATTAATAGTGTATGGTCATCACTTGAAGGTTATGTCATACAGTGCATCATTGCATTGAGTTTTTCAAACAATACTTGTTTTGTTTGCATTTTCCTTAGACTATTTGCTGTGAGCTGCATTGGTTGATTCTGCCATTTGTGCAGAGTGAAATGTGCTGATAGTTTAATGGGTGGCTTGCAGGTTCTGTTCTGCAGCATCAATGATGCTATTTACCCAGCACTTCCAAGACAAGGAATATGTCAGTGCACTATGGAAATTTGTGCTACAAAGACTTGCATTGCCCTCCTTCCACAACTCATTGCCATCAGTGTTGAACCCTCAGATTCCCTTACTGGAGTACATGAAGTATATGAGGGGCTTGCAATGGTTTCAGTGGGTTGGCTTTGGCCGTATTCTTCTCGGGCTGGACGAAGCAGTATTGATGCCACATGATGCTAGCAAGTAGACTTGTTGATATTCCATTGTGTCCCCAGTATCTTATATCCAGCATCCTCAGGGTTCTTGACATTTAATGAGACCTACAGCAGCATTGGCTGGACATGCTGCTGTCCAAAATACCTCATTGTTGCAAAATATTTTGGCTATAGTACCTCATACTCTCCAATACCCACATACTGGTTAAAGGGATGCTGGTCACAGAAACATGGGAACATCATCAGATTGTTTGTCAACAGTTTTCCTTTCGACTCTTCAGGTTCGGTCTGGACCAGGAGACATTGCTAGGGCTTTTGCAAAGAGAGGGTGGATCAGGTGGGTTTCTAGCTTCCTTTCAGGTCAGTTATGTTTGAGACAGGCATAGCTGGGATCTGTTGCCTCAGATGTTTTGCAGCTGTCACCATTGTTGCCAAGAGGCTATTTTAGTGGTGTAGACCCCATTTAATGTATAGCCTGATACAGTGGTGATAGAGGTTGAGAACCTTGGTGGACCAATCCATCCAGGTTCTTACTGATACAAAGTCATTTCCCTTTTCCTGCTGCATCTTGTAGCATTTTTTGTTGCAAATAAAGTAGCTTTAGCAGATGTTCTGCACCCAAGTAGTCACCAGTGGTGTGCCTGTAGGATATGTTCAGTGTGCAGGAGGCCCAAACTGCTACTCTCTATGTAGACCTCTCTATGCATTAGATGCTTTGTAGACATCCTCACAAACTTGTTGCAGCTTGAATTGTGATATTATTGATGGTTTTCATTAGGTAAGTCTTATGAGTGTTAGTCAATTCCATGAGTCTTCCCGTTGCTTCTGGAAATGTGAGAGAAACCCATGACTCAGATTGTGTAATGAAATTTTGAGTGGATTATTATATCCTTACCAAAAACCCAATGTTGGGAACTGATGATGTCTGTGGGTTGTCATGTCATGTCATCCATCCACTAGCCTCCAAAGGTAAACTGACAATGGAAAAGCTTCATTATTTGATGGTTTAACGAAAGCTTTTCCCTACCAATTCTTGCATGAAATCAATTTCATTTCACATCAAACAATAACCTCATGGTCTCATTTTCATTTCCAACCAACTAAATCACGTGTGAGTGAAAATTAAACAAATCCTTTCCTTGGAAACTTGAGATTTTGCGTTCACTGACTTCTAGGGAATCTCATAATCTTTTTCATGCTATATCTTGAAAATTGTTAACAATTTGAATCATCTGATCTTTGCCATTCCAATTGACCACTTCTTTACCAACAAAGTGAGAGGGTGGAGACTTCCAATTCACCATATCACATCGTGACATCTTGAATAACTCTTCTTAAAGGACCTTTTCATTCTTTCCTTTCCTTTTCCTTTCAGGCTTTTTGTTTATGGTTGTAATTTACTTTGTTGTTGTTATGAATTACTTGGACACAATGTAAATGACATAATGGTCTTTGTAGATTTCAGGTATGGATGATTGTGAAAACAAAGAAGATGAACATAAGAGTCTTCCAAACGCAACCCTTAGAGTATGAAAGGGCATGACAAATGCCCATTCTTAATGAGTGCAAATAGTAGTTTATCTTAATAGCTAATCAGTATTTTATGGTTGTTTTTCCTTTGCTTTTGCATTTATTGTTTTATGTAATCCCCTTTGGGTTGAAGTGAAGTCTGCATTTCACGGCTAGAGTGAACCTTCACCCACCAACAAACTATGTAGATGGATGGTGTGTGGACATGAAACCTTTTTTCATTTCATTCTCGTGCTGTAGCTAACTGTTTTGATTAACTGTACACATCCATCTACCAACCTAGAAGTCATTAAGTGCCTTACCTACTTGCCTACCTACATATAATCACTTACATTCCCAGGCGACTTACCTATGATACCTACCCACTTACATAGGTAATGTCAGAGGAGCATCAGACGTTTGAGACAGTAGATTATTAAGGGTGGAACCTTGGTAACTGGTTTGTTGTTCATCCATGACTGGGTCGTAATGAGTTTCCAATGGATGGAGCAGTGCTGGGTGCTGGTTAGGTCATAATCCCCATTTCTGCAGAGAATTAATTACATTTGTTTGAAGGTCTCTTTGAAGGAGGAGGAATTTTTGCTTGCAGAGTTTTGTATACAATCCTTCCTGTGTACTCTGTACTTTTAAATGATTGTGAAAAGGTTTCAAATTTTATTTCATATCCCCCAAAAGTCTCACAGATCCATGCTTCTCTGTGCTTTATGTCAGAATTTTGCATGGAAAGGAAGGACGTCATACCCGTTGCAGTTGTGCAAGTGATGCCTCGACTCTGTGCTCTGATCAGGTTTTTTGCGTCCAGACTTGCAGCATCATATGTTTTCAGGGTGTGTCTGTGCTCTGATCAGGTTTTTCATGTCTGGATTTGCAGCATAGGTTTCCAGTCACAGCCATCATCACTTGTCTTCAGTACTTCTAAATTATGTCGAAGTTAATTGCATATATAACTAGATTTGAATTTGTGATAAATTTAGTTCCCCACTCTTTTCTGGGGTGGTGTTTTGAAGCATATACATATATGGTTTATGTCATTCCATTTTTGTCTCATCCCAGCTTTCTGTTGAGTTGGGAGTACTGATGTGCAATCTTTACTAGGCCCGAGGGATTCAAAATTGTGTTTAGATTACACTCTGATTGATGCATATGTCACAATTAATCCAATCAATGACATTTCTACACATTATTAGAGCAGGTCCACCCACACCCCTGTACTGGGGCCTGTACTAGAGAGTTTATCACATCCAGCGCACCGTGTTGATTGTTTTCATTACCGTACCCCTAAAAATGAGAAATTAGACAATCTAAAGTGAGATATTATTTGAAATCCATCAGCTTGGCCAATCAATACATATGGTTGACTGATTTGAAAAAATAAATATTTTTACTGGGTTTTGTTTGTCAGATCATTGTATCCCATGAAAGTTTACAGGTCCAAGACTCTAAACCTATTTTCACCATGTTCTTCATCTAAAGTACAGTGCACAGGGCATTTTCCAATTGCCGATGGACCTGCACTTAGTGTTCTTCAGTTCATACCACAACCAGGGGGTTGGATTGCTCTAGCAACTAGTTACATCAGGGTGTTTTTTTTGGAGGAAAATATGATTTTGATGGATGAAAGGATTCTTGTGAAAGATCTAGCCCTCACTTGCCAGGTAGGCGAAATAGAAAAGGATCTTTAAATTATAAAAATCTAATATATAGCCAGATTTGGCTAAATCTTCCTGTGGATGGTTGCCAGTTTCGCTACATCATCACAAAATTGGAAAAAAAGAAAACTGTCAACTAATCACAACAGGTTAGCTCAGCCCTTATGTGCCCTGTACTACCTACAGTTGTGTTTAGTAATTTCTGACAATAAAATCTAACTTTGAAAATCAATGAGCATGGCTTTCATCTTATCTGAACTTGTGTCACATTGTAGGGTTGTCACATTGTGGCCTTGCCATTTACAATGAAAAGTAGCTTAATGCAAAAGACGAATTATGGAAACGTAAGTTTAAAAAGAATTCTCTAAAAGAAACAAAAATTCTTCAAGACATTATAACTGTATAACTAATCTCAAGATTCAATACAATTTAAACTATCGTCTTTCAAAAATACTCGTATCAAAATAAATCTACTACCTATGGGTCAAAATCAATTCCATTTTACTATACTGTATAGTGAATCTAAACACAATATTCCTCCCTTAGCAAGTAAGGTCAATGAAAGTGGTAATAAAGCCTAAATGAGGACATGAATTCATATCCAGTTATAGTTAGTATGAAGTAACCCTCCACATCTCAGTTCAGATATTGCCGAATGTGTATGTGATAATGTCGCTTTCAGATTTGATTAAATAATTCCGACAATTCATGCTTACTTGTACAAGTTCTAACTGTCAGGACAATTTAATTTTCTAGGATGTCAGTGTGGTGTGACGGACAAATCACAGCAGAAGAATTTAGACTCAAGGCTGCGGTTCATTTCCGATGCAGCCCAGTGTCGATAGAAAATACAACACCCACCAAGATTGTCAAAACATCACTTAGAGCAAGCTTGTTGTGGATTGTAAAGTCCAAGGTCAGGTGGTTTACATATAAGGGAAGCACTGTTATTGGTAGCTTCTGCCTTAAGGTTAGGATGAACTGGGTTCACAAGGCAAAACCGCTGAAACACCATGGCATCATGAAGACAAAAACCTTTATAAACCCCAACATTCTTTACTGCAAGTTCAGTTACAACATGAAAGTTCCATCAGCCCACTTACATAATTGTTGCTGTGCCACAAAACCTTGCATCACAAAGTATCTAAACTTATATAGTAGCAATAGCAGTAGAAGAAGATCTAAGTACCAAGATTGGCACATCAAAAGAAAAGCCTTTTCAGATTTAGCTAGTATCAAGGCTAGGCAAACAACTGTTTCTCCAGCTAGCCTGCAGCAAAACTCCTGGACCCCCGTAGCAGTCTTGATGTTTTAGGTGAGACTTCTGTCAAGATGTGCAGCTACATCGTCAGCAGGAGCTGCTTACGGATTGGCGTCCTCTGTCTCATCGTTGCTGTTGCTGTCGTCGTCGGCATACTTACCTTTCTTGTGATGGTGCGTTTTCTTGGGGGGCTTAGGGTGGTGATGAGTTTTCTTGGGCGGTTTGGGATGATGGTTACTCTTCTTATCCTCATCGTTGAAGCCATCATCATCATTATCCTCGGCAAGCTCTTCTTCGTCCGAGTTGTTGTCCTCAACGCTCTTCCCCTCGTCACTTACTTCTGAATGCGTCCCCTCGGCAAGTTGCTGCTTCTTGAATTCATCGTCGTCGAACACGCCAGGGTGGAGAGTCGATGGCTGAGACTCTGGGTCAGCTACTTCAATTTGGAGCAAATCACGAGCAGTTGCGGTACTCGCCGCTGCGACTAGAAGAACAGCAAGGAACAAAATCATGTGCAGAACGCGACGTTCCATTGCCATCGTTGAAGTGCCTGCATTTCACCATTTCAAATTAGCTTGCCATTCTTCCACAATCCACTTCTTACGAAAAGATTCAACTGACTTCTATGCAAGCTTTTGTAATGCAATAACACTCTATTCTTGTGCGAAACTTGGCATAAGAAAGCAGTGACTTCTGATTGTTAGGACCAGAGTACAGGGTAGACATACGACGTCAATGATCAAGAAGGCGGAAGCTGATGATGAGACACCACCGGACAACGAAGTAATTAACCAAGACTGTTAGAACCAGAGTATAGTATAGACATGCAGCTAGATCAATCAAGAAGCGAGAAAGCTGACGAGGGGGATCTCACCTGTAACAGTAAGCAGCAATATATATTCCCCTAGCTCACGTGATCAGCAGACACAAGCTCAATTTCCAAACAGCTCACCTGCAGAACGACAAAAAAGCAGGCTCAAGGGATCAGACTTGTAACTCAACGATGCAGCTCTAACGATGACCGAGTGCAACAAATTGGTTTAAACTTTGGACTCACACAAATAACAAATACGCCAAGCTAAACGACACTAAGATCATACTGTAGTAATGAAAAAAGGATCGACAAAAATGAGAAATTCAAGCTACAAATGCTGCATGCTACGGAACGAAATAAGGCAAAAAGCTCGCCAATAACATTGCCATGCACACATACTATCTCTTGTTAAGTACGATGGAACGGGGAGACGGGGAGGGAGAGAGAACGCACGCCGAGGCTGATGATCTGTTGCTCGTTTGAAAATGATCGGGAAGAGGTTCTTTATTTATGCACATCGGAACGAAGGTAACACCGTCCCGTGTCGACGCCACCCCGAGCCCATCGTCTCCCCCGCCACCCCCGTTAAGGTGACGCACAATTCCCAATCAACAGATCACGTAACGCCAACTGACCATTATACTATTGTAAAAAACTTCTGTCATCTCCTCTTTATCATACTAGACCCATAGGACATGCACAGAAAGCCTTGCCGCCAGTTTCTTCCCCATGCTTGTTGGCATCTTGCCCCCAGAAAAGGACCCAGGAGAGTGAACCAGCTGTGCCCACCAGTGCACCATGAAGGATGAATGCTCAGTGGTCATAAAACACTTTTCTGTTGGGTTCCAGTTCCCTAGCTAACCATGGTGATTAGCTCAGTTGCTTTTTCTTTTTTCTACCTACCTACTAACTAATAAGCTGCTTGTGGGTTGTCAGTAGGTAGGTAAAAAAAAGGGGCTTTACAAATGAATAAACCATCTACTTACTTAGTAGTTATCTATTTTCCTACCTAACTACCTATATATGAGACCTATTTTCTTACAGAATTGATTACTAAGGTGAAACCAAATGTTAACTCGGTTGAAGTTCATCCACAACTGAGTAATAACAGGCATGCAGTGGATGG
>Ga0209611_10013933_pt1 | contig 10899 bp, 4 predicted proteins | sample S1TSphgellanicum_3_FD_187693 | JGI IMG/M metagenome (GOLD analysis project Ga0209611, IMG submission 187693) | Host-associated microbial communities from peat moss isolated from Minnesota, USA - S1T2_Fc - Sphagnum magellanicum MG (SPAdes) (version 2) | ecosystem: Host-associated > Plants > Peat...
TTTAGCTTGTAACACTTTGGGGGTAGAGGAGTGTGTTGGAACTCTGGGATGGAGACTAGTAAGAATGATAAGCAAATCAATTATTCACACGAATCTGCACAAACCAAACAACAAGTTGGTTAGTGCATAGTTGGAGCATTTTTGGTGCGTGAACGAACCACGAACAAACACAGATTCATAAAACTCATCACGGCCCGGACTTGGGGAAGCCACCACCTTCCCAGTTATAGTATTCTCTATGCCTGGCCACGGGGTTAGACCCAAATGTCATTTTGTCATGGGACTCCCAAGTTGGAGTCTTGGAATTCCTAAAATTGAAACTTTCGCAATTTTGGAAGCTTATAACTTCTTCTGAAGACTTTTGATCGAGATGAGGTTTAAAGAAAAGTTATAGCCCTCATCAAGATCTCTTCAACAATATGTGGCATGCCACCTGCACGCAAATAAATCAGGAGATTCTTGACTTTTAGTGGTCGAAAGTCAAATTGGCAATTTGACACCCAACCCTACTTTTTGCCATAATTTATGTTTTAAGTATCTAAATGGATTATGCGAGCCCATTTTAGACATCTTCCAATAACTTTTCAATGATATAAAGAGTTCTTCAATCAATAAGTTTTAGCCCCTAAAATCACCTTCTAAAAATTTAGGAGTCCATTAGGATTCCAATTCCCAAAGTGGGAGTTCATTTGGGAGTGTGGGGGTTCATTCCCTCACATTCTCGTACATTCCTAGGAGTATGAAATGTGACTTTCGGGCTTCATTTTTGGCCTGCACTTTCGCAAGCCCTTGCTTTGGTCGTAAGCCTAAAGTTAGGGTTGTGTCACTAGGAATAACCTATGGCATTAGTAGAAATATCTCATTTTGTAATTGGCTTAGGCAATTAAAAGTGTTTTTAACGACTACTTTGGAAATCAAAATAATCGCAAATGATATTTTTAATTGTTTAAAACAAGTTGCAAAATGTGGTTTTTATACTAATATGGTAGCCTACACAGAAGTTAGGAAATAATGTGCATAATAATATGCAATGACAAATCATTTTACTTATTTAAATAGTGATCCAATGGTTAAGGATTTGTTTTTTAAACATGAAGGTGAAGGGAAGTAAAGGGTTTAAACCTTAATATTTATGTTTTAAATTGATGGGTTAAAATAACTTAATTAATTTAGGTTTTTAAAAATGTTTAACTTAGCCTAGGCTGAATTTTTAAATGCGTAGCCTAGTTTAACTTAACTATGAACTAGAAGGCTAACCTAGTGAATTGACTATTAATGAATTTCATTAACTATTAATGAATTCATTTGTCCATATTAGCTAATCCTCATTCATTAAGGGGTTGGCAACTTTTTTCATGGTAAATTAATTCAAATTCATTCAAAATTCATTATGAAAAAGGTGTTTTGCAATTAGCCTTGTAACTTAATTTTTGAGTTGTAATGACCACTTGCAACTTGGCGTATTTCTATGTTGTGAATGCTATTGGACAAATTGCATGAATTGCAAAAGTTGTAACTCATTATATATACAACGTAACTCATTACAATTCAATTACAATTTTGTTGAAACAATTCATTTTCAACTATTGTGCAATTCCATTATGATTATAGCCATAAAATCATGTTGATGTTACTAATTTTCATCCATCCATTATAATTTGACACGTGACACTATGAAAATTTTTAGATCTAAAAATTATTTTATTTTTGAAGCATTGATGTATATCATTTATTATGATTGTTAATGATGGTTCGAGATTATGACATTTGGCACAATAAAAGTTACCACATGGCATATTAATTGAATTTGATTTTTAAAAAATACCTACGTAGGTTGGTACATAGCCATAGGTAGGTAGGTAGGTTGGTAGGTCCTAGGACCTACATACCTATAGTACATACTTACTTACCTACCTACTTATTTATATAAGTAAACAAGTAAGTAAGATTACATACTTACTTACCTACTTACCTACAAAAATAGGTAGAAAAATAGGACCTACTTATTTACATAAGTAAACAAGTAAGTAAGAAAATACAAGACTAAATGAATTAAATAATAATCATGTAAATATTTCTATTTTATTTTCTGTTTTGCCTTTAAGGTTAAACTTTTTTGAACTCGTCCCAAAATGGCATGTGTATTTTAATGTGAGAATATATGAGAATACATCTTCTTTATATATTTATGGCACGGGGTTCAAAGACAAAACATATGGGTTGAATTTTGGTTATTTTTTAATTGGAATTGATTTGAAACTACAAAAAGGTTTTCCTTCATGCTTTTGGTTTGTTTTTCATTATATAAGTTATACAATTAAATTAATAATTATATGATATTTATATATGTTTAAACAATAGTTATAAAATTAATTAAATTTTTTTAAATATCTAATTATCAAAATAGTTTAATCTGATTTTATTTGAAATAATTATTTGATAATTAAATATTTGGATTGATTGGTCGAATTATTTAATGAATGAGTTAGTTATCTAAATTAATTGGTTTAATTCAAGTAATTAGTTAGTCAATAAATTTAAATAATCAAGATGAAATAATTAACTATTATAATTAACTAAATTTTTTTTTTTGGAAATAATCACTAATTCATCTTATTTGTTAGTTAGTTACTTCAAATAATTAATTATTTAATTTCAGATGACTAATTATCTAAATCATATAATTAGTCATTTATTATTTAAATTCTTAAAAATGTTATTAGTTATTTGAATTAACTAACAAACTAATTATTTGAATCAAATTGATTTATCATTTATATTAATAGTTAATTATCTAGTATAATTAAGTAAATTATGTATTATTTAATAAAGTATTGAAAAATATTTCATTACAAAAAAAGAAAAAAGAAAAATGAATTTGGGTAAAAACCATCAAATGTAGAAATAAACAAATCCATATGTGCATTTGAATGGACTTTTTAATATAATATACATGCATTTCTTTTAGTTTCACATTTATCAAATAAATATTTATTTGATTATTATTTGATGAGTAATTATTGTTCCTACACATCATATTATTAAGTCTAATTAACATAATTAATTCGTTATTTTTAAATTAATTATTTGGATTGAATTTATGTATTTATGTTGATAATCAATTATTTAATATAATTTGTAAATTCATAATAATCAAATGCATTAAGCATAATTAACATTGAATAGTCAAATGAATGAAACGATAATTTTTTATAAAATATTATATATGAATTTGTATCTTTATTGAATAATAAGTTGTTACATAGTAATCATAACATATTTAAACATTACTAGTTCAGTAATGGGTCATTAATTGCCCTACTAGTTGTATAAATGGAAATCATACATGAAAATTAAGTACAAATGTTTAGCATAATAGGTGGTGGAAATGTGAACATGTGGCATGATCGCATGTATGTATGTCATACATTAGTTGCAACATAATTTTTACGTTAGTGGCACAATTACAACAATTTTAAAATAACAATCACATGCAACTATAGTGCAACTCTTCAAAAAATCAAACATGGTTGACTACATGTGTATGTACAATGCATATAAACTATTGTATGGAAGACCCATTTTCAATTCACTTGTAACTATAATACAACTAACTGATTTTTTGACGTGACAATTTATTTATTAATTCCCCATATTTCCAAGGGGATAATTACATAGCAGTTGTAATACCCAAAAGATAGTTACACAATAGTTGTATACAAGTTGTTTTTTGAGCTTTAGTTGTAGGGTAATGTGGTTTCAATAGATACAATTTCTTATAGTGATTTATGAAATACAAAATGAATTATGAAAAATACTTATGTGATGAATAGACAATTTCAAGAATACAAAAACTTGAATTTTTTTTAACATCAGAGTACGATTTGTACCTAACTTAGTTTAGGTTCTTATTTTAACTTAACACATTTTTGTGTTTGTAGGTGCCTGGCTTAACTTAGTTATGAACTAAGAAACTAGCACAATGAATCAACTATTAATGAATTCGATTAATTATTATTGAATTCACTTATTATAGCCACTAGTCCCTATTCATTAAGGGAGCTGACCATTTTCACCATGGTAAATTTGTTCAAATTCAATCAAATTTAGTAAAACATGCATTGAACTTAATTGCATTCCTTGTAATGTTTGTGCCAATTTTGTGCCCAATTTGATTAAATTAGTAACACAATTCATTGATTTAACCCACAAGTAAAATGAAAGCATGTTTTCTAAATCCATATTTTTTTGTCCTTTTCATTCATTCATGAGTTTTTTACTCCACAATTCCATTTTTATGGGGCATTCTTGCTTGTGTCAATTGCTTCATGATGCCACCATGTCTTTCACAAAATTCATTGAATTCTATTGGTGCAAACTCCCCATCATAATCCATCTTCAAACATGTGATCATAACACTAACTCTTTTTTTCACAATTCTTTTGAAGTATCTAAATTTGTCCAACATTTCATTTTTTGTCTTTGAAAAAAAACACAAAAGATTTTTTTGTTGTAATCATTTGTGAATGTTATGAAGTACCATGCTCCTAAGAAAGACAAAGTTTCTAGATGGTCTCACATATAATCATCGTACATCAATCAAAATGGTTTTAATGTTCGACATGCATTTTTTTCATTACCTTCTCACATTGATGCTTTCCAAAGCAAACACACATGATAATTAGTTTTGTTGGTTGAACAAAATAATGGAAGTTCATGCATTAACTTTCTTGAAATTATGAAATGGTTGTTGTGATAATTCAAATGTCATGGTCTTTTATGCCAAAGTTTTACAAACTCAACAAATTCTATAAATATTATATTCAAGCACAATTTTGCATGGATCTCATGCACATGAGGCTTTAAGGTTTCAAACTTGTACATATAATCCATTAATATTGCTCCCAACTTTTTAAATTATCACTATTTTGGGCTATTTTGAATTTAAGATTAAACATTTTTAGGAATCAAATATCACAATGTTTCTTTTGCTTGTTATCACTAAAGGAATTCCCCACATTGGCATATTGTGTTTCAATTCATTGCAACTGTAATTGTAGTTGAAAATGACAATTATAATTGGAAAAATATTTTTTGCAATTATGACATGGTTTTTGCAACTACACATTTCAAAAGTTAACAAGTATAAGTCAAAAGTGACATTATAATTGAAAATGATGACCACGTTTGAAGGCCATTGACAATGGCCACTTTAGTTGTCAACAACAATTACCATTATATCCAAAGGTCATTTTCAACTATAACCCACTATGGAACCAATTACCTTTTATTGAAAAAAATAATATTGAAACTTTTAAACATATCAAAGGAATCGATGTCTCACTGAAATGCCCATATATTTTTACCCTTGTGTATTTATACCAACATTAGTTGGCTACACCTTATGGCTTTAGCTTTTTAAAGAAGTAAAAACTATGCATTCTTATGATGGGAACTTTGAATTTTCTTTGAAAAGGAAGTTATTTCCCTAACTCCCACCATCACAAATGAACTTCATCCCCAAATATTGCATGATGTCATCAAATAAAGTTTGACTATGTTGTAAGTTGGGTAGAGGGTTTAGTTAGTAGTTCAATGCATGTGATGCATACACAAAGTTGTGAGATTAGTTATAGAAAAGTTGATTAATATAGTTGAAAATATGTTTTAAAAAGGTTGAGGTTTAATTGAAAAGTAGTTGAAAAAGTGACATGTCCAAGTTCATAACTCCTATGCAATGCTAACATGTGTCAAGTTAATATTTCCCATCTACCATTGACCTAGAGAGTCGAGAGGCTAATTACAACATGGTTGAAAAAAAATTGAAAAGAAAAATGACAACTAGAAAAGCTGAAACTTTATTGGAACGAATATAAGAGGTGAACCATGTAAAAGTGTACAATAAGTTGTAAAATGTAAACCCTAAACCTTAAACATGTACTTCTTGCACTCATGTGGTTCAAATATCAACTAAAGGAATGCAAGTTATAACAATTTAGAACCTATTGGAGGACTACCATGGAAAGTACTTCATACATGTAAGCATGGTTTTTGTATCCAATTTGTTTTCAACTTATCCTAGTAGTTTATAAAAATTAACCTTTCAACTACACTTCCAAAAATGTACAGTTGCAACATAATTGTGAATGTAGCAAAAAATTACACTACTATATTTAAAGTGACAACATTATTCTAGTAATCATTCCACATTCTTGCATCCTTAATATTATTGTGGGTTTCCTTAATAATTATCTACAACATCAATCTTAACACTATTAAAAAAAACCCCATTTTGTGATTTTAATTTATGACTAGGAATTAATCATAGATGAATACCATAAAAAAGTTTCCATTAATTGAATAAGTGTAATCATACCCAACATGTAGCCACAAATATTATCTAAACATGACATCAACAAATATCCCATGGATGAATACACATTCAAATGTATATTTCATTTTTTATTGTATAATTATTTGTAAATATCTAGCACTATTTATAATTACAATACCATTAACTACACATTGCTAGATGTAAAGAGATATGGAAATTTAAATTCTGAAATTTAAATAGCCCTTTTTATTTCATTCATCCAAACTTAGTAGTCTAGGGGTGTTCAATGTGCACCAATCACATTTAATTGTGATTTGGCATAATGGGAAAATTTCAAAAGAAATGAATCTAAAGTTCAATTTAGGTAGGTGGGTAGATAGGTCAGTAAGTTGATTTTTAAAAAAAAAGGTTTAACTTTTAGGGTCAAGCTGTTTTTATTCGCTCATCTCAAATGGAATTTATTTTTCAATGTCATTGGTGTGTTTTCAATGTTTCAAATGCACATCTTTATATAGTTTACAAAATTGAAAAAAAAACATGGAATAAATTTTATAGTCACAATTTAGTTGCAAACTAATCTATAATTGGGGTACAACTAAAAACATTATCCCATGTCTTGTATCATTTTTCTTAATGTTGTAAACTATAAAAATAGATGTTCATGATAAACTTTCTAATTCCAAATTAAGATAAGGTCTTCTTTAAATGACTACTTGCCTACCTACCTACTTACCTACTCTAAGCTTATTTTATTAACTATAAACCAACCTCATTGACATACATACATACAAACCTACCTACCCACCTAATTATCTACCTATTAAACCCAACCTACTTACTTAGCCAAACTACCCACCTAACCTATTGACCTACCTTCTTAACATATCAATGAAATTAACGTATACATATATATGATAAAATTTAAGGTACTACCTATCAATTAATATCTAGCCTAACCTACTACCTATTAATTAACCTACCCTACTAATTAAAGTAACCTACATTGCACCTAGGCTAAACCCACATTACATTTATGTTTAAACAAAATATGCCATATGGAACTTAGGTTAAACTTTGATTAAACATTGTTTAAACTTTGGCGAAACTAAAAAAATTGACCTTGGCTAAAATTGTTTAAATTAACACATGGTTAAAATATGACTAAACCTTAGTTAAATTTTGGTAAAACTAAAATTTGGTTAGCATTCGACTAAATTTTGGGCAAAATTTGGAAAAATTAGAACTTGGTTAAAATTTGGTGAAATTAAAAATTGACTAAACCTTGATTAAATTAAAACTTGGTGAAAGCAATGTTAAATCAAAACTTGGTTAAACCTCCGTGAAACTAAAACTTGGCTAAACCTTAGTGAAACAAAAACTTAATGAAACCTTAATTAAATTCAAATTTGGTTAACAATTAGTCAAACTAAGACTTGTCTAAACCTTTTCTGAATTAAAACTTGGCTAAATATTTGGTAAAACTTGATTAAATTTTGGATGAATCAAATTTAATTGGTTAAACATTAGCTAAATAAAATTGAACTAAACTAAACAAAAAATTGTTAAACCTTGGTTAAATTTTGATTAAATTTTGGTTAATGTTTGACACCTTTAATTTAGCCATGATTATACTATTAATACGAGTTTAATAAATGTGGAACACCTTTAATATAATAGTTATAGCCTTAATATACCCTTGGTTTATTTACAAAATTTTAATATTAAACTTGATAAATATTCTAAACCTTATTCATGATATGTCATTAATATATATGAAATATAACTTTAATACACAACTCTAAAGATGTACCTATAACATATCCCTAATATACTATTAATACAATTATGTTAAATTACTTGTAACTAACTTTTAGTTTGTAGTGCAAGTAATGGGATTTACTATCCTATTCTTAGATGAAAATATAAATAAAAACCATTCATATGGGAAGTGAAATTTATAATAATTGTAATTTTGTTGCAAGATAGTTCTAAAAATCTCAAAAGTAATTAGTAATTGCAAGAATAGTCACAAATGACACATGGTCACATGTAATTGCAAAATTGATGGTTGCAAATTTCAAGATTTCTATGAGCTCGAGAAACCTTGATTATGAAAATGAATACTACCATCATGTTGTGCTGATGCCTAATGTGGTTATTACTCTAATGTGGGTTTTATGAAAGAATACACCATAGGGATTGTGCTTTGATTCATTTGTTGATTTTATGGGTCAAGGTTGAAATTAATGTTTGCTTGGGAGGTTGATGAATCATTAATGGTTGCCTCTTGTTAATTATAACTAAATCATGAAGTGTCATCCCCAAGTGTTAAGGCCACCACTGTTGTGGTTACTACTTGTCTTCTAAATGCATGTGGTCTAGATTAATACCAAGGAATTGTTACATGCACATAGATTCAATCTTAATAATGAAATCCACCATAATGGTAACATTGGAATCTAATTTATCATTAAACTAGGACTTGAATTACATAAATCAAGATCACATAGATTCAATCTTAATAATTAGATGCACCATAATAGGAAATCCAAATTTATCACTAAACTAAGGACTTGAAATACATAGACCTAAATCACATATCTACAAATTGTAGAGAAAACACTCCACAATAACATGATGAAATATCTTCACAATTTCATGGCTAAAAATATATTTAAATGGGAAAAAATTGCATATTAAATACCTTGTAATGTCAAACATCTCATAAAGGATTTTGTGCTAGCAATTCATCCTCACACGTTTCCATCAATAAGATATGAATATTATATTTGGATTATAATTAAATATCAAATTTCAATATGAAATTCCCAATAGTCCACCATGGACTACATTGGAATACACATCAATAACAACATATGCAAATATAACTATTCAAAATTCCCCTATTCATCATTGGGCACCACCCATCTTGAAAAACATGTTGAGATTGTCCCACATGAGTGACATGTATTACCCACTATGTAACCTCTTCATTAAGTCAATACTTGCACACCCATATACATTTAAAACATTTGTAGACCAAGTGTGAAGTTCACAACTACCCTACATTTGTTAAACCTCATGTGCCATTAAAACAAAAAACATTGTGAAGGGTTCAATAACCCATTCATACATACATGCCTACATGCCACAATATAACTTATTGAAAATTTGGTGCACATTTGTAAAGAACTGTCGTGACGTGTAGTGTTATGACGTACGGTGTTGTAAAGGTGTAAATCCATAGTAAACTCTACTAAAGAAAAAGACTAAAACTAATCAAAGGTAGAAACTAATCAACTAAAAAGAGATGCATGCACATATATATAATACACAAGAGGAGGTTGAGATGAAATTCTCATGTATCCCCCACTAGACATGAGCTGGGAAAAGTGTGGCATGGTTTGAGTAGAAATCAAGGTGCTGCAAGAAAACATGATGAACAATACCAATTGTTGGCGGGAACTTGAGTGAGCTCTAGCTTGAGGCAGAAGAGATGGTATCCACCATTACAATTATTGCAAAGCAACATTTGATCAACATTGTCTGTCCTTTGACATACTTGACATGGATAATCAAGTGGAGGAATCCAATTCGACGTGATGATGGTAGGATCCAAGTTCAGCAGGTGGTAGGGCGCATAGTTTTTGGAGTGATCCTGAATTGTGCATCCATTAGCTCTTTGTAGCTCCAACACACCTGAAGGCCTAATCGGCTTAATCTTCAAGATAGTGCAACCGAAAAAAGTGTCTAGAATATCATTGGGTTGTCGTTGGAGATACACAAAATCACCAACATAAAATTGTCTCACCTTAAGTTTGTAACTGCTACCTTGTGTGTGTGCATACCATAAGGTGTTTCGATGTTGTGCAATGGATAAGTTCTCCATGGCTATGGGCATAACCTTCTTAAATAGAATAACCCTCTTTGCGACGACCCTAGCCTAAGTGGATGGAGAGTCCAAGTCCATAACTTGGTCCATTTGAGCAACAGTGGAAGAGGGTGGAATGGGATGTTTCCTAAAAAGTAGAAAGTAAGGAGAAAAATGAGATAAAGAGGCATGTTTGGACATCGTGTAACCCATGGTGATGTAAGGTAGGGCCAAGTCCCAATCCTCTTTGTTTTTAGTGATGCAAATCTTCCGAAGTCCCTTCTTGCATGTCTGAACCATCCTTTTTGCAAGGCCATCAGCTTGGGGATGATCTTTTGAAATTTAACGATGGTCAATGCGAGCATGGTCAAGTAGGTTTCGGAATTCTCCCCTAAATTTTGATCTTTGATTAGTAAAACACTTAGCATAAGCCCCAAACCTATTTAGGACCTATTGTAAGAAAGCCTGGTTGGTGCTGTGTGATGATTTGTCCAATAGTGTAACAAACTCAACCCACTTTGAAAAATGCTCAATCATAATCATGATGTAGGCATTACCCCTCAAGGTTTGTTGTAACCCTCTAGCTAAATCACATGACCAGTAATAGAATATGCCTTGAATAGGGAGTGGAGAAAATGTGAATTGTCGAGAGGAGAAAGAAGTTCTCATTTTATCATATTGTTCACACCTAGTA
>Ga0209611_10013934_pt1 | contig 10899 bp, 9 predicted proteins | sample S1TSphgellanicum_3_FD_187693 | JGI IMG/M metagenome (GOLD analysis project Ga0209611, IMG submission 187693) | Host-associated microbial communities from peat moss isolated from Minnesota, USA - S1T2_Fc - Sphagnum magellanicum MG (SPAdes) (version 2) | ecosystem: Host-associated > Plants > Peat...
CTGAATCCGGTACTCCGGATTCAGTGGTGAGATATAAGGCGCGGCGGTGAGGAATTGACCGTCAACCGATAGTAACGCTATTGTTGCTAAGGGCAGAAGTTAAACCGCTTGATTAATTTTTTTTACAAGTAAACACACTTTTTGTCAAGTGCTAAAATCTCTGTAAAAAACATGACTCTGCCCGAAGCTTATTCTTTAGATGAATTCGGTAGATTAAAATAGAGATAGAGGCAAAAGTATAAGAGCTACTGAGTGACACCGCTCAGTTGAAGAGAAGCAAAATGGGATTCTTTGACTCTGAGATAGTTCAGCATGAAGCAAAGCAGTTGTTTGAGGACTATCAAGCACTGATCAAGCTAGGTAATAACTACGGCAAATTTGACCGTGATGGCAAAAAGCTGTTTATTGAGCAAATGGAAGCCATGATGGAGCGATATAGCATCTTTATGAAGCGCTTTGAGCTATCAGACGACTTCATGGCACAAATGACGATGGAACAACTCAAAACTCAACTTGGTCAGTTTGGCATCACCCCTCAACAAATGTTTGAGCAGATGCACATGACTCTAATACGGATGAAATCGGAACTTGAAAAACAGACTTAAGAGGGAGCAGGAAGTAGGGAGTAGGGAGTAGGGGAGTAGGGGAAGCGGGGGAAGCGGGGGAGGAAAAATTAATTACTCTATCTTAAATCTTATCTCCCTCTGCCCCTCTGCCCCTCTGCCCCTCTGCCCCTCTGCCCCTCTGCCTCTCTGCCTCTCTGGCCCTCTGCTCCTCTGCTCCCTACCCCTTAGGTCGAGTGAACTGGGAAGGCGACTTAAAGTTTTCTACTGGTACATTCTTGAGCGCCTTCATCATAAAATCACGCCAAACGGGGGCGACCAGAACGCCGCCAGTTGCACCGTGTGCTAGAGTTCTGTTGTCGTCTCTACCTACCCAGACCGCAGCAGTCAACTGTGGCACTGTACCGACAAACCAAATATCCTTTTCAGAAGAAGTTGTTCCAGTCTTGCCTGCAGCAGGGCGATCTATTGCGGCGTGTTTACCCGTACCTTCGCTAATAACTGACCGCATAACATCAATAATTGCCGCTGCTGCCCAAGGATCGAGAACTTGTTGGGGTTTGGGTGTGTTATCTAGCAAGACATTGCCAGTACTATCGGTGACACGGGCAATAATCGTTGCTGGAGATTGCCAACCATAATTGGCAAAGGTCGCATAAGCACTAGCCATTTCCAACGGGGTCACACCGATCGCACCCAAAGGTAAAGAAGTTACAGGTTCCATGGGGCTCGTAATTCCTAGAGTGCGGCAAGTCTCGACAACTTTATTCATTCCCACCGCCTTACCAACTTTGATTACGGGGATGTTGCGAGACTGAGATATAGCATAGCGAATCGACATCGATCCACCAAAGCTATTATCATAGTTTTTCGGATAGTACCAACCGTCGCCATCTCGATAACCCACTGGGCCATCATAGATTGTCGAGTCTGGGGTAAATTTACCACTAGCAAAGGCAGTGTAGTAAACAAACGGCTTAAAGGAAGATCCAGGTTGCCGCAATGCTTGGGTTGCCCGGTTAAACTCGCTAGTTTTGTAATCTACGCCGCCCACCAATGCCTTCACAAAATGAGTACGCGGATCAATTGCGACTAAAGCAATTTGATTCTTGTACAATCCCTCTCCCAGCAGTCTTTCATGCCAGCGTTTTACCGTTTCCTCTGCCATCTCCTGAAAGTCGGTATCAATCGTGGTTTGTACACGCATTCCGCCTTTTAAGAGTGCTTCACGACCAAATTTCTTAGCCAACTCCTGTGCTACGGCATTTGTCACATAAGGCAGGGCACTACCCTGAAACGACTTGAATCTTTTACCCAGCTTGACTTCTTGTTTGAGGGCGTTGTCATACTCTGGCTGTGTAATCCAGCCTAACTCTAGCATCCGACCCAAAACTATTTTCTGCTGCTCTTTTGCCTTAGCCTTGTTGACAAATGGGCTGTACTGTTCTGGCGCTTGGATCAACCCTGCCATCATCGCTGATTCAGCTAAGTTTAAATTTTCAGCAGATTTATCAAAGTAGGTGCGGGATGCCGTTTGCACACCATAATTGTTATGACCCCAATAAACTTGATTGAGGTACATTTCTAGAATTTGGTCTTTGCTAAGAATTTGCTCTAAACGAATAGCCAGTACAGCTTCGGCAATTTTGCGGGTAAACTCACGCTTTTGAGACAAAAATAGGTTTTTCACCAACTGCATGGTGATGGTTGAACCACCCTCTTTGACTCCACCGGCTGTCCAGTTAGTTACCACAGCACGTCCGACACCTTTGGGGTTAATGCCGTGATGATAGTAAAAGTCGCTATCTTCACTTGCCAGTACTGCCCGCTTGAGTGCTGGAGAAATTCTATCTAGGGGTACAACTTCTCGATTAGCTTCTCCGTGGATACTGGTTAGTAGCTTGCCCTTGATGTCATAGATGTAAGTTGTTTCTGACGGAAAGAAGTTACGGAGCTGTCTGACATCAGGCAAATTACGGAAACTGACGGCTAAACCAACCAGTCCTCCCGCTACAATAGAACTTGCCAGCATAGTGACAGATAGTAGAGTACCGCCAGCAACCTGACCTACTCCTTTGAAAAACTCAAAACCTGACGATGCCTTGCGTTGCGGCTGCTTATCTTCAAAAGTCCTAGACGACACGGCTATCTCACTTCCTCACTTATAAATATCAGTGTAATTTCTTCGGCGAAGCAGGGCGGTTAATTTTTTGTAATTATATGAGTTTTGCAGATGAAATATCAGACAAGTTGCCAGTGACTAGAATCAATCCTTGGTTTACAGTAAACTCCATAGTTAACAGTCGATCTCCTAGTATGACGCAAAACTTCTCTTGGCTGGGTCGTGGGACAGCTGAAATTTTCCCCCAACCAACAGACTCCGACAGTGAAATTGAAAGCTTAGAAAAGCTATTGGTGAGTAGAAACCGACCTTTAAGAGTCAAATTGGGAATTGACCCTACAGGAGCGGATATTCATCTTGGTCATAGCATACCAGTGCGAAAACTGCGAGCTTTTCAAGATGCAGGTCATACAGCGGTGCTGATTATTGGTGATTTTACAGCTCGCATTGGCGATCCGACAGGTAAATCCGAGATGCGCCGCCAACTCACGGAAACAGAGGTTTTGCAGAACGCTCAGACTTATCTTGACCAGGTGCGACCTATATTGGATTTTGACACACCAGGGAGACTCTTGGTACGTTATAACTCTGAATGGTTGTCGAAACTAGACTTGGGCAAAATTTTGGAGCTACTCTCTACCATGACAGTGGGGCAGATGCTGGCTAAGGAGGGCTTCGCTGAACGCTATAAAAAAGAGAATCCTATTTTCCTGCACGAATTCTTGTATCCCTTAATGCAAGGCTATGATTCTGTTGCGGTTGATGCGGATGTGGAGTTAGGCGGAACCGACCAAAAATTTAATATTGCTGTGGGGCGAGATTTACAGCGCCATTTTGGGCAAAAACCCCAGTTTGGACTGCTGTTGCCGATTTTGGTTGGCCTTGACGGCGAGCAAAAAATGTCTAAGTCTCTAGGGAATTATGTGGGTTTGTCGGAACACCCATTCAAAAAGTATCAGAAGCTACAACAAGTTCCAGATCATCTTCTGGAGCAGTATTTTACACTGCTGACAGATTTACCTTTGGATCATCTACCAGAAAATCCACGCGATCGCCAAAAACTGCTAGCACAAGAAATTGTCAAACAGTATCATGGCGAAAATGCTCTGGTTGAGATTGAAAAAGGTGAAGTCCCTGAATTTTCACTTTCAGCAGTCCCGTTTCCCTCTAAGTTGACCTACATCCTCAGTGCAACTGACTTGTGCAAAAGTAGTTCTGAAGGTAGACGCAAAATTCAAGAGAATGGGGTAAGGCTAGATGGCGATCGCATGACCGATATCGATACAACTTTCCAGAACCCAAGTGAATTGTACGGACGAGTTTTGCAAGTGGGTAAAAATAAGTTTGTCCGACTTGTGCCTTAATGTAGTTAGTAGTTACTAACAACGAACAACTACAAATGAACACTTCGGAACGGATTATTGTTCCCCTAGATGTGCCGACATTAGAAGAAGCGATCGCTCTAGTTGAAAGGCTAGAGCAAGTCAGGTTCTGGAAAGTTGGTTTAGAGTTGTTTGTCAGCACTGGACCAAAAATCCTAGAGGTGCTAAAAACCCGCTCAAAGCGCATTTTCTTGGATTTGAAGTTTCACGACATCCCCAACACTATTGTTGGTGCTTGCCGTATTGCAGCGTCTTTCGGCGTTGATTTGCTGACGATTCATGCGACATCTGGTAGAGATGCCTTGAAGGCTGCGACTGAGGCAGTACAAGCGGGGGCTACCTCTTCAGGTGTGAAACCACCAAAGTTAATTGCAATTTCGCTGTTAACGAGTATTTCTTCACGGCAACTGGCGTTTGACTTAAAAATTCCTCTAGAACTGCCAGAGTATACTTTAGAAATGGCATTGATGGCTCAAGAAATGGGATTGGATGGGGCTGTTTGTTCACCCCAAGAGGTAGCACAGTTACGACAAACTTGTAGAGATGACTTTGTGCTAGTGTGTCCGGGAATACGTCCAACTTGGGCTGATGTAAGTGATCAAAAGCGAGTATTTACACCAGCAAAAGCACTCCAAGCAGGAGCAGATTACCTGGTTATTGGGCGTCCAATCACCGCATCTGCTAATTCAGAGTTAGCCTGGAAGAGGATCTGCGAGGAGTTAATCACAGTCGCATGAAGTCAAAAGTCAAAAAGAGAAATCATGGCTTGTGGCTTCTTTGTTGTGGCTTATGGCTCCTACTCTCGTTCCCAGTCTCAGGCTGGGAACGAGTTCAGGGAGCTTCTACCTCCCCTGTCACAGCAGAAAAATCCAAAGATAATCCGAGGCAGAGCCTCAAAGGAGGCATTCCCACGCAGAGTATGGGAACGAGAAAGAACTTCATTCCCAGTTCCTCTGGGCTTGCAAAGAGGGGTGTTGCAGGTGGTGTGAAGTCTGTTTGCTCAAATCAAAATATAGAAACATTAACGACTCGGATGTTGCGGGATTTACCGAGCTACGCTAATCGCACTATCCAACGCGCTCGCCCTCCCCTGTTAAGCAAGTCACCTGATTTTTACAGTTATATGCTGGTAGCAGGAAAACCTGATTTTACACCTCTGCCTCTTAATCCTGGAGGATACAATACGGATGTTACAAAAAATGCTTCACCAGGAGTTGAGCAAGTCTTTTTTACCACTTTAGAGCGGCTGTATACAAGCGGAAAAGCAGTAGACTTACAGCAATTCCACTGGCTATTTTTAACAAAAACAAAGAGTGCTTGGCGTCTGGTAATGATGTTTTCCCAAACCGGCTACTATCAAGCTAACAAACTGCCCACACCGCCACAAGATAGCAGTAATGGCGACATTGCCCAAGCAATTAATATCTGGTTGCGAGATTGTCAAGCTGGAAAAGTAAGTGTAAGTTCTGGAAAATTGGGGGATTAATTTTACCAACCCTCCGGGCAAGGCAGAAGGCAGGAGGCAGAAGGTAAATGTGATGGATTATACTGAGAATGGAATGCCTTCTGCCCTGCCTTGCCCATAACGGGTCAAAGCCCACGGATTTATTCGTAACATGCAAACTTGGATTTCAAGAAGGTAAAAGAGTTTACAATTCTCCCTAAGAATGGTGAATTTTACCTTGAATGCAGCTATGAAACCCCGCTCGTGACTGTTGAATTAGACGTAACCCTTGCCCTTTCCATCGACTTGGGAACGTCATCTAATCTAATGGCTGGCGTTGATACTCTAGCCCGGATTTCTCACAAAGATTTCAACAATAAGCCTGAGATGCCCATACAGTATGGACTTGAGATAAAATACCACCATCCCATGCTGGTATGATTTGTACGCTCGTCTAAAACCCGTAAAATCTATGCAGGATAAAGGTTTGGTAATAGCGATCGCAAGGCTTGTGAGAAATCCGGGTCTAGGCAACTCATTCTTGGTTGATTCTAGACATGCCAAGTCGATGAATCAGCTATACAACAAGCGAGTTGCCTTCCTCAAAGAAGGCAAGCCCCAGAAGTACTGGGATGGCTTCCTTGACCGGATTACCCGTAAGCGTAATCACTCCTCTGCGCGACATGGTAAACAAGGGTGCAAGAGTAGCTATCAACCATTGCCTAACTCACGGGATTGGAACGATTGTTGTTGGATGGAATATCGGAATTAAAGACGGTGCTGATATGGGCAAACAGAGCAATCAGCAATTTGTGCAGATGCCCTTAGCTCGATTAAAAGAACGCATTAAACAGTTGTGCGAAATTTACGGTATACACTACGTCGAAACGGAAGAAGCGAACACTTCAGCCGCCTCGTATATAGATAAAAACAGCGTAGTAATAAAACTTCATATCAGCTACGCTGTTGTTGTTGTTATTTATAATTTAATAAGACATAAAACGGAGCAGCGAATATTCTCAACAAGGTAGCCGGAAACCTAGGCTTAGACTTAGGCAGACGCTCGTTGGTTGTGTTTGACCACAGCAGGCAGGGTTAGGTTGTGGAAAACACCTAACCCTTCACCGAAAGAATCCCCGCGTATGAGTGACCGGGGAGAGTCAAATGTATTAATATGAAACAAACACAAAATATCCGGCGAAGCCTGCTTGTTAGGCATCTGCTGATTAAGTCATAAATTTAACAAACATCCAACAGCTTGCGCTAAAGCCAATATCTCAATTTTCATGAGCAACGAACACCAACTCAGCCTCTTTGAGGAATCGAATTTTGACCGAAAAGATCTGATCCCCACAGATGCCAAAATTCCGATTCCTTCAGAAACCTATGCCAGCATGCCTGAGTTGGCACAGCATTGTGACCAGTGCCACCGCTGTGCATTAGGACACACACGTACTCATGCAGTTGTTGGACGTGGTAACCTCAAAGCACCAATCATGATTGTAGGGGAGGGACCAGGTCAAAATGAAGACGAAACTGGGTTACCCTTCGTCGGCAAAGCAGGACAGTTGTTAGATAAAATTTTGGCATCTGTAAGCCTGGATACAGAAAAAGACATTTATATCTGCAACACAGTTAAATGCCGCCCACCAGATAACCGGGTTCCTACTACTGAAGAAATGGCAGCTTGCAAACCCTATTTATTAGAACAAATTCGTCTAGTTGAGCCAAAAATCATTCTATTGACAGGTGCAACTGCCGTCAAAGATTTAACGGGTGATAAGCGTGGCATTAGCAAAATCCGTGGACAGTGGATGGAGTGGGAAGGACGTTTGTGTATGCCAATTTTTCACCCATCTTACTTGCTGCGTAACGCTTCGCGTGAAAAGGGTAGTCCCAAATGGTTAATGTGGCAAGATATACAAGCTGTACGTGCTAAGTTTGATGAAATCCAGGAAAACATCTGAGGCATTTGTGAGCAAATTCCAAGGCAAACATACATTCAATACAAGTTCGTTATATTCAAATTGATAAACATCCTATAGGACTAGTATTTGATTTTTGAAATATACGTAGGGTGCGATCTTCGTAGCGTAACGCACCATCTAAGGCTCTTGGTGCGTTAGGACGGTAGTCCGTAACGCACCCTACAAATACTTAGATTATTAGGCTTTACAATACTGATACTTTTAACCGTGACATTCTTTGACATCTACGACATCTTGAATATCAAGTATAACATTACCGACTGAGTCGATAAAGGTGGTATCCCACAACGCCTTCAGGAAAATCCCAACGGCTCCATTGAAATCGCGTGGTATTTTGTAACCACAATGAGGACATTTGAACATCTTAGAACCACCAAGTTTATGGTGAACGTGCCCACACTTGGTACAAGTCTTTGACGTATATTCCTCGGTTATTCTTATTCTCACCAATCTGGAACCGTAGCGGTTACACAGATGTTCAAGGGTTTGTGAGAATTGATAGAAAGCCCAGGTCATCATTGCCCGTCCCGTTTTATTCTTTAACTTCCGCTTCTTCCTGACAACCATCTCTGATGTTTCAAAAGTAGGAAGGACGATGACATCATAATTTCTGGCAAGGTTAGGATGCCACTTGTTTGTGACACTCAGAACGCAGGTTTTTAATTCTGGTTCTAACTCGTTCCATTGCTTGCCTTAACTTGTACCTGAGTCGCTTAAAATTACAACCCTCGGCTTTATCATGTCTGGATTTAAGTTTGTCCAGGTGAGAGCAAAGTTTAGCTATTTTGTTAAAATCTTCGCTCCCAAATTCTAGAAAATCGCTGCCATCAAAACCAGTCATGAACGTTCTAACACCAGGGTCAAGAGCGATTATTTTATTAGTGACTGGTGAGTGAGTGTTATCAAATAGAACAGGGAAACAAGCAAACCACCTACCTTTGTTGCAAGTCAATTCAGTTGCGCCATCTGTTAGCACACAAAAATCTTGCCCTTTGAATTCAGGCTTGGGTAGGTGTTTAGTGGTTGAAACCATCCAAGTTCCATTCCTGTAAGCCGTTGGGTCAAATTGAATTGTTAGCTTCTGATCACGAATTGACCTAAACTTTGCTGTTTTTAATCCGGCTAGTGGGTGTGGCTTTCTATTCTTTCCTTTACCAATAAACTTAGGATTCTTGGCTGTCTTCACCCAAGCTGCATAAGCTTCCATTGAAGCATTATCGAGGATTTTGGAAACACTTAAATCTATGCACCATTGAGGGATTAATCCAGATGCTTTAAGCATCATTCTAAATCCTCTCTTCCCTCGAGCGTCGCCTATTTTTGTATAGCCTTGATGCTGGTTCAAATAAGCAATAGAGATGTTGTAAACCTTACGGACAGCCGCTACCCACTTCTTCCATATTCTCTCTAGTTCCTTGCATGGATACACTCGGTAACTCACTGTCCTGAGAGATTTTTCGCTTGTATTTTCTAAGTCCGTAAAGTCTGAAACTGAAGACATGGATGATGGCGAGAATATCTTCCACCATTTCGCGCTCTGGGCTGAGGTTCGCTTTGTTGAGAACCAGTATCTCAGCCTGCTGCCTAGCACAGAGCCATGAGATAAGATCGAACCCAAAGCGGCAAAGCCGATCTTTGTGGGCAACGACAATAAGTTTACAAGTGTTTGTGAGAACTCTGTCCAGTAAGGCTTGAAGACCTTTTCGCTTGAAGTTGAGTCCGCTTCCGATGTCTGTGATGATTTCTGCCTCTGGGTAGTGAGACTTAAGAAACTGAACCTGTTGTTCAAGGTCACTTTTTTGAGAGCGGCTTGAAACTCTGGCATAAAGGATGATGGATCTGGTGTCTGTGGGATTGCCAGTGAGAACAGGGATAACTGAATCGAGGTTGTATCTTCTTTGCCCACCTTGCGTGAAGATTCCTTCGATCTTCCCGGATTCAAGCCATCTTTCAAGCGTTCTGGTACTGACTCCCAATCTGGTAGCAGCGATCCTTGGAGGTACATAGTTAACTGGCATCTTGCATTTAACGCTACTTCTTTAGTCTAATACAAGATGTCGAGTTATGTCGGTTATGTTATAAAATTCATCGTCCTATATTTAACTCCAGTATTTAAACACAACCAATATTTTGTCAACCGTAAAATAATCGTTTTCTTCAGCACAACATATCCTATTTTTTTAAGTAGTAAATTTGGTTGAATTTGGTTGACATATACTTTATAGGTCAACACAAAAATTTCACTATTGTTTGGAAATCCTGTCCTAGAGACAGCAAGTAGCTGAATTTAATTGAAACTGACTAAATTTATGGGTTTTACCGTCTTTTTTGACTGACTTCTGCTGTTTGCCCAGAAATTCGCCATCTTGGTAATTCGTGTGGGGTCTGACCCCTATCGCTTGTTCCCACACTCCCGATACTGCAAGGGCTGAGCCTTTTTTCCTCCCCTGCTCCCCTAAGATCCCTGCTGGTATTGCATCGCTTTAGCATAATCACCCAAGGCACGGTAAGCCACTCTCAAACGAGCGAGAGCTTGTTCCTCGCTGTGGCGGTCTTTGAGTTCCCTTGCTAACTCCAAATGTTCTTCATAGTACGAAATCGCTTTGGTAAAATCACCTAGGGCTTCACAAGCAACTTCTAAACTGCCTAAGGATTGTTCCTGACTACGCTTGTCTTTAATTTCCTTGGCTAATTGTAAACGTTGGTCATAATATATAATTGCTTTGGCATAATCCTCTAAGGCACAGCAAGCACTACCCAGTTTCTTGAACACCTGAATTGCACTGCGGTGGTCATTCAGGGCGCGTGCTATTGTGACACTCTGCTGATAGTAAGCGATCGCTTTAGCATAATCCCCCAAATCATACCAAGCATTACCCAGATTCTTGAGTATCTTCTCCTCGCCCCAGTGGTTTTGGAGTTCGCGCACAATTTCCAGGCTTTGCTGCTTCAGTTCAATTGCCTGGGTCAGTTTACCCAAAGCTTTATAAACCAATCCTAGATTATTCAGTGCCGCCACCTCACTCCGCCTGTCTTGCAGTTGCTGTGCTATTATCAAACACTCTTGCAAGGATTTTAATGCCTGATTGCAGTCGCCCAGGTGACGGAAAGAATTGCCCAAATGAGAAAACACCTGCATCTGCACCCGCAAGTCTATTGTATCTTTTGTCAAGGATAGACACTGCTGGGAGTAAGAGATCGCACTCTTATAGTCACCTAAGGTGTAAACAATTAGTGCTAAACACGAAAGCACCATTCCCTGTTTTTGGCAGTCGCCAATTGCCTGAAATAGTGCCAGGGATTCTTGCAACGACTTCATCGCAGCAGGTAACTCCCCAGCATGCTGCTGTTGAACTCCTTGCTCCAGCATTTTGGTTGCTCTCAAGAAGTGGTCGTTTTG
>Ga0209611_10013935_pt1 | contig 10898 bp, 8 predicted proteins | sample S1TSphgellanicum_3_FD_187693 | JGI IMG/M metagenome (GOLD analysis project Ga0209611, IMG submission 187693) | Host-associated microbial communities from peat moss isolated from Minnesota, USA - S1T2_Fc - Sphagnum magellanicum MG (SPAdes) (version 2) | ecosystem: Host-associated > Plants > Peat...
TGGAAGGAATAGGGAATTTGCAATACCTTCATATAACATACTAAAATGTAATAATACCCACCTTTATATGACATTTGGAGAAATATAGGTTTTGCCAAGAGTGAAAAGTTTAGTTAGTAAGATATACAGGTTTAACCAAGAGAGAAAAGTTTAATCAATAAGATATATAGGTTTAACCAAGAAGTAGAATTTTAGTTAGTAAAATATATAGGTTTAACCAATAGATAGAAGTTTAACCAAGTATAAATATAGGTTTAGCCAAGAGATAGAAGTTTAGCCAAGAATAAATATAAGTTTAACCAAGAAATAAAATTTAGCCAATAAGATATATAGGTTTAGCCAAGAGATAAAAGTTTAACCAATGAAATATATAGGTTTTGTTAAGAGATAGAAGTTTAGCCAAGAAGAAATATAGGTTTAGCCAAGAAAATATAAGAGTTTTGCCAAGGTAAGTAAGGGATTAATTGTTAGTTTGTAGGCAAGGTTAAGATTTGGGTTAGTAGGGTAGCTAGCTAGCTAGGTGGGTAGTATGGAGATCAGGGTTGGGAAAAAATTGGCAATGAAAAAAAAATGGTCAAAGGTCAACATCCAAAAAAGATTGATTGTGATAGAATGTTGGTTAATGTAAGGTAAAGAGGTGAATGAAAAAAAGGTGAATCATCCAACCCATCCTATGGACAAAACAACCAACTAGTACAGTCATGGGGACTGGTTCATTTTGGCCCTAAGATTTTTGATATGGTTTGTTGCCCGATGGAAGAAGGTGTGTTATTTAGTTTTTGATATCCTAAAAAAGGATTGCTTGTCCCTAGACACATGATCAATACTAGCTGTTACCAATATGACCAATTAATAACAATTATCATGATGGATCCTCAATCAAAATTCCACTATTAATGATGAACATAAACTTGGTTATTAGTTTTTATTGGTAGTCTTCTTAGTTATTACTAGTGTAGCTTGTGTTGTTTGCCCAAGTGTGAATTGTTTACATAACTAATTTTTCCTTTCAAAACTATCTTTTGTAATTTAATTGAATATTCAATGACAAAAAACTACACAAAATTCAAAGCTCTTGCACCTTAGGTGAAATTTCCAAATCACCTTCATTAAATTCAACTCAATGAGGGCTTTTCAACAATACCAAGAGCATGCCCAAATTCCTCTATAATTTTTAATTTTGAATTAAATGAAAATTTCAATGAAAACATTGTTCAATATTAAACAACTTCTCCATCAAAGGTCAAAACATTATGAAGCCAACTTAGTGCACCTGTACTCATCTAGTGTTTTCAAGCAAATATCAAGAGCATGAAAGAGATGCCATGGTTTGAGAGATCTCAATGTGACAAACAAGACAAACAAAACAAACAACCTTCCCTCATGGATAGATTTTTAGAATGGGGTTCTCAGCATGGATTCAATCTTGATCACACTTCACATTGTGGAGAACATGGAACCTGACCAAATTAAGCATGAAGTTGCTGGTGCGTTGTTCTTGATGTATCCTTCACATTTTGTTGTTCCTCTTCAACCCGACAGCTCCAATATTTGTAGTATGGTTAAATTCAGTTGCTGTGATCCCAGTGATGAGTCCCAACTTGTTGCATAGAAAATACAAGACAACACCAACTGAATTTCTGATACTTAGTGAAAGTTGAGAGTGTTCATTAATTACAAAGTCCACAATAAAGAACTAGTGGACTTAGGATCTTTCAATGGGACCCAATATTGGACCCAGATTATTATGTCAACTAACATTAGTTAGTTTGTGCTATACACAGCAGACAGTGCGCAGTAGCTTTGCCTACCACGATACTATGTTGTATGCAGGGAGAGCAAGATCATTTGGAGGCAACTCATTGTTATACCCTGCTATCTTAGCAGCTTCCACATTAATTAGATTATTTTCAGAAATGTTGAAATTTTAAACAGCTATTAGGTTTCAAATTAAAAAAATTGTGAAAGAAAATATTGAATCTTCAAGAATATTCGTTTTGTTAAAATGAGGATTTCAGAATTAATTAATCATTCGATCAACATGTGTTGAAGTTGCCAATGTAGTATGATATTTCCCTACTAAAATGAAAAAGTCATTCTGTCAAAAGTTTGCATACCTTACCAAACTTTGGGAAGGAATCAGGATAATGATCTTATTTGACCATACTGAAAAAAATCCCCTCACATGCTCTTATATATGCGCAACAACAAGCAAAAAGACCTTTGTGACACCCAACATCTACTCAAGCGTTGCTGCTGAGGATATTAGGATAGTAGCTCTCTTGCTGAGTGGACAACCCTCTGAAACCTTGTTGTAGTGTTGGGTACGTTAGTCATCATAGAAAGAGTCACCAGTCAGTCACCAAACAAAGTTAGCAATGTTATTAATAACTCTTCATTTATCTGTACATGAGGTAGACCAAGCCTATGCCCACATTTTGACTATGTCTGCTGTTGGATCAGCACATACAACAGTGTTTCTTTTTTTTCAGTTTTGTAATGTCCAAAAACACCAGTTCAGATACTACTATTATTATTATTACTATTTTTCCAATTTTGTAATGTTGCTTGAGTTGCAGTCATCCATAAGAAAAGTTAGCCAAATATTGCTAAAATAATGAATATATATATATTTTAAGAATCCTTCTATAATGCTGGCTATCCATTGGAACCAGACTTATAATTTAGCATTTATTTATTTCTTTATTTCTCAACGTTTGGCAATCAAAAGCCTCAGATAGCACTGATTTACAGCCTTTAAAAAAATCACCAGCTAGAAAAAAATTCACCTGAAATAAAAAATCAGAATTTTTTGCCACTCAATGACTAAAAAATCTAGTGTGATTCATACAAAGGATTTTTGTATTAAAAAATGCACCAAAGCTGGTAGATTTCAAAGGAATTTGTTTTCTGAAATTGCCATATTCAGACAATAGATTGTAGAAGGTTGCCAAAATATTAACGAGATTCTTAAATTTTTCTACTTTCCTCTCTGACCTGTAGCCAAATTTGGTTAATCAATCTTGTGGATGAGCATGAATGTAGGTCTACATCACAAAATTGGAAAAAAAAAAGACCATGCCCTCAAATATGAGATCAAACACTGGCCATCAATGGGTAAGTTGGGGTTAACTTTGTTGGTGTGAAATTGACCCTCCATTTAAATTTGTTAGATTCTCAATGAGATTTACTTTGGATAATTCTTGTGTGAACAAGGGCTTCATGCGTCATGACATCCCCTATAAAATTTGCACTTCTGATTAGAAGGGTTGCAAAGCCTGGGTGCACTTTCAATCTACTGTCAAAGGGCCTGTATACACTACACTGAAAAGCACTTAAAAATGGGTCCCCTTGCAACCAAAAAGATCCAGACAGGCCTTTTTCTCTAACTGACTTTTTTTCTCTTCATGCTGGACTCAGATTTGGGCCCCGCGACATAATTAGCAGCAGACATCTTTGTGATGCCAGGTTTGGCTCTGTTTTTTCCTTTCTTGTGGGCCTGAGTGAGGGCAATGCAATTATTTAAGTTTGACAAACATCAGTTGTGCTTATGTCCAGGCCGACCATCTCATCTTCCTTTTGCTACAGGCAAGGATTCCAACCTGGGACCCTGCATGCCAACAATCAACACTTAGACCAGTGGACCATGCCCTTGGTGGGGTTTCTGAACATACTTTTGTAGTTGTTAGCATCATTAGGTGATTTCAAGCTGAGACTGCCCGCATGCCTACTGGTGACATTTCTGACCGGTGGACCATGCCTTTGGTGGGGTGGGGTTTTAGAATGTGCCTTACCTACGACTGATATTTGGCACTTCTTTGCCAAATGTTTATTTATTTTGAAAAATGAGGTTAGGCAGATATAAGTTTAATTTTCCAGAATTCCAACAGTTACAGAATTAGTATGCAAAGTAGCTAAGTTTCTGTGTGTTTTTAACATTTACCCAGTGGTTGGGACAATAAATATTTGGTCACCAGTTGGGAGTTCAATTCTCAACAGTTTTGACAAATATCATTAGATTTTTCTTTTGTTCCAGCTATAACTTTTGCGATGTATTTTGTGTTGAACATCTGTTGAAGGTATGGTAGTTTCGTAGTTGTTTAGTGTCATTACTAATTAGCCCCAGAATATACTTACCTTAGGGAGGTGTGTTTGTGGGGTTGTGGGCGAAAAACTTTGCATGTGTTCAAAGGTGCATCGTCAAAAGTGGAGGGCCGGAGGGCTGTCAGCAGCAGCTGACAGTCAACTTTTTCACCCATAAAACTGACCAAGTGCAGCAAGCACATCGGCATAATCTCCTAACCGACCAGCAGTGTATAATTTAACATACATGAGCGGTTATGCTTGCAAATGGGCTTTGCTTGTGGCTGTATTGTGTCCAGTACCAGTAGTCAAGGTTGCAAGTAGTGGATGGAGCCCTTACCTAGCTCCATCCACTACTTGAACACCCACAATGCATGTGTTTACTTTCTTCCATGTTTGTAAGTACTGAAAAATGACTTGACATTTTATCTTGAGAGACATGTTTATTTGGTTCATGATGTGTCGGGAGAGGGTTTACCATATATTTGTGAAAGGAAAGGAAGGGAATCTTCTCTTAAGTTCCTTTTGCTCCTTTTTGCCTAAAGGGGAAAGTTAGTTGGGGATTCAAGAAGGAATTTAGTTTTTCCCTCTCCATCTTCTCGTTACAATACCATACCAATGTCCATATACCCTTGTATGAAATTCAAAAAAATAAAAATAAAATTTCATATTCGTATCCAACCCATTCACAAGTTTTCGTACCCTACCAAGTGATACATAAGTTCATATTCATACCAATTGAATGTGAATAAGAGGTGGGATCCTTCATACTAGGACTAGTCTGGCATCAAAATATACATATACCAGTACAACATTAGTACACCCCAGTGTAAGGATGGCTCTTTGATTTCTCTGATTCTGGGTATTTGAAAAAAATCAGAATCCAAGAATTGGTGGTTATGGGTATTTCAAAAACCTCAAGAACCACTGGGTTTTATGAAACAACCAAAAAAGAACTGACAGTTGTTTTGCCAATTAATTGACATTTTTTACTTTTGCAAGGTCAGAGCTGGGGGTGCGTATGAAAAAAATTGTATTTTTCAGGGCCCATCAAGGGGTCTTTTAAATTTTGGCCTCTGCTGATTATATCCCTAAATACCTTATCTAACTCTGGCAGGGGGTTCGATCCAAATCTTCCAGACTGGTCTACACCGGAACACCTAATTGGATTGAACAGCTGAATGACGGTATTAAAACTTAGGATCTATCTCATTCGAAATTTTGTGTTCTGTTCACTAGGGCGGTCAAATCCAGCTCCATTTTCACCAAATTGTGGGGTAGGTGACCATATTCCATTTGTGTTCTCTGGTTGCTAGAAATTTTGAAAAAGCTGCTTAGGCTGAAATTGCTTTCTGCACTGTTCATTGTTCTTTCCCTCAATAAATTCTGGTAATGCATCCTTATTGAGGAAAACAATAAAAACTAGACCATTTGATGGAATAGTCCCTGGGGCCTGGACCCAGACTGTGCAGTACTTTCGACCTTTAGGGTACATTCTATTTTTAGCTACCAAGTACTTTGATACCTTTCCAGGCCAGAGATGATGTTCTTCAAAAGCAACACCAATTTCAGGCAGACAAATCATGCAAATACAAAATTTGCTAATAGATTCCAAAATCAAAAGTTTGAAACAAAATCATCTTAACTTTGAACATCCATTTCAAAGTTTAAGCATTTCTGATTTTCTTGTCAATCCAGAACAGGATCTAGGTCATGGAATCAAAAACTCTAGGGTAAAAGCACACTAGGGTGAAAAAAACTGTTGTTTTCTTGGATGTGGTGCTTTTGAACTTCATGTTAATACATATATTTTAAATCACAATGTCTTTTAAGATTGTGTGTTGCAAAAAGTGATTCATCCTAGGTTGCAATGTCTTGGGTGAACCAACACCACATTGCTAGCATGACAAAAAAACCCCAAATTTTTTTGAGTTGCTTTCCAACATCATAGTTATCACATCCCTAGACCAAATCAAAGTCTGAGTCCAAATCTAACATTTTCTTTGTTAAATATTAACCCCAAGAGGCCTTCCTCAAGAAGGTGAAGGTACCAATGTGGGTACCTGGTCACCTTAGCCAATTGCAACTACCCAATAGCTTTTGAATGTGAAAATTAGAATGCCAGTATTAAAAAATAAACTTAAAATCAAATGGACCACATTTTGGAGCAAGTGAACCAACACTAACCTAATCTATGGATGGTGTGTCAATTAATGTTGCACAGGTATTTGGCTTGCACTGTTAAAATATGAGGATTTAGGTTTAGGTTCTTGTGACCTGGATCCAAGTTGACACCCTTCCTTGGAACGAACACAAGAGCTAGACCATGCAATTTGTCTTTTGTTAGATCCAAAACCAAAATTGGAATTATGAAAAAACATTTTTGAATATAGGGTCAAGTTTTTGAAGTAGGACAGTTGAGTTTTTCAAAAAGGATGATAAATAGGCTGAGCTTTATAGTTAAATATTAATTTTCATTAGTTGTCGAACTCTATTCTTGTGTAGACGCAAGTTTTAATTTGTTGTAAAACTTTGCATTTCATAAAAAAATTAATATTCAGGAGTGTGTAGTGTGTACATGAAACTAAAATCAAAATTTGAACCCAACATGAAAGTTTTTGAATTTGAAAAAATGTGTTAAAATTGAAAGCAAAGGGTTTAAATTTTTAAAAAACTAGACTCAAATCCCCACCTAAAGAACCTCCAAATAAATTGGAAGTGTCACAACCAGGACCAGAAGATATCTTAAAGATGAAGAACTGCCCAATATTGAGTGGACATCAAAAGCTTTTCTGTTGCATCCCATCCCACACCTATCATGGTAGATAGCTATGTATTAACCATTCACATCCATTTATTTACCTGGTTGCCACCAACTGCCTTATCTACTTATATACCTATATAGATAAAAAATTATGTTTCCTACCTATTTACCTATGATATTTACCCACTTACATAGGTGGTTACGAAGGTAGGTACTAGGGGAAAGAGGAATACGAGGGTTTGTCAGATAAGTTACCAAGGTGAAACCCTGGTAATTCAGTTGTGGTTCATCTACATTGGTCAAGTTGAACCTCCCTCCCTCTCTCTCGTCTTGATGAACTGCATCAATTTCCTTCACGCATCCCAAAACTGTGTATTGGAAGTGGGAGAGGTTACCAATAATGCTTGTTAAGGTAGCAGATTCATCAGGGTGCATACTCTTTTGCAGTTAATCACAGGAGTTATGCAGTCCCATGCGTCAAAACGCCTCAAATGTCAACCCTCCACTTCGAAATGTTTTGGACATCAAGATTAATTGAATCATTTATCATCGTCTCTTACGTGCTTGTAAGTAGCTTCAGTTCTGGATCAGGCCACTCTGGAGTCTGCACCCAGGACTTCTAGGAAAGCATTTGGAAGCAGCTATTTGTCCACTTGCTATAACTTGTGGACTAACATGGAATGTGTTAATTTGTGCATGCTAGTTGAAACCCTTGATCTGAATTGGATATGGACGCTGGTACAGGCTTGGACTTTTAGATTAACTGACAATAGCACAAAGGGTTCCAAAATACACAGTTTGAAAAGGGAATAAGTGGGCTTAGTCTCCTTGCCACCCATAGAAGAAAGAATGCAAAGCATCTTAGTGTTTTTTCTTTCAATCTTTAGATGCTTGCTCTTTTTTTCTCGTTTACTCTCTATTGTACTTCATCTCCTAAGTATCTTGTTGAGCACCTTCCTATACAAATCTTAGTTTTAAAGAAAGAAAAGGATGGCCAGCTCAACTATAAATAAGAGTATTTTTTTCACCATGTGGCTACTGGACCATGACAAGTATGGGTTTTGTAACTTTCTTTAGTAACATTATTTTGTATGCGTGTGGTTGTCAGAGGTTTGGGATGATGAAAACACATTTCAAAATCACATAGTATGTGTTAACTTGAAGTCTCTTGCAAGGAACTAGGATTTTCATCTAGGGTTTTTTTTTAGCTCATCTAGGTTTGTTAGCAAAGCACCCAACAAACTTAGTCACGCTGAAACCGTTATCCACCCCTTTCTCTAAAAAGAAAAATTAGAAAGGAAAAGAAGAATTAGTGGCAATGAGGGTCTAGGTCCTTTAAACTTTCTATATTTTTTTGACACAATGGGACATATGAGAGCAACCGCTTTTTGGAGCAAAGGAGGAGGATAATGACAACAACAACACCAACATCAATAAACAACAAGACAACAAAGGTAATTAGGTTAAGGAAAGATAGGTTTTATGTTTTTTTTGTTTTTTTTGTTTTTTTTTGTTTGGTGTATGTTTTGTGGTGAGTCCTTTTTTTATATACTTCTATCAAGCTTAGAAACTTTTATATTTCCAAGAATCTAGTCATTATATTCAAACTAAGCATAATAGAAAGTTCTACTATAGCGAGAAAAACTTTGCCACAATCTTGGTTTTACTTGGTTCTTGTCACAATCTTAGAGAAATAACAAAGGAAGAAGAAAAATATAAATAAATATAAATGCGTTGTAAGTGTGAACATGTCAATACTTAATGGCTAATCATTCACCAATAATATGTTTTCTAAGATGTTTTTTTTAAGCAAAAGATTAAATCTAAGGTGTTTTTCTATTATTGAAGTTGGGTGTTCCATTAGTTGGGTAGTCCAAATAATAGAAGATTAGAAGTTTCTAGGTCCTTAATTCTTACACAATATTTTTTTTTAAGTATATAAGTTATGTTAAACCTAGTAGAGTAAAACTGATGATATCGAAGGTTTTGTCAAAATTAAAGTTCAGCTATCTTTTGAAATAAGACTTGCTTGTTTCTAACAATTCATTATCTTTTTTCATTTGATTTGTCCAATCTTATGTGGTTGGTTCTATAGGTTTAAAATTACTATGTTAAAATAGACAATTTAAAAAACTTGGGACCTATTTGCAATTGCACAAATAGGTCCCAATTTAATATTTGGGTATTAGATTGTTTAGGTTTTGTTGAATCCAATAGCTTAATGATTGTGACACATAGGCCCATAATGAAATTAGGGTTTAGCTTTGGCATAATGCTTTAGCAAAACATTTCTTGGAAAGTTCCTTACCTTTTTTCTTTCGTTTTATTTAATATTGTGTAATTATCTTTGTAGATTTAGGATTGTTTTATAATGGTAGGCAGTTTTTAGAAAATAAGGTTCGTGTTTATGATAAATCTCTTACCACATGGACACCAAACATCCCATGTCCTTTAAATCATTTCGTCTCATCGAACGTTGTAGTTCCCATCACCCATTCACTTCATCATGCAGCACCATTGACCTATCCTCCACTTCATCCACCATGTACGCCACAAACCACCCACTAATTACCCTTTTGATTTTAACAAATCATACAACACTTGTTAGTGCCCCCTACCAACCCCCAACCCTTCATGTGAATGAAAGGTCCCAACCTTACATTTTCCCAAAACTCTTCAATCATGCACAATTAAAACATTTTCCCCCTCCCATTCTATTGGTCTTTATAGTTGGTCATGATCATACCCCCCAACCTACCCCCATTTTTTCAACACACCCTCAACTTCCACTCAAAGTCTTGTGTCACACCAGTGGGCACCAATTTATCAATTGAAGGTTAATTTGTCATCAACGTTCCTGTCAAACATCTAGTTCATCCAATCCAAACCCTTGTGATCATCTAAATCTAAAGCTTCCTTATTTCCATTTCATTTGCATTAACTTGGACTTAGGTTTTAACATTGGATGTCTTCGGGTTTTGTCATTGAGGCCATTGTCCTCGTTTGTATAATTGCATCCCCATCATTCTATGGTGTGATGTATAAGTGGCATTTCATTTTCCATTGGATAAACTAATGTAGGACCCTTACAATGTGGCAACTTGGCACTTACTCCTTGTGCTACCACAATGGTGTTTTGCTTTCCCTCTTTGTGGCAAGGTGACAGGACATAGGGAAACACATATTCGACTCAAGTGCTTTCTAATAGGCGATTAGGAAAACTTGCAAGATGAGTTTTTTTTGCGAGCTTAAGTTTTGTTAGCTAGTTCAAGCTCCATCCCTTTTCCCCAATGTAATTTTCCAATTCACAAACATTTGCTCCACAGTTTAGTTTTTGGTTGTGTGGGGGAATACTTTCGAGTAGCTCGCATTTTGGCACCATTTTTTCCCACACCCACATCTTTCAACACCACTTCACCGCATTACACCTCGAATCAAATGGTTACTTTTCACTTTTTTTCAAAAACTATGAACCAAACAAGGATCTTGAGTTTTTTTCTCATTCCTTCAAGTTGGCATTTCAACGCATGCCACATTTATTAACAAGTGGTCATTTGGGATGGTTTTTGAACACCTTCAGGACTATTTTCACCCTAAAGATTTAATGAATGGATTCCCTCAGTTGTTCCAATTTTGTTTTCATATTGCATGGGGCCACATTCCACCCCAAATTGCACGTGTCCTTAGAGTAGTTCGTCTCTTAGCCATCACCAAGCCTTCAAGTGGAGTTCATCCCATTAGAGTGGGTGAATCATTATATTGTTTCATAAGCCTCACTTTATGTTTTCGATTTCGGGAAATTTTTGTAACACACTTTTTCCCAATTTGGAATTATAACTAAGGATGGTTATGAAATAGTAATGCACATCATTAGATGCACCCTAGACCTTCACCTTGATTGGGTTGTTCTTCAATTAGATGTGACAAACACTTTCAATTTAGTGTTAAAAATGGTCATATTCTAAAAACTTTATGTAGTAAATGAGGACATCATACAACTCATCCCCTTTGTTCATGCATTTTATGCATTCAAGTCTCTTTTGTTTTATAG
>Ga0209611_10013937_pt1 | contig 10897 bp, 10 predicted proteins | sample S1TSphgellanicum_3_FD_187693 | JGI IMG/M metagenome (GOLD analysis project Ga0209611, IMG submission 187693) | Host-associated microbial communities from peat moss isolated from Minnesota, USA - S1T2_Fc - Sphagnum magellanicum MG (SPAdes) (version 2) | ecosystem: Host-associated > Plants > Peat...
TGTCCACCGGGATCAGCCGCAGTGCGTTGCTGCCGAGACCCGCCATGTCCAGCGCCGCCGGCACGCAGCGATGCGCGCCGGCACTCGCATAGGCGACGAGTTTTTGCCGGCCAAACCCCTCGCGCCGCGCCGACTCGCCAAGGGCGGCGAAGCGGGCGCACAGCACGGCACAAAAATTCGCCATCGAGGAGCCGGTCAGCAGCACGCCGCTGGTCCCGGCCGGCATGCCCAGCATCTCGGCCGCCCAGGCGATCACCTGCCGTTCAACCGCAATCCCCACATGGTCCCGGCCGCCGCAATTGGCGTTCATCGCCCCGGCCAGCAGCTCGGCCAGCATGGAAACCGGATTGCCGCCGCCATGCACCCAGCCGAAGAACCGCGGATGCGTATTGCCGGTCACATAGGGTTGGATGTTGGCGGTGAAATCCGCGTACAGGGAGGACAGCTCCGTGCCAGCCGCCGGCATGGGTTTTTTGAAATTCGCCCGTACCTCATCCGGCATTTTCCGCCACACCGGCCCATCCCTTAAGCCTGCCAGATGGTCGATCATGTCGTCCATCATCCGATGCCCAAGGGCGCGAAGTTCAGACCAGTCGGACGGGTCGAGAGAATTTTCCATTCAGTCCCCGGTCGTCAGCCGTCAGTCATCAGAGTAACTTTCTTTCTGATGACTGACGGCTTGCAACTGACGACTACTTCGTTGCAAACACGGTGTAGTTACCGTCATGCCATTTGTAGATCGAATAGGCGGCGTTCACCACGTCGCCCTTGGCGTTGAACGATAGCGGGCCGAGCACGGATGGCCAGGGGCCGTCCTGCTTCAGCTCGGCGGCGACCAGAATGGGCTTGACACTTTTCGCTTTCGCGGCGGCTTCGGCCCAAACCTGGATGGCGGCGTAGGAATACAGCACATAGCCGCTGGGGTCTTCCTTCTTGTCGGTGATTTCCTTCACCACGGCGGCGGCGGCGGAGCCTTTTTCGGCCGGCGGCGGGAAGGTGATCAGCAGGCCTTCCGCGGCGGGACCGGAGACCTGCCACAAAGCCGTGGTGGCCGCCGCGTCTTCCGAGAAATACTGTGGCGTATAGCCCTGCGTCGCACCCTGGCGGATGATCAGCCCGGAATCCGCATAATAGCCGCCGATATAGACCAGCGTGATGCCGGCCTGTTTCAGACGGCTGATCAGGGCCGAATAATCCTTGTCGCCGGCGGTGTAGGAGGCGTCATAGGCTTCCGGAATGCCGAGCGCCTTCAGGTTCATCCGCACCTGGTCGGCAATGCCCTTGCCGTAGGTGGAATTGTCATCAAGCACGGCCACCTTGGCGTCCTTGAAGTGATCGAAAATATAGGTCGCGGCGACCTTGCCCTGCTGATCGTCACGGCCGCAGGTGCGGAAGGTGAAGGCCGTGCCATCATCGGTATATTTCGGGTTGGTCGAGGCCGGGGTGATTTCCAGGATGCCGTTATCCGAATAGACTTGGCTCGCCGGGATGGAGGTTGAGGAGCAAAAATGCCCGTCCACCACCGCGACACCATCGCCGACGAGCTGGTTGGCGTCGGTCACCGCCTGTTTCGGATCGCAGGCGTCGTCCAGCGGGACCAGCTGCAGCTGCTGGCCAAGCACGCCGCCCTTGGCGTTGATATCGGCAATCGCCTGGTTGGCGCCGACTTCCTGCTGGGTGCCGAAGGCCGCGTTGGGGCCGGTGAGGGGACCCACCATGCCGATTTTGATCTGAGCCTGGGCAGCGCCGGCAAAGCCCGTGAGGGCAATGGTGGCAACCGCGCTTAAGAGGATTTTCCGCAAAGTTTTTCTCCTTGTTGACGAATTTTTATCGAAACGCATGTCTACTATGCGCCGAAATGCGGCGGCGCATCAATGGCCGGGTGACGGGGAATTTACGTGTTCTTCACCTGTTCTTGCTTCGCCGTCTTGGACAATCGCATCCTTCACCCCTGAAGTGGCGTTTTGGCCGGATAAACAGCCGAGTGCCGCGAGCGTTTCACGGATGGCCTGATCCAGCGCCGTGTGGGTTTCCTCGCCGATCAGCGCGCGCAGTTTCGTATTGTCCAGGCGCAGCGGCACTTGCCACAGGTAACGCATCTCCAGCGCCTCGCGCATGAATGTCGAGAATGGCGCGCCGGCATAAATCAACGCCCAGGGCAGGGACCGGATCGGCAAATCCGCGTTGCCGGCGGCGCGCGCCACCGCTTCGGCGATTTTTTCTCCGCGCGGCAGCCAATGGCCGCCGAAGTTGAGCCGCTCGAATGCCGGAAGAGAGGTTTCAATGGCCGCCAGGCGGGTGATGGTGGCGGCGAGGTCGGGCAGATAGGCCCAGGCATGGCCGGCCTCGCGAACGCCCGGATATGTCACTGACTTCAAAACCTGCCCCGGTTTCACCATCGCATTCTTGAACCAGGAGGCCGGCTGGTGCGGGCCGAAAAAATCGCCGGCGCGGATAATGAGCGCGCGCACGCCTTGCCTGGCCGCGGCTTCCAGCATCGCCTCCATCTCCACCCGCACGCGGCCCTTTCGGGTCAGCGGATTTTGCGGCGAGTCTTCGGTGATCACCGCGCCGGCATCCGGACCGAAATTATATACATTGCCGGGGAAAATCAGCCGCGCCCCGCTGGCCCGCGCCGCGGCAATGGCATTTTGCAGCATGGGAATGGCGAGGCCGCGCCAGTTTTTATACCCCGGCGGGTTGGCGCCGTGAAAAATGATTCTTGCGCCACGCGCCGCCGCGGTGACATCCGCTTCGCGCATCGCGTCGCCTGCGACCCATTGCACATCGCCAACCCAGCCGGCCCGCCGCGCCGCATCGGCGGGGTTGCGCGCGAGGCCAGTCACGCGCCAGCCGGCGGCAAGCAGCGCATGCGCCACCTCGCCGCCGATGCCGCCGGTGGCGCCGATCACCAGGGCCAGTTTATTCGGAATTTCGATCGTGCTCATGACAGCTCCTTGGTTTGCTGTTCCAGGAGATGTTCTACTTCGGCGCTAAACGGAATTGCCGAATTCTATTTAGTCTCTATACATTTTTGTATGGCAAGCCGCGACCCCGGCTGGGAGTTTTTTCGCAGTTTTCTGGAAGTGATGCGGGACGGCAGCCTTTCGGGCGCCGCCCGGCGTCTGGGCGCCACCCAGCCCACCATCGGCCGGCATATCGCGGCACTGGAAGCCGATCTGAATTTGCCGCTGTTCACCCGCTCCCAGCGCGGCCTGCTGCCAACCCAGGCGGCGCTCGACCTGTTGCCCCACGCCGAAGCCATGGCCGCCGCCGCCGCCGCCATGGCCCGCGCCGCATCCGGCGGTGGCGCCACCGATTACGGCACGGTGCGGCTGGCCGCCAGCGACATTGTGGGCTGCGAGGTTCTTCCCTCCATCCTCGCCGAGTTCCGGCGAAGCTATCCCGCGATTACCCTGGAACTCGCGCTAAGCAACCGGAACGAAGATTTGCTAAGGCGCGATGCCGATATCGCCGTGCGCATGGTCCGCCCCACGCAAAAGGCGCTGCTGGCGCGCCGCATCGGCGAGGTCGGCATCGGCCTGTACGCGCATGAAAGCTACATCGCCGCGTTCGGCGCCCCGGCCAGCATCGCCGAGCTCGCCAGCCATTGCGTGATCGGCTTCGACCAGGATGACCGCTCCTTCCGCTCAATCGGCCAGCAGGCCGCGCGCCTTGAACGCGCGCAATTCGGCTTTCGTTGTGACAGCGACCCAGCACAACTCGCCGCCCTGCGCGCCGGCGTGGGCATCGGCGGCTGCCAGACCAAAATCGCCGCGCGAACGCCGGCGCTGGTGCGGATACTTCCCGAAGCCATCGACTTCAAACTCGAAATGTGGCTGGCGATGCACGAGGATTTGCAGGGCACACGGCGGGTCCGGCTATTGTTCGACCACCTGCGGGCGGGACTGACGGGGTATGTTGCGGCATCGTCCGCGCCGCGGATTTAAGAGAAATTCAGAAGCTTTCATTTCCAATTGATCGCGCAACAAAGTTAAGTCGCGCCGGGTAAAGCAAATCTCTCACAGGAGCGCGCAGATGATCGATTATTTCTTCTCAGGCAATAAATACATCCGGGTGACCCGTGGCGAGACGGGGCCCGGGGCCGTGGATGCCGGCTATCCGGCACCGATTTCCAACTGGGGCTGGGGCAGCTTTGGCGCCAACGGCATCGACGCCGCTTTGTACAGCGGATCAAAATGCTATTTTTTCTCAGGCAAGGAATATATCCGCGTGACCCGCGGCGTCACCGGGCCTGGCACGGTGGACCCCGGCTATCCGGCGCCGATTTCCAACTGGGGCTGGGGCGCCTTCGGCGCCAACGGCATCGACGCGGCACTGTGGAGCGGATCGGTCTGCTATTTTTTCTCGGGCAAGGAATATATCCGGGTGACGCGCGGCGACACCGGGCCCGGCACTGTCGACGAAGGCTACCCCGCACCCATCTCCAACTGGAAATGGGGCGCGTTTGGCGCCAACGGCATCGATGCCGCACTTTATAGCGGCGGCAAATGCTATTTTTTCTCAGGCAAGGAATATATCCGGGTGAGCCGGGCGGACCAAGGCCCCGGCATTATGGATCCGGGTTATCCGGCGCCGATTTCCAACTGGGGCTGGGGCGCCTTTGGCGCCAATGGCATCAAAGGTGCCTTGTACAGCGGCGGCCCGCTGGTGGCGCCGCCGCCGATTACCGGGCTGGTGAGCAACCATAATTACTTTCTGGAAGAAAACGGCAACCCGCTGCTGGGCCTTTCCGCGACCGTGAATATCGATGAGGATTTCATCAGCTCGGCCAATGCCTGGAGCATGCAGCTGAACGCCTATTCGAAAGCCGGCGCTTCCACCGGCGTGCAGCAATATGTCGTGTACACCAGCCCCGGCAGCACGCAGCTGGTCGCCAGAATCGACAACTGGTCCGATAGCATAACGGAGATCTTGCGGCTCGACGTCAATCTCGCAAACCTGCCAAGCACCACCTTGCCGGCCGGCTACGCGATCAAGATCGCGTTGAACAACGATTCCGCCGGCAACGTTACGGGTGCGACCTATACGGTGACCGACAATCATGGCCACACGCTCGGCAACAAGACGATCAACATCGTTGGCCAGACCTTGCGCAACGGGCAGACGGCAACCGCCGCCAACCTCGCCCCCATCAACGCCTTCCAGTACAACATCGGCGGCGACTACGGCGGCTCAAGGGCAAACCTTACCTCCGGCGCCGGAACGATTGACTACCAGGCGTCGAAGACCATGAACGTATTGAACACCGCGCCGTACTACATCGACGACCCAACGGCCGGCACGGTGGAAAACGCCAACCTGGTGTTCGGCCCGCTGCCCGCAACCTCGAACAACCCGATCACCCAGTCCTTTCAGGCCACCACAGGCGGTTCGGAAATTGCGGAAGCGAACGAAAAACTGCTGGTACAAAAAACCGGCTGGCGCGGCCGCGCCCTGCCGCCGCCGGAGAGGTGAGCTTTCCCTCGCCATTGCGAGGAGGCCCCGCGAAAGCGGGGCCTCCTTTGCTGTTTACGCACCCTGGCTCAGCCATAGCCGCATCAGCGCCGCCCGGCTGCGGACCCCAAACTTCCGGTAAATACTGACAACATATTGATGCGCGGTCGCATGGGTAATGCCCAGCCGGGCCGCCGCCTCCTTCTCGGACGCATCGGTCAACAGCTCATGCAGCACCCGGCGCTCACCCGGCGTGAGCGGGGCTGATGCCACGAGCAGCCCGTGGCTGAGCAGCAGATTGCGGTGGAACCATTTGATGCCGCGCAACGTTTCGGCGAACAGCGCGATCGCCTCGTCGGTAATCGGCTCCCGCGCGTAAAACCCGAAATGCGACTCGCAATCCTCATTCAGCGGAAACCCGACCCAGACGCCATCATACGTGCCGACGCTACCGTAATGACGTTGATAAAACGGCGAGTCGAACCAGGACTCGGCCAAGTCGCGGCGCAGCGAATAGGTTCGAAACGTGCCGAGGCCGCGCATCGGCAACAAATACGATGGGTCGATCTGACGCTTTTCCCAAGGCTTCACGACTTCCCAGAAATGCCCGTCATCCGGGTAAGGTGCGATCGGGTGGAGCGCCTGGATGGCGCTGATGCGCCAGTTCTTGAGCGGGTCATTGGCGCCGCCGCCGTCAAGCCTGGTGCCGCCCGCCCAGGTTGCATTCCAGGCGCCGCCATGCTCACACAAAACTTTCATCAAATGCGCCGCCGCTTCCGCGCAACGGTCCGCCCCGAAATCCGCCAGCTCGTCCCACAGACGATGAATGTCTTCTCGGTTCATTAGGCAGACTGCCGCTCGCGTCGCGTCTTGTAAAGCAGCGTTCGGACAAGCGGGTAGGATGGGTTGAGCGCCAGCGAAACCCATCCGCGCGGCGGCGGTAAGAACATCGGTGCGTTTCGCCACTCGCGAAAACCGCCGCCGCGGCAGCTTGTGGCTTAACACATCCTTGCTGAAATCAGATCAATGAGGAACCGTACAAAGAATGTTGACCCTCCCCGAAGGCATTACGGCTTCCAGCCGTTTCAGCCTTTGGCCGTCCCTATGCCTAATCACAAGGAAGTAAAACCCTTCCTTCTTCTGTTCCATCGAATATTGCTTTAAGAATTCATCAAACACAGTGCCAGGCTTTAAGTAAAGATCCCATTCGGATCTGGGGACGATCAATGGAAGTTCGCCTTGTGGAACACGCCGATCCGGATCGTAAAAGTTGAGATGCCGTCTTAACCCGTCGTAGTCAACGAATTTTGATTCTCGTTTGGTTTTAAGATGAATCCTGAGATCTTTATCCATGGCGCTGTAGGACATGTAGCGCGTCGTGTTCGGCGCGGTCACCTCCTGACCCGTTTTCTCTTGTATCTTCCTGACTGTCTTGTTCGTGTTTCGAAACGCTCTGGCCGCCTCGCTCTGCGAAAGATTGGCATAGGCCATCCCCATTAACACATTTATCCGTCCCGTCAGTCCCATATGTGCTGGCATGATCAAGTCCCCTTTCGCCCTCTCGGGAGACTGAATAATGAAAAATTTAGGCCCGTCATCCCTACTAATGAGTAAGGGTTGGACGATCTAAGTAGGTAGAGCCATCACCCGCCGCGGCTCAGCATCGTCAAATCACGCCGTTCAGCCACAGGCACATCAGCCCCGGCCGGTTGCGCACACCGAATTTGCGGAACAGTGTCACCACGTATTGGTGGACGGTGGATGCCGCCAAGCCCAGCTGCTCGGCAATCTGTTTTTCCGAAGCTTCGGTCAGCAGCAGGCCCAGCACCCGGTGTTCCGTGGCCGTAAGCGGCGATGAGGCAACCAGCAGCCCATAGCTCAGCATCAGCCGCCGGTGGAACCATTTGATTCCGCGCAGCGCATAGGCGAGCAGGGCAATCTGCTCGTCGGTGAAGCGGTCATGCGCGTAAAAGCCGAAATGCGATTCAGCATTCTGGTTCAGCGGAAACCCGACATAAACTGCATCATGCACGCCGCGCGACCCATAAAAATACTCGTAGAATGGCGTCTCGAACCAGTCCGGCGGCAGTTGCCGCCGGAACGAATAGGTACGGAAGCTGCCAATGCCGGGTAGCGGCAGCAGGAATGACGGGTCCATTTTCCGCCGGTTCCATAATTGCACGATTTCCTTGGTTTTCGGATCCACGGGCAGGGGCGTCATCGGGTGCAGCACCTGCATCACGGGCATGCGCCAGCCCTGCAGCGCATCATCGCCGAATTGCTCATTAACGCGCACCGCGCCATTCCAGCGCACATTCCAGGGGCCTATCAGCCGGCACAAGGTAAGCTGGAGATGGCGTAAAGCCAGCTCCGTTTGGCCTGCCTCGAGGTCGGCAAGTTCATCCCACAGGCAGTGAATGCTGTTCTCGATATCCGGGTCGAGTGCGGGCATCCGAATTGACCAGCTATTGGGGTCTTGCAGACTTCAATGCCCACCCTCAAGATAAGCCGCCCGAATCTCCGGCCGCGCCAACAACTCTGCTCCCGTCCCGGCCATCGTAATCGCCCCATTCACCAGCACATACCCCCGGTGCGCCAGCCGCAGCGCCTGGTTGGCGTTTTGCTCCACCAGCAGCACGGTCAGCCCGGTATCCCGGTTCAACTGCCTAATCGCCCCAAAAATCTGCTTGATAACCAGTGGTGCCAACCCCAGCGAAGGTTCATCCAGGAGCAAAAGTTTCGGCTTGCTCATCAGCGCCCGCGCAATCGCCAGCATCTGCTGCTCGCCGCCCGAAAGTGTGCCGCCGCGCTGGGAAAACCGCTCCTTCAGCCGGGGAAACAGATCAAACATCAGCCCAAGCTGCTTGTCATAATCCTGAAACTGGATCACCTGCGACCCCATAAGCAGGTTTTCCTCCACACTCATCCGCGCAAAAATCCGCCGCCCCTCCGGCGATTGCGCAATCGCCCGCCGCGCAATCTGGTGCATCGGCATATTGGTAATATCTTCGCCGCGATAAATAATACTTCCGCTCTTCGCCCGCGGGTTGCCGCAAATGGTCATCATCAGCGTCGATTTACCCGCGCCATTCGCCCCGATCAGCGTAACAATCTCGCCCTCGTTCACATCCATATTCACATCGCGCAGCGCCTGAATCGGGCCGTAAAACGTGTTGATGCCGGTCAGCGACAAAACCGCGCTCAAGAGGCATCCTCCAGCGTCGCGGCAATCGGCGCATCCGCGTCGTCATCATCGCCTTCGCCCAGATAGGCGGAAATAACGGTTGCATCGTTGCGAATAAACTCCGGCGTCCCGTCGGCAATCTTCTTGCCATGGTCAAGAACAATGATGTGGTCGGAGATTTTCATCACCACCCCCATATCGTGCTCGATCAGCAACAGCGAACACCCATCCGCCCGGATTTTCAGCAGCAGATCATTGAGCGCCGCACTTTCACGCGGGTTCAGCCCCGCCGCCGGCTCATCCAGGCACAACAGCACCGGCCCGGTGCACATCGCACGGGCAATTTCCAGCCGCCGTTGCGCGCCATAGGGCAGGGAGCCCGCGGGGTCGTCCGCCCGCTCCATCAAATTGGTCGCCGCCAGCCAGTATTTGGCGCGCTCAATACCGGCTTTTTCCGCGGCGCGGTACCGGCCAATCCCCAGAATCGCCAGCACGCCAAAACCGGTGGCGGCCTGCAATTCATTATGCTGCGCCACCATCAAATTTTCCAGCACCGTCATCCCGCCGAACAGCCGGATGTTCTGAAACGTCCGCGCCACTTTGCCCTTCCTGGCAATGGAATGGCCCGGCAGCTTGTCCAGCATCAGCTTTTTCCCATCGGCGTGGGAAATTTCAATGCTGCCTTCGGTGGGTTTGTAAAACCCGGTGATGCAGTTGAACAAAGTGGTTTTCCCCGCACCATTCGGCCCGATCACGGCGGTAATATCGCCGCGCTTGGCGGTAAACCCCACGGCATTCACCGCGGTCAGCCCGCCGAAGCGCATGGTAAGATTGCTAACGGTCAGCAGCGTATCGCTCATCACCCGCGCCCCTCCGAAACCATTTCGGCCCCGATTATTTTGGCATTCCCAAGCGAAACCGAAGGCTTGCGTGTCGAAATAAACCCGCGCGGCCGCACCACCATAATCGTTACCAGCGCGATACCAAAAATCAGCATCCGGTAAATCTGCAATTCCTGCAGCAGCGCCGGCACGCCGATCATCACAATCGCCGCCAGGCAAACCCCCAGCTGGCTGCCCGCCCCGCCCAGCACCACAATCGCCAGCACAGTGGCGGATTCAATAAACGTAAAACTATCCGGGCTGATGAAAGATTCGCGCGTCGCGAAAAAACACCCAGCAAACCCGCCAAACATCGCGCCAATCGCAAACGCCGTCAGCTTGGTATTGCGCAGGTTAATCCCCAGCGACCGGCAAGCAATTTCATCCTCGCGCAGCGCCTCCCACGCCCGCCCCAGCGGCTGCCGGCGCAGCCGCAGCGTCACCCAGTTCGTCAGCAAAGCGAGAAACAAAATAATATAGTAAAGATAATCGGTCCGCTGCGACGGGTCCGGATCAATATGGAAAAAATTGGAGAAAGTCCCCGGCCCGCCCATCATGCTGAAACTCAAGCCAAACAGCGTCGGGTGCGGAATATCATACAGCCCGTTCGGCCCGCCGGTGAGCGAGGTCCAGTTGGTAATCACCAGCCGGATAATCTCGCCAAACGCCAGCGTAACAATGGCCAGATAATCCCCCCGCAGCCGCAGCACCGGAAACCCCAGAAAAATCCCCCACGCCGCCGCCAGAATGCCGCAAATCGGCAGGCATTCCCAAAACGTCAGCCCGTAATTGGTGGACAACAGCGCAAAGCTGTAGGCGCCGACAGCGTAAAACGCCACATAGCCGAGGTCGAGCAGCCCCGCCAAACCAACCACAATGTTCAGCCCCCAGCCGAGCATCACGTATGTCATAATCAGCACGCCAAGATCGACGTATGAATTATCGATGCCGGGGATCAGCGGCATCCCGACCGCGCAGATCAGCAGCAGCGGTGCTATGAACCGGCCGGAGGTCATAAGTGCCGCCATGAACTTGGCCGCCGGGGTGAGGAACGGCACCTTAGACGAGGCCAGGATCAGCGGCGCGGTGAAAACCCCATATTTCCCGGCGAGGTTGACGAAGCGCGCGCTACGCTCCTGCTTGCCGAACTGGTCCTGCCAGAACAGCGCCAGCAGCCGCGCCACAAACGTCAGCCCCACGGCAATGGCCAGCAGCGCCGGCCTGGTGGAAAGGGTCAAATTACCGGAATTACTGTCGTTCAACTGCAAGCCCAGAAACGGCCCGAACAGCAGAAGTGCTACAAAAGCAACCGCCGCGGCGTCCTTCACATTCGCGATGCTATGTTTCATGCTCACACCTTCTCGACATCATGGCG
>Ga0209611_10013938_pt1 | contig 10896 bp, 11 predicted proteins | sample S1TSphgellanicum_3_FD_187693 | JGI IMG/M metagenome (GOLD analysis project Ga0209611, IMG submission 187693) | Host-associated microbial communities from peat moss isolated from Minnesota, USA - S1T2_Fc - Sphagnum magellanicum MG (SPAdes) (version 2) | ecosystem: Host-associated > Plants > Peat...
GAATATTAACATTTTATTAAATATTGTACAAGTTTGTAAGCAAAGTAATCTTGTTTTAGGAAGCCTTATTATTTCGAAAGGCCATTGTATTATGTTATAGTTCACAAATTGCTATTTGTGTTTTTGGTTGAATTTCCCCTATTATCATTTGGCATATTTGTCAAACAATTGTTGATTGCTTGTCTTTAGTTGTTATTGCTTATGTTTTAAACCAATCCAAAGATCATTGGTTACTTGATGATGCCCTAAACAATGCCATCACAATGAGTTCCAAGTTAAAGGAAGATGTTGGAATTGTACAAAACTTAGACCAATTTATGGATGATGATTTTGCAATTATTCTTGAATTGTCTTTGTTTGCTTCTAACATTAAGAATTAACTTTGTGGTGTCCTTGATTTTTTTCTTTCATTTCTAAGAAAATATGAAGAAAGAAAAGCCCATAACATGTTTTTGTTGATGTTAGATCCAAAATTTAAAAGCTTTCATTTGGTATTTTCATTTGTTGATGATGAACAAGACATTTTTATTGTATAAAAGTATAATCAACAATCTTTGCAACCTATGCTTTTGAAATGTCATCATCACTTACATCATGTGGAAGATTATGATGTTGAATCTATGGAGCACAAATCTTATGAAAATAGTAGCTTGGATATTTTTGAGATGACTGTTAGCACAAGTGAACTAGTGATAAAATTGGGTAACAAAGAACTCCTAATTTTTAGGAGATTTCAAGTGGATTCTAAAGTGATCAAATGCCCTTTGTAATGGTGGCAAAAACATGAGTCTATGTTCCCCATTGTTGGTTTTCTTACTCGACAAATATTACGAATTGTTGGATCACAAATAAAAATAAAAATGATTTTTTTCTTTAGTTGGCATACTCATCAACCTTAGAAGATGTCATTTACAATTAGAAAACTTAGAGCAATTATATTTTGTTAGCAATAATTGGCCTAATGATCATAAAGTTGGTTGTAAATCTCCTAGTGATTTAGTAGAGTTTATTGAGATGGATGAACAATTAGAAAAAGAATTATAAGAATTTGAAGAGAAGAAATTTAAAATATTTTTTTTTTTCATTTGTTTCATGTTTTGCAAGTACTTAATTTAATTTTAATTAAAATTTCACATTAAATTAAATAATTAAAAATATTGAATTTTTTAAAATTTGAAAACGGGCTGGTGAGAACTGGTGCTGAAAACTGGGGCTAGTAATTTTTATGAGAACCAACAGGGCTGAAAACTGGTCGGGATTTTTTTTTTCCAAAAATCTGAAACCTTTAAAGGTTATCAAATTTTTTAAAAAATTTATTAATGAGAACCTTAAAGGTTCTTTAAAATGGTTGTGATGACTGGAACCGGCGGTTCTCACAAAAGTGAGAGCCACCCGACACTGGTTAGAAGCAACATAAAAGAGTTCAGGACTTTTATCATGGTACCAGAGTACATGGGTGCTGGTTCACCCAAGGCCACAAGGGGCCGTAGGTGAAAAGGCTCTTTGAGCAGCTCCACCTATAGTCAAAAATGGGTTTTGTTTGTCCTTTGTTTCATCCCCATTTTTGATCTCATCCCAAATCTCTCTCAGCAAAACTAGAGCTATAGGTTCCTAGTTTCAGTGACTTTGCAAAGAACTTTTATGTAATAGAGTTATCCGTAAAGTAAGGAAAACACAGCACTAGAACCCTAGTTTGGTCATACACAGGGTGAGATTTTAAAAAAAAACCTGCAACAAAGTATGGTAGCATTCAACTAAGGGTGAAACTCAAAAAACCATCAATTTTTTATTTTTTTGGGGGTGGTAAACTGAGTTTCATCCTGTCTTTCGTTTTTCCTGAGCGCCTCCATTGCTGCTACAGTACATATATTATTTTCACTGCTCCTACCTGTACAACTACTAGAATTACTCTCAAACCTTGAATGTGCATTGAATGTTAAGTTTCAGCATTTCATTCTGAGGTTTAAAAAAATTTCCTTCCTTTGCGGATACCACTGAAAGAGGGGATAGGGGGTGAAAGGAGGCCCAAAGACAGGGTGAACACAGGGTGACTTTAAGGGTAACTCTTCACTAACGAAGTTAATGAAGAAACTACTTAGTCCTTAAGCAATTTGGACCCTATTTCAGGGCCAGTTTCCATGTGCACAGTTCTGCCAGCAGCAGGTGGAATAATTGGGACCGATGTTTTTTTTAAGGAATTCTTTTACGTGGCAAAAATGGCTACCATAGATCCGAAGATCCAGCAAAAATGACCATCATCCCTAGAAACAGGGTTTTTTTTTGTGGCGAATTTTCGCCACCTGGCGACCCAAAAAAAAACAGGGATTGCGAATCCAACCAAGGGATTTTTGAGAATTTAAAAAAAGAATTCGCCATATCTCGAGAAAAAAAAGAGGGTTAAAAGTCGCCAGATTTAGAGAGTGTGTTTCATTAGGTCGCCAGAACTAGGCAGGATTCCAAAAAAGATCTACTAGTCCACCAGGACAGTCGCCATTTATTGCTATTAATGCTGAGGATCCTCGCCAGTACACCTACTTGAGGAATTTGAAAAAAAAAACCCGCTGCCTAGGAAGGTTTACTCAAATCTGGCTATTCTTGAATCATCCTTTTATATTTTTGGCTACACACTGAAAACCAAATGTGTGGTGATTTAAATTTTTTTTTTTTGGGGCTCATTTTTGGCAAAACCTCCAAAATAACTTTACTTTCAAATTTTTAAAAATTTGAAAATCAACTTTTTGGCGAAAAAATTCCAGCAAAAAATAGGCTGATTGGGACTCATATCCATTTCTGTGCTCAATCACTACTTAGCTATATACTAGTGCTAGAGGAATAGTAGTTAGGTGAATTTCCACCAGCTGTGATAGGTCCTCCAGTTAAAGAGATAAATCTCTTGATTAAATCAGAAATTCTTTGGTTATTTGATTTCAATTGACTACAGTGTCTCAATTCATTTTCTTCTTCTTCAAGTGGGGAACTTGTTTGTAGTTTAGGGTTTTCCATCTTGTGACTTTATTTTAATTTTTTGGCCAAAGAGAAGCCAAGAGCTCACAATGATACTCGCAACAGACCCATCAAATGAAAACCTGCCAATCATCAACAAGGGGTGTGTCACACTGTGGCCTTGCCATTTACATTAAAAAGTGTCTTAAGGCAAAAGAAGAATTATGAAAACTCAAATGTTTCACCATGCAAAAATTATAAGCGTCCAAAAATCCTCTAAAAGAAACCAAAATCCTTCAAGATATTATTATAACTCTATAACTAATCTCAAGTTTCAACAGAAGCCAAAATATCATCTTTCAAACATCCTCATATAAAAATGGACCTATTATTACCTAGGGACCAAAATCCATTACGCTACTATACTCTATAATGAATCTAAACACAATATCCAAGGCAAGGCCAATAAAACAAAGCACCCAACAAAGAAGAAGTGGGGACAAAAAGGTACAAGATGAAAGGACCCAAGTCTTGACAAACGAAAAATCTTCCAAAGAGGGTAAACTGCTAAGCAAACAGGAACAAATGGCTCTTTGGCTTCAGTCACCTACACATAGAAATTGGCTGGTGCTTACCGTGCAATGTGCAAGAGGCCCCTTGTATAGGAGAAGGGCCTGAGTACAAGCCCTTCCGTGATTTGAGATCTGTGCTCAAGGCTGGTAGGCAGGTAAGGGAGCTGAAAATACAAAGGAAAAATCCAGGCAGTGCTTAGCAAGGCTGGTAGGCCAGATAAGGGAGCTGAAAATACAAAGGAAAATCCAGGCAATGCTTAGCAAGGCTGGTAGGCACGTAAGGGAGTTGAAAATACAAAGGAAAAATCCAGGCAGTGCTTTTCGTGTAGGGTAAGGGCCAAGGACCTTGAATGGGGGCTATTTTGGGAATGAGGGCCATCAGAATGAATCTGTGTTTTGAAATGCCTTGCAAGAGATTTTACACCATGGAAAGAGAATAGTAGCTCCAAATACACTAAGAAAAATCTCAGAGGTTTTTAACTGAGGCATAATAAGCGGCACTCTCATCACTCCTACAGTCCTACTGCCCAAGGAGGAGGGAACGGACATGTTGTCAACCCCATGACAAAAAAATTCAGTTCAAAGTTGCTGAAAAGGGGTTGTGTGCATGAAGAAAGGAAAGTATGCATGGTGCACAACACCCATGACAACTTTTCAGTGCAAAAAAAATGGATAAATTCTCTCGAGGAACCTTCTTGAGAAACCCAGCAAATACTTGAAAACCTTCCACCTCATCTTCCACCCCCCCCCCCTTTCTTGAACCCAATCCAAGCAACCAAAACTCTTAAACCAACCAAGTTCAATCAATTAGCCATTTGACACAATAATAAATCATAACAAAAAACTAATAAAACAAAAAGAAGCAGATCTTATTTCCAAAATAATCAATATAAAAACAAGGCTTCTGTGTTCCTAAATTCAGATTTTTTGTTGTTGTTGTTGTTGGAACTTCAAGGTGGTGGTGGTGGTGGTGGATTGAAAGTCAGTGTTAAAAAGAACATTTTCTTTTGGGTTTGTAGATTTGGAATTGTTGCTCTCTTTTTGAGACTTTTTTGTTTCTGGGTGGTGTGTGTGTGTGTGTGTTTTGTGTTTGGTTTGCAGAGCAAAGTGAATTGTGTTGTATTGTTTGTGTTGTGTTGGTTTGTAGAGCAATTGAATTGTGCTGTGTTGTTTTGGTTTCCAGAACAAGTGAATTGTGTGTTGTGTGAGTCTAGAGAGAGACATAGAGAGGAAGTGAAAGTTGCTTTTAGTGTTGAGAGTGCTCCTACTCTTTTTTTTTCTGTTTTTTGGGGGTTGGGGTTGACTAAAAATTGGATTTCTTTTTGGAGTTTTGTGAAGATCCAAGAGAGGGAGGAGTTGCTGCTGCTGCTGTTGTTGTTGGTCAACCCATCCTTCCACCATGGGTAAAGGAGCAGTTGGACCGATCTGTGATCAGAAGGAACCAGAAGAGCTGAAGGGGAAGGAGTTGAAGAAGCACCACCGGCAATGCCATGAACTGCAGAATTGTGCCGCCCACCAGGATCAACCATTGTTCCAACCATATCAGCTCGGTTCTTTCCATTTGTCACACAGGTGAAGAAGCAGAAGAAGAAGGAAGAAGGAAGAAAAAGATTTGCCCCTCCCTCACTGCCTCTTGTGGATCATGACTCTACTACAATCTGTGCTCCCTCTGTCTGATGATCCATTTTCTTCACCCCACCATCCTTTACCTAACCCAAGCAAGACGCAGATCAATCCATGGAACTCAGTGTTTTCTCAGTTGTGTGCATGGGTTCTCTCCAATTCTTTGATGGAGAAGAGAAAGAGATATGCAACATCCTTTTATGATGCTTGTAGAGTGCGGAAAGCTTAAGAGAAAAGAAGAGGGGAGAGACAGAGACAGAGACAGAGACAGAGAGAGGCAATGGAGAGGTTCATGGGATTGTGGGTCTTTTTGTTTTTCAGAGTGGTGATGGCGCCGCTGACGAGATGCCGCTCATACAACACGATTCCGCAACCACATGCAGCTCTGTACTACTCACAGCGTGCAACAGCGGGAGGTTTGATCATCACGGAAGCTACAGGTATTTCCGTCACTCACCAGGGCTTCCCCCATACGCCCGGAATCTGGACCCAAGAGCAAACGGAGGCTTGGAAGCCCATTGTCAAGGCCGTGCACGACAAGGGCGGCATCTTCTTCTGCCAACTCTGGCACTGCGGCCGTGTCTCCAACAATGGTAACAGTACTTCTTTTGCAAATGGGTTGTTGCTGGATCTCCATAGGTACAAAGCTTCTTTGCAACATGGGTAGTTGCTTGATCTCCATAGCTACAAAGTTTCTTTACAAATGGGTTGCTTGATCTCCAAAGCTACAAAGTTCCTTTCCAATGCTTTGCTCCATCACATAGCAGCTGTTCTTCCCATACAAAATTGTGTGTTTGTTTGTTGAACAAGCTGGTGAAGATCTTATGATATGTGAAGTTTTTTTTCTTTTGGGGTTTGTTCATGCTTCTTTCTGTGGCATGTGTATGTATCATCTATAGCATATCAACCCAATGGTGCGGCGCCAATTTCATCAACAACCAAGAGGGTGCATGGAAAGCTTTATCTACCAAATGGCATAGACCAGGCAGAGTACTCGACTCCTCGAGCCATTGAAACCAAAGAGATACCAGGGATTGTTGAGGATTTCCGTCTCTCAGCTCGTAATAGCATTGAAGCAGGTGCTTTGAAGAATATACAACCTCACCTTCTGCTTGTCTACAATGATCACTGTGTTGCAGAAAACAGACGCAGACTTGCCCCTCTGTGTGTGTGTGTGCATCTTTAGGGTTTGTGAAGGATATGAGATTTATTATGATGACTGCACTCGATGTTGGTTGTGTTATCTTCAAGTCTGTCGTTGTGGAGATTTTCTCTGCAATTTCATAGATTTTTGACTGCAAGCTCATGTTATACACCTCTTCTCTTTGTACCAGTAACCATCCTCCCTGCAAAGCTTGTGTTCTACACCTGTTCTTATACTACTATTTACCATCCTCACTGTGAGCTCATGCTCTACATTTCTAAAGTACCAGAACTGTTGAATCACTGCAAGTTCATGTTCTAAACTTCTTACACCAGAAGAAACTTTCCTCATTGCATTCTCTCACAAACAAATGTCTACTGCTCATATACATCTTGTCTATGTCTACTGGGGAGTTTGCAGGATTCGATGGTGTAGAGCTGCACGGAGCTCATGGCTATCTGATAGACCAGTTCACAAAAGATGGGATCAATGACAGAACAGATGAGTATGGTGGATCATTGGAGAATCGTTGCCGATTTTTGCTGGAAATTGTTGCAGCTGTGGCAAAGGAAATTGGAGCACACCGTCTTGGTGTACGACTGTCTCCATTCTCACATTATGCTGATGCATTCGACTCTGACCCGGTCACTCATTTCACCTACTTGATTCAAGCTCTGCAGCCTTTCAATCTCTTGTATGTGCATTGTGTGGAGCCAAGGGTGAAAGGAAATACAGATATCGAAACGAATGAGAGTTTGGAACCCATCAGGAAAGCATGGAAGCATGGCACTTTCATTGCAGCTGGTGGGTATTCAAGGGATGAGGCTAATGAAGCCATCAAGACTGGAAGGGCGGATCTGATTGTATTTGGCCGATTTTTCGTTTCTAATCCTGATTTACCCCTCAGGTTTAAGCTTCATGCTCCATTGAATCACTATGACAGAAGCACTTTCTATACACAGGATCCAGTTATTGGGTACACTGATTACCCATTTTTGTCTGAGGATTGGGAAGAAGAAAAAGAAGACAAGAACTGATAATGAAGAGAAAATGGGGAGGGAGAGGAAACCCACATCAACAACGACAACAATGACAACAACAACAACGAGAAGAACGAAAACAACACACAAGAGACTTCCAACTTTTGTAAATACCACTCAACTTTTTAATGCCAAAAAAAATAATTTAGGGTTCATTTTGTGTGTGCCATAGTCCACATTTGTCCAAACTAAATCTTAGCTTTTGGTTTTCTCCTTTTTGTTTCCCCCTCTATTTTCTCCGGGTTGGGTTTTCATCTTTTTCCTTGATAGTATTATTATTATTATTATTATTAGGTCTGCAATCTGTATTACCTTAAGGTCATATGTATGTGGATAGCTTGTACTTTGAATTAATATTATCTCGACACAATATATGCCGAGATGGAGTGTCATGTACATGTATGATGGGGTTATATACAAAAGCAATTGTAGATGGATTGAAACAATGACTAGAATAGAAGTATATGGATTTGTGGGTGGATTGAAACAATCTCTAGAATTAAAAGAAAATTGTACAACATATTTGGTGAATGGTGAGGAGTAAGATTTGTGTAATTGTTTTGGATGATAAGATTTGTATGATTGTTTTGGAAGTTGGATTTGTATGATTGTTTTGGATCATTACATGAGAGCATGCAAGATGCATCAATTCTTTTGTGGTGCGTTTTATGATTCATAGACATATTACAATTGTGATTTGCATGGTTTTTTTTTGGTTTTGTTTTGGTTTTCTTTCCCTTACCTCTTCAGGGTTGGGCCAAATTGTCTAAAAACAAAAGGAAGGAAAAACATTTTTGGAAATCTCATTCCTAAAACTTTCCAACAATGAAAGTTTGTTATGAATGGAGTGCATGGAACAATCTTGGCCTAATGAGGTTTCACAAAATATCCCTCTCACAAGGGTGTTTTGTGTAGAGGTGGTGGTGGCATTCCCAATATAAGGGGCCTAGGACAAGGCCATAGTTGAGTTTGTATCTACATCCCCACTCATTTTGGGAATGTACCTACTCCATGGCAAGGCCTTGGGGTGAGGGCATTCCCAAAATAAGGGGCCTAAGACAAGGTGGTAGCTGATTCCAACCCCGGATTCTTCCGGGAATGGTTCCATGCTTGTGGTCCTCACCCATCATGAAGCTCGAGGTGAATCAAGTCCAACCCCACATTCCGAGAATGGCCCTACACCCATGGGCCTCACCCATTGACCATGTGAGGGTGTAGGCTTGTGGCCTAAGGTGGCACCTTGGTGAAAAATTGACCTAGGAAGCAAGAATGGTTATGAATCACTATAATACATATATAGATATAGGTACATCAATAGTTATAGATGGATCATAATGGTATTAATTTCAACTATAACTCTATAGAAATTTAGTTGTAATTCAAAATTCTCACTTAACATCAGCTTTTTTTTTGGGTTCAAAATTTCACCAAAATGCACAAAATAAAAATGAAAAGGGGAATAGTCTCTGAAAATATTCTCATTTCTTTCCAAAATAATCACCAAAATTTGGGAAAATTAAAAATTTGAAATTTTTCATCACATTTGGACTTTGATTTTAGTTTGGTAGCATTTTAAAAATTAGTTAGGTTCTAAAAACCTGTTGTCATTTAATGCTAAATCTCTCTTGGGATGCTAATGAACAATGCAACATCAGAAAATTGAAAAATATAATATCATTGCTTAACATGATCATCAAAAAACATTATGAAGAGAAAAATTGCTTTCTTCTTGCTTATTCTTGAATTAAGAGAACCATATGCTAATTACCAATTTTACCCAATAGGGTCCCACCAAGAAGCACCCATTTTACTCTTTATCCTAAACCCTAAACCCCAACAAAAAAAAACCCCTCATAATCCAATTTGTAAAGAATTCAAGTTCAATTCTCAAGGGTGAAAATTGAAACTGAAGATGTAAGTTGCAAGGAAATAAAAGAAGAAGAAGAGGAGGAGGAAGAGGCATGAGAATTGACAAATACATGCAAAAAAGAAAAGAAGCTGATGTTAAAATATGAACTCCCAAAATGGGTTTCAATGTCTAATCAACAACCATAGTTTTACACTACCTAGTAACAATTAAAACCCCATTTAGAAAAGAAGAAGAAGCAAGGATAGCCTAATGAATTTTTAAAAAAGTGTTGGGAATAGAAAACCCCTTTGTCCCATCCCATTGAAACCCAACCCCTACCAACCCTAATTTAAAATAAAATAAAATAAAAAATAATAATAAAAATTCATTAAACAAAAAAAAAACCCCCACCCAAATCAATCTCAATTTCAAACTCCTTAAACTCCCAAATGAAGGAAAGAAAGGAAAGATGAATGAATGAATAAATGAAAAATTGTATATTATTTTCACATCATCAACAGCTATAACAAAAACAGTCACAGTAATCAACATCACAAAAACAAACAGCTCTTTTCATGCACTAGATTCAAAATCAATTCCTATTTTTTCCTATTTTTCTAATTTTCCTGGAGGAATTGATTTTGAATCTAGTTCATGAAAAAAAAAGAAAAAACAGAAAAACCCAAGAAAATTAGAAATCAATTAATTTCTTAGCATACTATCTCATACAATAATCTCCAACTGATCATCCATCCATGTTGCCTAATCAACCCCCCTTAATCCCAGATTAGAGGGAAGAAGATGAAGGCCAAATGTATAAAATTTGAGAAACAGAGAGAGAGAAAGAGAGGTGGGTGTTGTTGCTTTGTGTTGGTTCTTACAAGAGCTCATCATTCCAGAGAGCTTAATATGTGATCCTGATTCATTGCTTGATCAACCCAACCATCATCAATCAAATCTGGTAGAACAGTCCAGTGATGAAAGAGAGAAGAAAAATTCAAGTTTCACAAAGTTTCTGCCAATGATGATGATGATGATGATGATCAAGTTTCCTGCTTGCTCCTGATTGTTTGTTTGTTGATGAGCTTGTTGTCATCAATCTGCTACATTTCTGCACTTGTAGAAGAAGAAGAAGGAGAAGGAGAAGAAGAAGAAGAAGTTTGGGAAGAATTTTGAAAATTTTGAAGAAGAGGTTTCTTCAAGAGGGTTTTTGTTTTGTATATCACTTCTGTCTACAAGAATCTGAGAGAGGAGTCTGAAGTCTGATGATATATCAGTGTCCATTTCCATCTCCCCCCCCCACCCACCCAACTCTTGAGCTTTCCCATTTTTTGCTCTTTTGAATCTCTCTCATAGATCTCTTTTGTTTTGTGTTGCAGTTGTAAGTAGTGGAGAGGAGAATCCATGGCGACTTTTTTTTTGTATGGCAAATTGGAAAGCAGCTTGAATCATCATGGTCAAGCTTTCATGGTGTTGGTGCTGCAGCTTCTGTGCTTAGTTTTGTTGCCACGGCTCATATTGTTGACAAGCTCGATCAAACTGTTTCCAGAAGTACCTGTTGTTGCACTAGTACAAGGATCAGCAGCAGCAGCAGCAGTAGCGGGAGCAGCAGCTGGGAGATGGGAACTGCTCCTGGAAAATGCAGGAATAGCATCGATGCACACGGCGGTGACGCACACCAACACAGTGCTGTTGCTGGATCGACGCAACGTGGGTCGTTCCAAC
>Ga0209611_10013939_pt1 | contig 10896 bp, 9 predicted proteins | sample S1TSphgellanicum_3_FD_187693 | JGI IMG/M metagenome (GOLD analysis project Ga0209611, IMG submission 187693) | Host-associated microbial communities from peat moss isolated from Minnesota, USA - S1T2_Fc - Sphagnum magellanicum MG (SPAdes) (version 2) | ecosystem: Host-associated > Plants > Peat...
ATATGATAATATTAAAATTTTATTATAAATAATCATAATTATTAATTAAGTGTTTATTATAATTATAGTGATAATCAATTATATATATGTAATCAATAGGTATTATATATTTAAATTTTATTATTTAAGTTAAAATATTAATGTAAATAGGCTACACTAATTAACCTACAAGTATACAAACATCCTAAGCAATTATTAATTTAAACTAGATAATAATATCAAAATCATATTTTCATTAAGTAATCATAATTACTAAATATCTTATAATCACTTTTGAAGTGCAAAAGAAAAGGAGTAATGAAAAACTAACAAGAAGAAAAATTTTAAAAATAAGTTTTCCAAGTTATAAAACGTTTTGTTTTTTTTCTTAGGACCCCTCCTACTTTCAAAGCTCATAACTTTCTTATTTCTTATTCATTTTAAACGATTTAAAGTGTTGTAAGAGCGCCATCTGAATTCCTACAAATCACATTTCAACTCTAATAGCAAAAAAACAACATAAAATGAACTTTCTAGGTGTTTAAGAACCGGCCTTAATAAAAAAAATTTGAGTTTTTTGACCCCCTTTACTTTGGGGGGCCATAACTTTCTCATTTCTAATCTGTTTTCAACGATTTTTGGTGTGTTAGATGCGCCAAGAGGAGGGCTTCAAGTTTTTTTTGGACACCAAAAGCAACAGAGCCCTCCCCTGGCTGTTATACTTTAATACAGTAGTTGCATCTAATGTGCAACTAGGCTGGTCCATGAGGTTTGCAATGGAATGTTTTAACCCATATCCTTTGGCTTCCAATTCTATTTGGCTCAGTGTATAAGTAGAGCAATAGTTATGTTGAAACCAAATATCAAGTGCCATTGGGGATGGGTGAATGAAAAAAGCTTGACCTTTATGAAATGATCAAACCTGAAAGTAAAATCGAATTATTCTAAACCTACTTATATAAGCTAGACCTAGCTATTTTTCAATCTACTTACATACCTAAATAAATTTACTTCTTAATAGGGTTTAATTATTATCTACCTACCTAGGAACCACGTGTCAACATCTTATTAGCCATAAATTAAATGATTTAGATTTCATTAATTAATATTTAAAATTTTAAAAATAGGTGGGCCTTGATTACCACATGTCACCATATAATTGGTGTTAAAATATTGAACACATGTCAAATGGTCAATGAACGTTCCATGGTGTGCCACATGTCATCATCATAGTGGCAAAAACTTTAATGATTAAGATTAATCCAATGAATTTTTGATTTTGAAAACACAAAAAAAATAAATAATGACATGTGTCCACAAGCTAGTTGTCTAATTTTTTAAACATGTGTCATATTTTGATTAGTTGTATGTAGTTGCAAGGAAAGTTCCACATAAGGTGCAACTACATTGGATTGGTATGTATGTATGAACATGTATACTAACATCGTACATACATGTTACATACGTAATGTCGCATGCAATTACATGTCCTATGCAACTTGTCTTATGCAACTACACAAATTTGCAGTTGCACGTGTCGCATGCAACTAAATTTTAGTTGCATGCGACAGTTGCAAAACCCAAAATTTCTAGTAGTGATTCATAAAGATGTCATATAAAATATAGTCTTCTCATAAAGTTGTTTTAAAATGGAACTCCAACCCATAGTGGGATTTTGTTTCATTCCAATTTGTGACGACAACATGGAATGGAAAATATTGCAATGTAAAAACATCTTGAGCATACATCCAAACGACCAAATCAAGATTAGTTGCTAGTTGATTATTCAATTTGAACTTCATGAAGTTGATGGTATAAAAGGTGTGTTTTTCATCCACACTCCCTAAAAGAACAACAATTACAAGTTCAATAAGCTTCATGTATTAAAAAATCCTATTATTCAAAATCACATTGAATTTCTTGGATTTTTTTCATATTATGGTAAAACATAACCCAAAAAAAAGAATTTAAAAAAATCTTTTCTTTATATTATTGTGGCTTGGAGTGTATGTGCATGAAAAAAATACATGTCACAACGTAGTCAAAAATGCAAATATATTCCAAAAATGATTGAAATTATTTTTAATTTTCAAAAAATTTATAATAGTTATTTCACATGTCATTTCACATAATTTAAACCAAATTTGTGAGCCATTTGAAAATTTTGATAATTTTCATATCATAAATGAGTTTTTTTTATGGTCTTGATCATAAGTATGTGGTAAATTGATATTTTTACAAACAATCACTTGCAAATGGAATGTGATTAATGTTTTGAGGTTGGTTTATGTTTAGATTTAAATTTGTTTTTGGTATAATTAATGAAATTAAATACTAGGGTAATTTTACATGTGGCTCCTTTCTTTTACATTATTTGATTTATTTTATTTTTAAAATAACATTATATGACATTATTTTTATGAAAATAAAAAATAAAAAACCAAAACACCAAAATTTAAACTCAAATTAAATGGGCTACATTTTGTGGATTCATACAAAATATACTTTTAGTGGCATATGGAAAAGTGCGCCAAGGGGGTCATTGTCGTGTGCTTTCACCCTTTAGTTGCATTCAATATTCAAGGTAAATGATGTTAATATCATTCATGAGCTCTTGAATTGGAAATTTTCTATCAAGTTCACTTATTAACCCACTTGCAATACATTGGTTTTTAAATAATTAACATCATGGCAGGCAATTGCCCAATCCTCTTTAGTGACCATTGAAACCACTCTAATGCACTTGTTTATCTATGTGTAGCATGTAAAAACATTGGTTGAAGCAAAAGGCAACATAGTCAATTTGTGTGGTGGGCTAAAAGTACCATACTATGGGCAATGCATCATAATAGGTCCCCATCAAATCCACAAAACTTTGAAATTGGTCATGTGAACTTTTTTGTTTAGGATCCACATATAAAATGTAAAGATGGGTCTAAATGAATTTCACCGTTGCAAAAAAATCACAAATTAATCACTCCCTACTTTGAGCAAGTTTGTTCAAACTTTGTATTAGCTCCAACATTGGCAACACATAGGTTAGTCATGGTATTATGGTTTCCACATCATGCTCATTCATAATTAGTGGCAACAATTGAATTGGTAGAAAGATCATCAAACATTTGACTTACAATAGATTTATACTCATTTAACATTAAAAAAAAGGGGCCAACATTGAAATCCATCTTGTCCAAATGTTTTCAAGATTTTAAAACTCCTTAACTAAATTATCTTAATCAATTTGGTGCATTCCAAATGTCTTTTGGGGGTTTGGTTGTTATAGGTATACATAGAAACAAATAAACCTTCAATTTTTGTACTAGGGTCAAAGATGATAAAGTTTGGACAACTAGACTACATCAATGTGCCATACAATGAAAGGTGAATGCATGGTTGAATGGCTAATTTTTGGTGTCACAATGGTCATTTCTATAAGGTGCATTGTATTCAAATACTTGTGGTGAACATTATAATTTTGAATTTGCCAATTATAAATTGGTAGTACATTAATGTGATGATTATGAACACATTTATAAAACTATTTTTGAAAATGATATATTCATTGTTAGTACTGAACTTTTGAAGTTCAAAAATATAGACTAGTTCGTTGATTAGATTGTTAATACATTGAAAAAATCATCTTAAATTCAATCCAAATTGTTTATAGTGATTAAGTTTGTTTTGAATAATGAAATAATAAAATTAAGTGTGAATTTTTTCTCTATACCATTAGCCAAATGGTAATTATGGATTTTTGAAGGGCCAAAATTGGACCTTATTTTCAAAAGTCTTTTTGAAATGGATTTTTTTTGTTTTAATGAACATGATTTAAATATCTTTACTTTGGCTTTCATTCATATGGACTTTATGGGTTTTCTTTTTAGGATTTCTAAATGGCATCCACCATAATAAATAAAACCAATGAATTTTGATATAGGTTTTGACCTATATTTAGGAGGTTTCATAAGTGGCTAAACATTTGGTAATCAAAGACTACAATATTCAAATCTTAAAAATAAAGAACCATGCCCATTATGTCCAAATTAACCATTTTTGCAACTTTTGATGTAACTTTCCTTCAAAGCACTGTGATAAAAATGACTTGTAGTCACATATTCAACTACAAAGTGATTTAAAGTTGCATACATAATTATGACTTGAGACTAATTTCAATTTAGATGAAAATGAGGATGAAAATTACATTTATATCATCCCTTTTTAGTGGTTGGCCAAAAATAGATGAAAATGTGGTTTTTGTGACTCATGATGTAGTTCATGGGCCTTTAGACACCACATGGCATCTTATTCAATTTGAATTGTGATTATAAATCTTAGTTGTAAATATACATTAATTAAATGTGAAAAAAAAATCAAGAGTTAGCAAATGAAATTGCAAGATTTAGTGGTTTAGATTTTTTTCCTTAGTGTTCTTGAATGAAATAAATGTTAAATGTGTAAAAGGGTTTAGCATGTTTATGAAAATTTCATAGGACCAATGAAATGGTAGAAATGGACCATTATTTGCAATTTATAGCTTATTAAGGTTTTGTGTAGGTGTGAACATGTTTTTTTTTCTAAACATTAAATGGTATTGTTGTATTGGTGATTTGATTTTTTCTAAACTTATTTTGAGTGAATTTAAACAATTCATTACAATTGTCATTTAAGTTGGATAAGGTTTTTAGACATTATTTGAACGTGCATATTGTTTCAAATTGTTAATTTTGTGTTAGAAGCAAAGTTCCATTGATCCACAAAAAGATTTAGCCATATTTGGCTAGAAGAAAAAATGAAAGTAAGTTTTTTTAAACATCATTTTATATTTTTGGCTACCTTCTTGAACCATGTATAAAAATCTAACAATTTTTCTTAAAATTCAGTCAAACTTTAATGATTGAAAATCTCGAAAAAAAATGACATTAACAATTTTAAATTTTAATTTAACTAGGGGATATATATATAAATCATGAAAAAAAAGTTGGTTCTAATGATGCTTGTTGAGGATATCAAACTACTACAAATTACACACACAAAAAAAATCATTAGTCTAGTGCATTTGACCATATAATTTATTTATTAAATAGGCTAAGTAATAGGTAGTAGGTAGGAAGTAAGTAGGTTAAATATTATGTATTTTATTATGTGAATATGTGATAATTTTGTCTACACAAGACAAAAGATGTGATATGACAAAACCATCTAACATCAAACATAAGCTTACACACAACACTTTCCAATGTCTTCCTCATCCTTTAACCAAATTGAGCAATTTTTATGTCATTGGAAGTGCAAATTGGAGGACTACAAATACTCTCTAAGCATTAAAAGCAAAGTCATAAGGAAGAAAATGCAAAAAAGAGAAGGAAGAGGACTATGATATTTTGTCTCATAATTTTTGAAGAAAAAGTTCTAGGCCCTCTCTAATTTCAAACCCCATGTCTTCTTCATATTTTTAACCAAATTGAACAATTTTTATATCATTGAAAATGAAAATTGGAAAATTAGAATTTTGTTTGAAACACCAAAAACAAAGGAGCAAGGAAGAAAACATAAAAAAAAGAAGAAGAGGATTGTGATATTTTGTTTCAAGTTTTTTGAAGAAAATACTTTAGACCCTTTCTAGTTTCAAACCCCATACCTTCCTCATTTTTATTTTGTTTTGAATGATTTAAAAAACCTATAGGTGCAACATCTAAGGCTCTACCAAAAACAAATTCTCCAAAGGCAATGGAATAACTATCAAAGAATTTAACCTTGAAATCCATAACTATTTTTATTAGCCTACCATAGTTAATAAACCCCCTTACATGAAACAACTCATATCTTCCTCATTCCTTGACCAAATTGAACGTTTTTTGTGGCATTGGAAGCGCTAGGTGGAAGGCTACAAATTTAGAAGTAAAGGAGCGATGTGTGAAGATTTAATCTCCCTTGACTTGTTCAGTGTATGGTGATTGGTTTGTTTACCTTAAAACTACATAGTGTTGTGGTTCCCTTTCATTATGATTTATCCCAAATCATTTGTCAACAAGTTCAATTTTTAAAAATATATAGGTAGGTGAAAGAATGGACCTTTCATGCTTTGCACTTTAAACATTCAAAGTGCATGAGAATGGGATGAATCAATTAATAAGGTTTATACTAATGAAATAAATCTAGATTCTTATCTACCTATGTAAGCCTATACACCCACACATAGATCCTAAGCCTAACTACCTACCTACCTACCTATCTATCTACCTACTTAGCATATGTTAGGTTGCCTATTCTAGTTTAACCTACATTAAAATAATTGCCTACTTTGATTTAATTTAGTTTATATTAGATAGTTGTTTGTTTGTTTTGTCATGTTGAGATCTTCCAAACCACAACACCCCTTGCCATGCTCTTGGTACCTTTGGAAAATCCTTGATAAATACAAGTGCACCATTTGTTCCTGCTTGTGGAGCCACACCAAAAAGGTTTGGAGAATGTTAATGTGAAGACGACGATGCTCATCTTTATTGTCGAACTTGGGTTCCCGGTGATGGCCATTATCATTGGTTGTAAGGCCTAATCAACCCCCTTTCCATGGAGCATCGAGTCGAATACCTAGCTCGCACCATTCGTCACATTCTGGAGTTTTTGCAATTGTGATTTATCCCCTTAAAGTTGTTTACTAAGTTGTAATTCACTAGAAGCCATTCAGGTGGAAATGTTAATACTTAAGTTTGACTTTGATTCTATTTAAGAGTCTGATAGGAATGAAGATTAAATAAAGATGTATAAGGACTGCATTCTAAAAATCTTTTAAGTACATCATTCGTGCCTGAAAATTATTCTATAGACTAAATTAATATTGTCATGGCGAAATGTTATTATTAATTATGGGCTTATATTCCCAATATATCAATACATCACATCTAATTCTACGTCCCCTTTCCCTTCTCTACAACATAAAAGGATAATGCATTTAAAAAAGTTTACTAGGTCCTAAAATTAATTAAGCCTTGCATCAATTTAAATAAAAGAGTCTTTTACGTTGAAATTTCCAAAAACTAATTCAATTCTTAATAATTATTACTTGGAGGTTTATCAGGATTCAAATCATTAATACTAAGGAAGACTATGGAATTAGAGTTTAACAATTTGTGGTATTATAATCCATGACTCACATCCGTGTTTGCCTGTGATTCGTCCGTGCACCAAAAGTGCTCCAACTATGCACTAACCAACTTGTTATTTAGTTTGTGCAGATCTATGTGAATAATTGATTTGATTGTCATTCTTCCCATTCCCCATCCCGAAGCTCCAACACGCCCCTCTACCCTTAAAGTGCTACAAGCCAAGGGGTGTGCCCCAATTCCTTATCCTTCCGTTGTTTTCACATTTAGACTCACAGTTGAGTCTACCAAGGAGTTTAGGGTGCGTCACTACCACCAAGTGAAAATTGCTCAAGACGATCAATTGAAAACCATAATCACCACACCATGGGGAACATTTTGTTACACAGTAATGCTCTTTTGTTTGTGCAATGCTCTAGATTTCAACGTTTAAACAAGGTCTTAGGCCTTTTTCTATGGGTTTCAACCAATGACTTAGGAATTTGTAATGAAAGAGCTTCTCATCTTACCAAAATTGAATTAGTCTTTTAACGTTTGGATGGTTCAAGAATGATTTTAAACCCTAAGAAAACCACAATTGGTTTTTCAAAAAGGAAGATGGTTGGACATAGTGTGTCAAAAAATGGGGTAGTCATAGATCCTGAAAAGCTTGATAGGATTTTAAAGTTTTTTTTCCCCACCACAAAAAAACCCTTTGAAGTTTTTTGGGGATGGTCGGTTATTATCAAAGGTTCATACACATGTTTGCGGCAAAAGCACGTCCTTTAACACGATTCCTACATGAAGATGCATTTACACTAATGGAGGGTGAAACGTCAAAATGTGCATTTTAACAATTCAAATCAACTTTTCAAATTACACCAATCCTTCAGACTCCAAATTAGAAAAAACCATTTTTTGTGATGCATTTGGAGAAATGGTGGGGAGCACACTCTCCCAATTGGACAAAAATGGCCATGACCATCTCATTCATTTTGTTAATAAATAATTAACTTGAATAGAGAAAAATTATTTTATGATCGAATAGGAAAGTCTTGCAGTTATTTTCTCTTTTAAGAAGTTTCACCATTATTCGTTGGGATACAAGGCCAAAATTGTGAGAGATCACAACGTTTTAACCTACTTAGTCAACAAATATAATCTAAGTGGTTGATTTGTTCGATTGTTGTTGTTATGGAAGAATTTGACATTGACATTGACATTGTCCATTGTCTAAGAAGGTGGCATGGCAATGTTGATGGCCTTACAAGGGCATACAAAGGAGTGGGTGATGTTTTAAAGGATGACAACTTTCTAGATACAACAATAATAACCATCAATGCAAAAGAAGTGTTTGAAAAATATCGAAAAATCATTCAATACTTGGATGGCATGAGGTTTCCAGTTGGAACCACAAAGGTGGTATGAACACAAATTACACACAAAAATCAAATTTATTCTATAATAGGCAACCGGCTTTATCTCCAAATAAAATATGGTGTTTTGCGGTGAACCATTGGAAAGGGTGAAACCTCATGTCTTTTGTATGAATTTCATGATGGGTTCTGTGGAGGCCACTTTGCAGGACAAACCACAACAAAAAATATTTTGCAAGCAGGTTAATATTGGCCCACCCTTTTCAAGGATGCCCATGACTATTGCAGGAGTTGTGATGTATGTTAAGCTTATGCACAAAGGTCTATTGTGAGTGGCCCTTTATACCCCATACCACCTTTAGGACCTTTTGAAAAATGGGGAATTGATTTAATGGGGCCATTGCCAGTGACTAAGAGAGGGCATCAATTCATTGTGGTTACCACATACTACCTCAAAAAATTTGTAGAAGTATGTGCCTTGAAGTCCTAAGTGAAAAAAAAAATAACACAATTTTTATATGAACGAATCTTTACTTGATTTGGGACACCACTTGAAATTGTTTCTGATAATGTTCCCCAATTTTTGAGTGAGGTTGTGGAAAACATGTTAGCACACCTTGTAATGAAATATAAGTTTACCACTATGTATAAACCTAGCACTAATGGCCTAATAAAAAAGACCAATAGGACATTATGTTCCATGTTAACAAAATAAGTTAATGTTCATGTGAACATTTGTGATTGGGATTTCAAAATCCACCATGTTGTGTGGGTTTATAACACCACATACAAAGCGGCCACAAAATATTCACCTTTTCATTTAACCTATGGGATGGAAACGTTTTTACCCATTGAGTTAGAAATAATGGCTTTACGCATTACCACAACAGTGAGACTTCCTTTGGATGAATCCCAACACCATTGATAACTACAACTTAATGAGTTGGACGAACTGTTATTAAAAGCCCACCAATCCATAAAAATCACACTAGCTCAACAAAAAAAGGCTTATGATTTGGTCATAGTGTTTGATTTTCACATGACTATTTATGTGAAAGTCATATGATAAGTCTTTGGCACATGAAGGTGCATTGATTTTCACATATTAATTTATGTGAAAATCATGTGAAAAATCTTTGACACATGAAGGTGCATTAACTTTCATATGATTATTTATCTAAAAGTCATGTGAAAAGTTTTTGCACTTTATTATGCATGTGAAATCACATGGGGAGCCATGTGATGTGTAAACTTTAGGAAATTTCTTGTTTAGTTTCCTTTTGGTTAGTATATGAATGGGTGTTTGTGACCATTGAAAACACTTTCACTTTATAGAAATAAGTTGTTATATGAATGTAAAGTTTTATGGAATATAATTGTGAAGGGCAACAATATTTTAGTTTTGAAAGGTTTTGATGTTGTTTATGTGAAGTTCATGGTAGGAGAATGGTGTGACATACTAGTTATACATAGACAATGAAAAGATGAAAAAATATTTATGCAACCAAAGAACATAAATTTCCATAGTTATGTCATAAACATACACAATTTCGATCCTAAACCCACTTGTGATCTACAGATACAGATGGGAAGAGTGAAAAAATTGAAATACCTAAAGGAAAAAAAGTAAAGGGGGAGGTTCCACAACACCTTCCACTCTAACTTCGATCACAAAAAGTTTCAACTAGAAGCTAATTTCACATACATATGTATTGATCTCATAGTCTATGGAAAGGATGGCCTTGTTTTCCTTACCTATAAGTTTTTTTGTAGACTATTAGAAATGTAAGGCAAGTCCCCCAATTCCCACCAAGAGAAAGTTGATAAACTAAACAAACCATTTGAAGATTTTTATCAAATAATGATGGTTTGGCCAACCCCACCACAGTCTATTGTGAGGGTTTCCTACTTGTTCAACCTCACATGTGCACTCTTTTGGGTCCACCACCCCATCAACAAAGTAATCTAGTTCAACTAGTTGTGATCCAAAGGAGATTGGTTTTTTGTTATATATACACAAGTGATGACAAACAAGAGGAAAAGTGAAAAGTGGAAGAGGAGAATGGAGAGATATAGAAAATATTCTTATAACAAGGGAGCTTAGAAGGAGAATTTAGAAACCCTTGTTGTGATGGATCATTGGCAAAACCAATGAGATTTAAAACTCATAACTTTTTTGGAGACTTTTTCAGACCTTACCCTGGGAGTTGGTAGCAAGGATAGGAGGACATTCTCTACCATTGTGGATGTTTAACAATTCTTTTTTTTTTGTTCTTTTTTGTTTTTTTACAATGTATAAATTGTAAGGTATAATTATATTTAATTATAAAATCTTTGGTGGGAGGTTGGAGGGGAGGTTTTCTTTTCAAGTTGAATTTGGGGTTGAATTTGGGGTGGAGAGTGGACTGTCCAGTGTCTACTTGGACAGTGGACTTTCCATGCAAGGTTTTGGGGGGAGG